>JAABUX010000411.1_pt1 | contig 73653 bp, 48 predicted proteins | sample 5561851 | NCBI WGS metagenome assembly JAABUX01 (sample SAMN10711883, study PRJNA513361) | rock metagenome | isolation source: Antarctica rocks | place: Antarctica: Victoria Land, Richard Nunatak red sandstone | collected 2016-01-03
CGGGATGGATACGCAATTTGCCTACTGGGTCCCCAACATCAGCGGTGGCCTCGTCGTCTCCAAGATTCCACAGCGGACCGACTGGTCCTTCGACTACAACGCGTGGCTGGCGCGGACCGCCGAAGAGATGGGCTTCGACTATGCCCTCTCGCAGGCCCGGTTCTTCGCCAGCTACGGCGCCGAGAACCAACTCGAGGCCCTCACGCTGACCAGCGCGCTGGCCAGCGTGACGAGCAAGCTTACCCTCATCTCCGCGATTCACCCCGGCTTGTGGCATCCCGGCGTCATCGCCAAAGCGGTGGCGACGATCGACCAGATCAGCAAGGGTCGCGCCGCCATTAACGTGGTCAGCGGGTGGTTCAAAGGAGAGTTCGTCGGCTACGGCGAACCCTGGCTAGACCACGACGAGCGCTACCGCCGGTCCGAAGAGTTCATCCGCGTGCTCAAAGGACTGTGGACCGAGGACGAGTTCACCTTCAAGGGCGATTTCTACCGCATCAATGGCGCCCCGCTCAAGCCCAAGCCCGTGCGGCGCCCGCACCCCTCCATTTTCCAGGGCGGCAATTCCAGGGCGGCCCGACAGATGGCCGCGCGCGTGTCCGACTGGTACTTCATGAATGGCACAAGCGTGGAGAAGGCGGCTGAGCAGATCCAGGAGATTCGTGCGCTGGCCGCCGCCTATGGCCGCGACCCGCGCGAGATCCGCTTCGGGCTGAACGGCTTCGTCATCTGCCGCGACTCGGAGGAGGAAGCGCACGCTACCCTGCGCGAGATCATCGCCAACGCCGACCACGAGGCCGTTGAGGGCTTTGCCTCGCAGGTCAAGCACGCGGGGCAGGCCACGGCCGAGAAGCAAGGCATGTGGGCGGAGTCGACCTTCGAGGATTTGGTGCAGTATAACGACGGCTTCAAGACCCGCCTGATTGGCACGCCAGAGCACATTGCTACGCGCATCGCGGCGTACGAGGCCGTCGGTGTCGACCTCGTGCTGTGCGGCTTCCTGCACTATACGGACGAATTGCCCGCCTTCGGGCGCCGCGTCATGCCCCTGGTCCGAGACCTACCCAGTCAGCGGCCGGCGCTGGCGAAGGCGGGCGAGGCTTTGTCGGCGTGATGACACTCCTGGTCATCAGTGGACCCGCCTATCCAACCATCCAGCGCAAACCCGGAGAGTAGCAGAGGGGTAAGAAGGAGATATCCATGGCCGTAGATTTACGGGAGCGGCAGCGGCCGCTCAAGGACCGCTACCGGCAAGACCCGGACACCGCCAGACTCGCGCACAGCGTGCATACCGCGTCGCCGATCGACGACCCGCTACGCTCGCGCGTGACCAGTGGAGCGACGACATGGGAGATTGCCGCGCACCCGATGGCCGGAGGGCCCGAGGCCGAGGCATGCTCGGGGGACGTGTTGCTGGCGGCCCTCGCCGGCTGTCAAGAGATCACGATCAAGATGGTCGCGGCCAGCATGGGCCTTGTGCTCCACGACCTGCGGGTAACGGTAACGGGAGAGATGGACTTCCGTGGCACAATGGGGACCGAGCGCGCAACGCCCGTGGGCTACCAGCGCATTGTCTGCCAGATACGGGTACGCGCGGACGGGGACCCGGCGCGGGTCGCGCGCCTGATTGAGAAAGCCGAGCAGTATTGTGTGGTGCGGGATACGCTGGCGCGTGGCGTGCCGGTGGAAAGCCGCGTCGTCGTGGACGAGTCCCCATGGGGCGATGCCGAGTAGCCCTGGACGCCCTGATCGCCTGTATGTTATCGTGTGAATGCGCCGCGGGGAAGGGCGCGAGACGGATGCCTCACTAAAACTACAGAGGAGAGAACGGCCATGACCGACAGTCAACATACGATGAACGCGCACGACGCGCACGCGGGATATGACGCGCACGCGGAGCACGACCACGAGGGCGCCCGCGTGGGCTACGCCTCGCCGACCGAGGCGATGCAGGCTCCGCGCGAGGACTTTCTCTATGTCGCCTGCCTGCACGAGGGGACCGGCGTCGCGGAGCCGGACTTCCTTGCCGTCGTCGACGTCAACCCCGACTCGGACGCCTATGGGCAGGTCACGCATAAAACGCCCATGCCCAACGTGGGTGACGAGCTGCACCACTACGGCTGGCAGGTCTGCTCCTCGGCCTGCCACAGCAACCTTCAGCGCGCCAACCTCGTCGTCCCCGGCTTCCGCTCCAGCCGCATCCACATCGTCGACGTCGCCAGCGACCCGCGCAAGCCGCAACTGCACAAGGTCATCGAGCCCGACGAGTTGGTGAAGAAAACCGGCTATACCGCGCCGCACACCGTCCACTGCATGCCCGGCGGCATCATCACTATCAGCATGCTTGGCGACAAGGACGGCAACGCGCCGGGCGGCTTTGCCGTGCTCGACGCCTCGACCTTCGAGGTGTTGGGCCGCTGGGAGCACGACAAGGGCGACATGGAGTTTGCCTACGACTTCTGGTACCAGCCGCGCAAGAACTTTATGCTTTCCAGCGAGTGGGCCGCGCCAAACACCTTCGGCCCCGGCTTCAACCTGGAGGATGTCGCCGCCGGCAAGTATGGCCATAAGGTCCATGTGTGGGACCTGGAGCAGCGCACCAAGACGCAGACGATCGACCTGGGCGACACGGGCATGATCCCCCTGGAGATCCGCTGGCTGCACAACCCCGAGGCCGAGGAGGGCTACGTCGGCGCGGCGCTCTCCAGCACGCTGTGGCACGTGCACAAGAACGGCGCCGGTTGGACGGCCGACAAGGTCGTGGAGGTCGAGGGCCGCGAGGTGGCGGGCTGGCCCTTCCCGCTGCCGGGGCTGATCACCGACCAGCTCATCTCCATGGACGACCGCTTCCTCTATTTCAGCGACTGGCTGCACGGCGACATCCGCCAGTACGACATCTCCGACCGCGCCCATCCCAGGCTGGCGGGGCAAGTTTGGGTCGGCGGGTTGCTCGGCCCGGTTCAGTTCGGCCGCAACGGCGCCGGCCGCGAACTCTCGGGCGGCCCGCAGATGCTGCAGTTGAGCATGGACGGGCGGCGGCTCTACGTCACCAACTCGCTCTACAGCACCTGGGACAACCAGTTCTACCCGGGCCTGGAGTCGTGGATGCTCAAGGTCGACTGCCACCCCGAGGGCGGCATGACGCTCGACCAGGACTTCTACGTCGACTTCGGCCCCGCGCGCGGCCACGAGATCCATCTGCCGACGGGCGACTGCACCACCGAGATCTTTGCCTGAGCGCCGGCTTCCTCACGTGGGGAGGGGTCAGGCGCAGGCAGGGCCATGTCACTTTGTTGACAGACTCTGGCCTGCATTAGTCACGAGGAGACCTCCCAGGGAGGGCCGGCTGGAAGCCGGCCCTCCCTGGGGGATGTTCACGGCCACCACACCCGTCATGAATAATCTAGGCTAGGCAATAGCGGCGATAACGCGCTCGACGGGCAAGGCGTGCCCCTCCTGCCAGAGGGCCGTGTAGCGATCCGCTCCCAGCATGGCGCGGAGGGCTATCACCACTCGGTCGTAGGCATCTTGCTCGGACGGCGGCAGCGGGGCGCCAAGGCGGGCGCGTAACGCGTGGGCCGCAGCGAGCAGGCGCGCCGCGCGCTCCGGCTGCGGGGCCAGCGCGACGAGCGCGGCCATCCCCTCCAGGTTCTGCGCGAGCGCCAGCTCACTGTCGATCTCCAGCGCCAGGGCGACGCTCTCGCGGTAGAGGGCTGCGGCGCGTTCGTCGTCACGCCGGTCGCGGGCCAGATTGGCCAGGCTGGTGAGCACGGCGGCGATGCCGTCCTGATCGTTGAGCTCCCGCCGGATCGCCAGACTCTGCTCGTACAACTCCGCCGCGTGATCGAGGTCGCCGCGCCGCCGCGCCAGCCGGCCAAGGTCGTGCAACGTGTAGCCGAGGCCATACCGATAGTTGATCTCGATCGCCAGGGCCACGGCTTGCTCATGGAGGTCCCGCGCTTGCTCGTCATCGCCCTCGTCCTGAGCGACCAACCCAAGTTGCCAGAGGGTGGCGCCAACGCCAAGCTTATCTCCCATGGGTCGAACCAGGCGTAGGGCGTCTAGAGCCAGCGTCCGGGCCGACGCGTACCGTCCCTGCAACCGAGCGACGTAGCTCAGCAACTGCAGCGCAAAGGCCTCGTGCCAGCGATCCCGCAGCAAGCGGTGCAAGGATAAGCTCTCCTCGAGCGCCGCGCACGCCGGCTCCAGGTCGACCCGCCGCATGCAGGCATAGCCCAGGTGCACGAGGGCGCGCGCCGTCCAGACCTGATCGCCCAGGCTCCGCGCCAGGTCCAGGCCCTCCGCGAGCAAGGGTAAGGCGCGACGATAGTCGCCCTGGTCGGAAGCCAGGTTCCCGGCGACGACGAGCGCTTTGGCGCGCGCCACGGGGGGCGCCATGGACGGAAGGGTCAAGCCCGTGTCCAGCCATCGCCGCGCCTCGGTATGATGGCCGAACCTCCAGAACGGCCACAGCGCGGTCGCCAGTCTCAACACCAGCGCCGCCGCGCCGGTGGCCTCCGCCCAGCGCAGGGCGGCGCGCAGGTTGTCGCGCTCGCGCGCCAGCAGTCCGGCCCATGTCGCGTGCCGCTCCGTGTCGAGCTCCGCCGCCTCGGCCAGGGTCAGGTAGTGCGTCGCGTGCCGCCGCTGGATCGTCTCGGCCTCGCCGCTGACTTCCAGTTGCTCCAGCCCGAACTCGCGCACCGTTTCCAGCATCGCGAAGCGCGGCCCCTCGTCGGCCTGATGGTCCGCCCATAGCAGGCTCTTGTCCGCCAGCGATGCCAGCCCCTCGAATACACGCGCCTCGGCGTCCGGCTCCGCGCCAAGGCTGCACACCGCCTCGGCTGCCTCCAGGGTCCAGCCGCCCACGAACACGGCCAGGCGCCGGAACAGGGCTTGTTCCACGGGGGACAGCAGGTCGTAGCTCCAGGCGATGGCGGCGCGCATGGTCTGCTGCCGCGCCGGCAGGTCCTGCGCCCCGCCACTCAGGAGCGCCAAGCGCCGCTCCAGGCGGTCCAGGAGCGCGCCCAGCGGCAACAACTTGACCCGCGCCGCCGCCAACTCCAGGGCCAGGGGCAGCCCCTCCAGCCGCGCGCAGATCGCCGCCACCGTCGCCGCGTTCTCCGCGGTCACGGTCAGGTCCGGTCGCACCGCCCGCGCCTGGTGCATGAACAGCGCCACCGCCGCGTACCGCTCCAGCGCGTCCGGCGCGGGGAGGGCGGCGGGGTCCGGCAGGGGCAGGGCGGGTACCGCGAACTGGTGCTCGCCGCGCACGCGTAGCGCCGCCCGGCTCGTGGTCAGCGCCTTGAGGTGGGGGCAGGCGACCAGCAGGTCGGCCAGCAGCGGGGCCGCCTCACGCACCTGCTCGCAGTTGTCCAGCAGCAGCAGGAGGCGCCGCTCCCGCAGCGCGTCCGCCAGGCTGTCCCGCAAGGAGCGGCCGGCCACCTCCGCTACGCCGAGGGCCTGGGCCACCGTCGGGAGCGCCAGGGCGGGGTCGCGGATCGTGGCCAGGGGCACGAACGCGACGCCGTCGGGGAACGCGTCCGCCACGGTCGCGGCGACCTGGAGGGCCAGGCGGGTCTTGCCGACGCCGCCAGGGCCGGTCAGGGTGAGCAGGCGCACCCCCGGCTGCGCCAGCAGGTGCGCCGCCGCCGCCTCCTCGCGTTCGCGTCCGATCAGCGGGGTGAGCGGGACGGGGAGGGGTCCGCGCCTGACGAGCGGTATCACGGCGGGCAGCGGGGCAGGGGTGGGAGCAGGGCCGCGCCGCCGGGACACGGTGGCCTCGAGCGTGGCCCGCTCGTTGGGCGCGAGCCCCAGCGCCTGGGCCAGCAACTCGACCGTGTCGCGGCGCGGGGCCTGCTTGAGGCCGCGCTCCAGGTCGCTGATGGCGCGGGCCGAGAGGGTGGCGCGCTCGGCGAGGGCCTCCTGCGAGAGGCCCGCGGCGGTGCGGTAGCGCCGGAGGAGGGCGCCGAAGGTCAGTGTCCGTCCGCTCGTCATCCGCCTACCCTTCCAAGACATGGGGCTGCCGGACCACTGCCCCTCGTCGTCCGAGCCCGATCCGCTTGATGCCATGATACCACGGTCAAGCGCCGCCCCGCGAGTCTCACATATGACGGCTGTGGATTCCCGTCCTGGGGGCGCCAGGCCCCCCAGATATATCTCCATGACGGACATGCGAGCGAGGACCCACGGGCCCGCGGCGCCCACACAGCCGCGAGGCGGAGGCCGGCGCGCCAATCGTGTGGGGCAATCGTGTGGGTTGTGTGTGGTCACGGGCCGCACGACGATGCACACTGAGCGCATGGTCAAACGGTCGGCGCGCAACAGAGGACAGAGTGTAAGAAGCAGACGGCCGGGCATGCCACGAGTCTCGCGGACGGGCGCATGTTGCACAACGGTTCCAACCAGCAACGCGCCGACCCTTTTTCTACTTTCTACTTGCGCCTCGACCACACCGGAGGATTCCCTGATGTATCGGCAACCAAACGCCCATCCTGAGCACCATCGCGGTGACCGTCATCCTCGCCGTCTGTCCCGCAACGCCCACGTTGCCCGTTTGGCCCGCCTTGGGCTGATCATTGCCTTGTTGGTCGGGTTCGCGCCCCTGGTCTCGGGCCGCACTCCCGTCCGTGCCGATGGCGCGACGATCAACTTCGAGGATCTCGCGGCCGGCACGTCCGTGTCCATCGAGTACCAGGACAGCAGCGTGGTCTTCGCGCCTCGCCCTCATCGTCCCACTGTTCCACCGCACGCCTACACCACGCCGTCGGACAGACTGGCCGAGGTGATCGACCGCACCGTCGTCGGCAGCGACCGCTCGGGCGGCCCGCTGTATGCGCCCGTGGTGGCGCACTCGGGGCACAACGTGCTGGCGGCGCCGACCTGCGGGTGCGAGGAGTTCTACGGCGCGGGCCCGCTGGAAATCGACTTCAGCCAGCCCCAGCGCGAGGTGTCGCTCTACACCGGCGTCCTCAACACCGCGCGCGGCTCTGGACCCCACCGCGTGCTCACGCTGACCGCCTATGACAGCCATGGCGCGGTCGCGGACCATGCGTCCACCGCGCCGCTGCCGGCCGATAGCCGCATCACCACGCCGCTGGCCGTGCATGCCACCTCCATCGTCCAGCACTTCCCGAACGGGACTGTTGGCCGTGTGGAACGGACGATCAGCCGGGTGGTGCTCGACCAGGTGAGTCCTTCGTTGCGGGACGAGGACGTGGACTTTGCCATTGACGACCTGCACTACGACAACGCGTCGACCGGACCGCCGCCCAGCACGTTTGTGCCGTCGCTGACCATCCGGCAGCCGGCCAACGCTACCGTCCTCTACAACACGGTCACCACTCGCGTGCGCGCCATCCTGCACACCCCCAACTACCCGCGCGGGTCCTCTGTCGGCGTGTCGGTCAGGCGGCCCGACGGCAGCATCTTTAATGGTCGGGCGGATCGCGTGGCGCACCTGGGCGGCGATCCGACCTACCTGGCCATCGACACCGCCGTCGGCCTGGGCGAAGGCGAGGCGGGCAACGATATCCAGCTGTCCTTTAACCCGCCGGGCGGTGTCTCGGCCTCCGACACGGTGCGGGTGATCGTGCCGCCGCGTCCCCCGGCGGCCGACGTGGCGCCGTGGGCCATCGAAGTCAACCAGGCCATCAATCCCGCGCTGGCCGCGCCGTACCCGTTCGACACGACCAAGACGCTGCGCTACGAGGGCGAACCGCTCGTGGCGGGCAAGAACACCGTAGTGCGGCTGTACGGGACCGTGCGCGGCCACGTAGGGCCGGTGCGCTACGTCGCAGCGCGACTGGAGGGGTATGACACGGTGGGCCACGCCCTGCCCGGCTCGCCGCTCTCGCCCGTGACGGGGCCGACCGGCCCTAACGACGCGCGCGTCACGCTCAATAGCACGTTCAGGCTGATCGATCAGCGGCTCAATCCCGGCCTGAACTGGAACTTTGTGTTGCCCCATGCCTGGACCGCCGCGGGTACGATTCACCTGCGCGGCGTGGTTAATCCGGACGGCGAGGTACCCGAACTCAGTAGCGTCTACCCCAACGCCTACGCCAACGACGCGCTGACCCTGACCAACGTGACCTTCTTCCCCACCTCGCCCCTGCAATACAGGGTGCGCTACTTCGTGGGCCGACTCAGCCCGCCCTACACCCAGCCAGCGCGCTCGGCTTACCACGGCGCTGCCGACACCTCATTCACCAACGGCTTCGCCAACAGCATCATGCCCGTGGCCGACCAATCTACCACCGTCGTGGAGCCGCCCGCCCCCACCTTTACCGACTGCCCCGGTTTCTTCGGCCCGCACCCCTGTGGAGATGGCGACCTTTACCAGAACCTGCTCGACGCCGCCACCACCTTCTGGGACCGCGACCGCGCCGCCGATCCCTCGCTGGAATTCCATCCGCTGCGCACGCCCTATGTGATCGAGGACGCTCAGATCGTGCCGCAGGGCAACGCGACGCGGCGCGGCGGTCTGGGCATCATCGGCAACGCCTGGGTCAACGCGCACGCCTTCGCCGGCGAGATCGAGGACCCCGGCGAGGTGACACACGAGAGTATCCACGACCTCGGTCTTAACCATGCCAGCAACGCGCACGGCGAGGCGCAGGGCGGCGGGTCGGAGATCTGGCCCTTCTGCCACGGCGGGCTGGCGCTGCGTTGCGCCGGCGACCCCGATACGACCTTCCGCAGCGCGGGCGTCACTGACGAGCGGCCCATGGGCTTCGATCCGTCCGCATCCGGTGGCGCGACCGACACGTGGTCCACCGCGCGCGACGGTCAGGGCGCCGCCGTCATCAAGGACCCCATCGCTCACGCGCCGTACCCCGTGCTGGAGCCGTCGTATGCGTGCCGTCCCAGCACCTTACCGCCGCCCACCGGGACCGACGACCAGATGCACTACCACGACATCATCTCCTACGGCAATTCCCTCAACCCCGATTGCGCCAGCCTGGGCGCCTGGATCTCCACCATCAACTACTGCCGCATCTTCTTCACCCTCTCCGGTTTGCCCCGGCCCGACACCGGCGGCATCGACCTGCGCGGCACGGACGCCTTCTGTAAGGACCAGGATGGCCTGCTCACCGCCGACCAGCTCGCGTCCCTGGCCCGCCACGCGGGGCTAGCCGCCCGGGGCGGCCGCCTCCTGGCCGCGGATGTCGGTCATCACGTTCTTGGGGCGGCGTTGACCCTGACGTCGACGAGCGCGCGTCCGCGTCCGGGACTTGGCACGGCAACGGGACGGGGCGCAGGCTCCGGCGTATCGTCCCTATCGCCGTCGCGCCGGACGGCGCAAGGGTGGGTGCGGGCGGCCGACCCGACGCTGGTCATTGTTGCCGCGGGTGACCACATGGGCAAGCTGATCTTCCTGCACACCTTCGAGACGGGGCTGCCTGCCGTACAAATGGGCGACGGCAAGCACGGCGATATCCGCGTCGCGCTGCTCGATTGGCAGGGCCACACCATCGTCTCACGGATCGTACAAAGCCGTGAGAGCTCCAGCCACGCCGGGGGGCACGCCCATTGGTTCACGGTCGGCGTGCCGCTGCCGCCAGCCGCGTCCTCGCTGGCGCTGGAGCAGACCGAGATGGGACGGACCCGTGTCGTAGCGACCGTCAGGCGCCCGCGCGGCAGGCCACGCGTCGCCATCACGGCGCCGCGGCCCGGCACGGCCCTCTCGCGCAAGGCTCCCATCGTGTTGTCATGGCGCGGCCAGGCGCCCGCCGGCGCCCGGCTCACCTACGATGTGCTCCTCAGTTGCGACCAGGGGCGTACCTACTCCGCGCTCGCCGTGGGCCTGCGGGCCACGACACTGGCGCTCGATCCCGCGCCCCTGTGTGGGGGCGTGTTGACCTTGCGGGTCGACGCGAGCGACGGCTTCGATATGGCCACGGCCGAGGTGTCCAAGCTGCTGCTGGCCCCTAACCCGCCGGCCGTGACCGTGTTCACCCCGCGCGACGGAGCGGCCATCCCACCGGCCACGCTGGTGACGCTGAGCAGCCAGGCCGTCGACCCACAAGCGGGCGTCCTGGACGGCGCTGCCCTGCGCTGGCGCTCGGATCGCGACGGGCCGCTGGGCAGTGGGCCGGTCATCGACACCGACCGTCTGTCGCTTGGCGTGCATCGCATCACCCTGACGGCGACGGATCGCGACGGCCTGTCATCCACCGCGACGGTCACGCTCATCGTGACGCGCAAGGTGCGGGTCCCCCCGCCGCGCGGAACACCAGGCGGCAAGCCCACACCCACCGCGACGGCGGTCCTCGCCGGCAAGGCCACCGCCACGCCTCCGCCCGCAAAGGCCATCGCTACGCCTCCGCCCGCAAAGGATACCGTGGCGCCGACCGCGACCACGGCGCCGATCACGTTGAAACCAACGGACACGCCCGCTCCGACGGACACCCCCACGGGTAAGTCCGTCCCCGCTACGGCCACCGCTACACCGCAACCAACGGCCTCTGCGACGAGCATGCCAGCATCTACGCCCACCGCGACGCCGCCGAGCCCGTCCACCGCGCCGCCCACCAGCACGCCGACCGCAACGCCGACCGCGACCATGGCGCCGGTTGTCGTAAGCGGGGTCACCGCGACGCCCGACCCGGTGTTCTACGGCACGTGCGCCAACCAGCCCACCATGCTCACGGTGCGGGCCAACGTCAGCGCCCCCGCGGGCGTCTCCTCGGTCACGTTGTCCTATCGCTACGTGAGCAACAACAGCGCCATCGCCCCCAGCCAGCAGCGTACCGCGACGATGACGCTCGACCAGAAGAATAACGTCTACGTCGCGACCGTCGATGTCGGGAGCGAGGCCGGCGGCGACCTCCAGGGGACCACGGGCAGCATCCCGTACCAGGTCGTGGCCACCGACACCAAGAAGGCGCGGGGCAGCAGCCTGGCGGGCCGAGTGGGCGTCGACTTCTGCGGCTGAGCCTGGCATGGTCGGGGGCACGGACCACGAAACACGAGAGCGGGAGCAACATGGGACACGAAAGGGGGAACGGCATGGAGGAACACATGATACGAGCGCACGTCAACAGGCGCCGCCGGGCGTCGATCGGGATACTCGTGCTGGCGCTGTCCGGCCCCACCCTGGCCGCGCCCGGGCACGCCCTGGCCGGCAGGCCGGTCAACGGCCCGCTCGTCGTACACGGGGCCTATCCGGCCGATGACCCGGAGATCCCCGGCGACCTCTTGACGGTACAAAGCGGCGGACACACGTCGCCGTTGGTGAAGAATGTGTTCGGGGCTGGAGGCCTCGCGGCGTCCCCGCACGGAGACGCCCTGGCCATCGCCCAGGAGACGCACGGCCTCTGGACGGTGAAGTCCGATGGTAAGGGCCTGCGCCGCCTCGTGGCCACGCCCCGCTCACGGGGGCACAACACCCTGGAAGTCGACGCCGTGGCCTGGAGCCCCGACGGCCTCACCGTCGCCTTCGCCGTGGACGCGGCAGTCCCGCCGGCGATGGGCGGACCGGCCGTCGTGGCGCATCGCGACCCTGCCGCTGGCGTCTATTTTACCACCGCCGATGGCCGAGCGCCCATCTTCCTGGCCACCAGCGCCCAGCTCGGCGCCGTCGATGGCGCGGGCGCGCCGCTGCCGATCACGCGCATATCCTTCTCTTCGGACGGCGGGACGGTCGCGGTCAGCACCAGCCGCGTGCGGCACGGCACGCGGACGCCGGTCGTGCTCCTGGTTGACAGCGGGAGCGGCCGAACGGTCTACGTCGTGTCGGGAGGGCGCGACGGGGTATTCGACCCCAGCTCCGGCTCCCCGCTGCTGGCCTACGTGTCGGGGCATCGGGACGCGCCGCCCGGCGTCGATCCGGGCACAGCGTTGCACACGCTCGACACACGCTCGACAAGAGCGGCGACCGCGTGCTGCTGCGCACGCGCGATACGCTACGCAGCCCCGTGTGGGCGCCGAACGGCGCGAGTATCGCCTTCAGCCGCTTCTCGTACGCGCCGCGCGGCGACTCCCCGATCGTGAACGATGTCCGCGCCGTCGACGTTTCCAGCCGGCGCGTCCAGACGGTCCTGGGCCCCGGCGCGCCACAGTACGGTCTGTGGACCGCGCTGGCCTGGCTGCCGGCGGCAGGCTCGTGACGGTTGTGATTGTGCAAGAGCATACCACCGGGAGGGATGCATGAAGGTGTAGGAACAGGTGTCGTGCGGAGACAGGGCGTATCGACAGGTTGCGAGAGGAGACATGCATGAGTTGGATGTGAGAGGAGACGGGGATGCGCGCGATGCGGGAGGAGGCCGGCATGGACACGGATACACTGTTGGCCAGGTTGGCCGCGATGGAGCAGGAGTTGGCCGCGCTGCGCGCGGCGCACGCGGCTGTTGCCGTGCCAGAGACGGGGGCGGAGATAGCGGCCGGTCGACATGGTGTGTCTGGTAGGCAACGCGGCTGGTCGGTGATGCCCCGGCGCGCATCGTCGCGCGCCGGGCGGCTAGCCGTGGTTAGCGCGATGACGTTGGCCCTGGCGGGCAGCGTGGCCTACGCGAGCATCCCCGATGGCAGCGGCATCATCCATGGGTGCTACAGCCGGAGCCAGGGAACGCTCCGTGTCGTCGATACCGCGGTGCGCAGGACCTCATGCCGGCGGGGTGAGGTCGCGCTTGCGTGGAACCGGCAAGGTCCAACCGGTGCGGCAGGGCTGCCGGGTCCAGCGGGGCCTGCCGGCCCGAGGGGGGATGCGGGCGCTTCGGGTATGACGGGTCCGGCAGGGTCGACGGGTCCGGCAGGGTCGACGAGGCCTATCGGCCCTGTCGGCCCAAAGGGTGACACGGGTCCCGCCGGACCCGTTGGCCCTGCCGGCCTAAAGGGTGATACGGGCGCAACGGGCGCAACCGGTGCTGTCGGCGCCCTCGGACCCGCCGGCGCGGTCGGCCCCAAAGGTGATACCGGACCGCAGGGACCCGTCGGACCCGTCGGACCCGTCGGCGCGATGGGGCCGCAGGGACCCGCCGGTTCGGTGGGCGCGACGGGCGCGACGGGCGCGACGGGTCCGCAAGGACCCGCCGGTGTGTCCGGTGTGCAGATCGTTACCAGCGATGACGTGTTGCCCTTGCAGTCCGACGGCATCCACAACGAGGTCGTGGTGGACTGTCCAACAGGAAAGCAGGTGATCGGTGGCGGCTACGCCATCCGGAGCACGTCTGGCGGCTCGACGACGTATCCGACGACGGGCATTCAGGTCAATGCTAACGAGCCCGTCACCTCCGCCGGAGGAGGTTCGGGCTGGGGCGTTCAGGCCGAGGACACCACCTCGCAGTGCATCCCCATCACCCGCTACGCTATCTGCGCCAACGCCTCATAACAAAGAAGCGCGACGTCACCACCGCGCCGTCCGTGGCCGACGCGTCGGGAGAATGGGACGCCCTTGGAAGGAGGGGAAGGGACGCCAGCGCGGTTGCCCGCCGCGCTGGCGTCCTACCCAGTGTGCCCAAGGAAGGGCATTGTCCTACCCGGTGTGCCCAAGGGCGTCGTCGACTATCTGCTCCAGCGGCGCGGCGCGCCCGGCCTGCCAGGCCATCGCGAAAGCGTCGCCGCCCAACTCCCGCCGCAGGGTAGCGATCTCCCCGTCGTGCGCGGCCTGATTGCTCGGGGGCAACGGCGCGCCGAGCGCGTCGCGTAGGGCGGCGCCGCGCCGACTACCATTCCGAAACATGGGTCATCCGGACCATTGCCCCACGCCGCCCGCGCCCGAGCCGCTGACGCCATGATACCACTCCTGGCGCGCCGGAGGCGCCCACACGTCGCGGAGATAGAGGCCGGCGCGCCAATCGTGTGGGGCAATCGTGTGAGTCGTGTGTGGTCATGGGCCGCACGACGATGCACACTGAGCGCATGGTCAATCGGTCGGCGCGCGACGGAAAACGGAGCGATGGTCCAGTGTCTCCGGGTTGACCGCTATCTAAAACGCAATCGCGATGCAAGGAGTTACCACCATGTCCGATCAGTGTGTACGCCAATCCCCTCCCCCCGCTACCCCCGCGCGGAGGGCTCGACCGAGGCCGAGCGGGCGCGGGTACCGGCCGCTCCACTTCCTGGCCTGCCTCTGCCTGGCCAGCATCACGGCGAGCGCGCCGCTCGTCGCCTCCCCGGCGGCGCGCGCCGCCGCCAGCGCGGGCGCCTCCCCCTCTCCGATCGTCTTCCCCGGCCCCAGCCGCGGTGTCCCCGGAACGCGGACGCCGCGCCCGGCCGACTTCCATCTGCACTGCAACGCCGGCATTAACAACGATGCGCCGGTGCGCATCGCCGGGACCACGGTCGCGACCGGGACCGCCATCGGCGATGGCGCCGGGTGCGGCGCCATCGTCTTGCTGCTCGATGTGCCCGGTCCTGGACGTTTCAGCGCCACCTACGGTGTGGGAGACGCTGATACCAGTGGTCAGCCTGCCGGCGTGCGCATCCACGTCCTCGACCGCGACGGCTTCAGTCTCTCCATCACGACCGTCACCGCCGCGCACGGCGCCGCCGTCCCGATCGCCGTCGACGTGGCGCGCTCGGTGGCGCTCGAGATCGACTCATTCGGCCACGCAACGGGGTACCTGTACAACGTCGGGCTCGGCGGCACGGCGCGCGTCCTCGCCCCGGCAGCAGGCAGCGGGAACATCCTGCCGGCGGGGGCCAGACCGGTGAACATGGCGGGCGCCGCTTACGGGTGCAACGGGTTCGCGGAGAAGCCGCCGGCGAGCGTCGCGGCGGTGGTCGTCCCGGTGACGGGCGCGGCCTACCTTCAAGCTTGCGGGCAGTTCGCACTGACGATCCCATCCCACACACGCGGCGCCCTGGTGTTGCGGTACGGCATGGACGATGGGGCGACGCGTGGGGCGATGCTGCTGAGCCTGCGGGCCCTGGACGCGGGCGGCCACCTGTTGCGCAAGGCGGTTGGGGTTGCCGCAATCGGCGGCGGCCTGCGGCCGCTGTGGGTCGACCTCGGCAACGTCCGTACGATCCAGGTTACGGCCGACAACTTGAGCATCAGCGAAGGCGGCATCGACGTGACCGGTGTCGGCATCCTGCCGCGCGGCGTCCCGCCCTACGTCCCGCAAAATCGCACCATCAGCGGGGGCGCCCCCAACGGCGCTGTGGTCGTGGACCCGCTGGCGTTCGCCGTCCAGTGCAACTCGAACGTCGGCGGCAGCGATGTCACGGTGGCCCACGAAACGGTGCTGCGCGGGACGTTCCTCAACAACAATGAGTGTGGCACGGCGAGCCTCTTCTTCTGCTGCACCAATGCCCGTGGGACCTTCCACGCCCTCTTCGGCCTCTACGATGACGACACAGCGACCGCGCGAGCCACGGTCCGCCTGGTCGTCAAGGACAAGGATGACCATGTCTTGCGGCGGCAGACCCTGACCGTCACCTACGGGACGCCGCGCGCGCTGGATGTGGACGTCAAGCTGGCCAGTGTGATCTACTTCTCGTTCTCCGGCGACGCCAGCGCGCTCTATGACCTGCGTTTGACCGGCATTGCCACCGTGTCCCAGTACATCCTGCCGCCCAGCGCGCCGCCCGTTGAGGTCCCCAACGGCGTGGCGGTCGATCCGCACGACCTGGCCGTGCAATGTAATATGCATGTGGCTAGCGGGGATGTGCGCCTCATAGGAGCCACGACGCTGGAGGGATGGGCGCTGAACCCAGCGGATTGGTGCGGCGAGGCGGACCTCAACCTGCGGACGAGCCGTTACCCGCGCCACGCCTTCTATGCCCGCGTCGGTATCAAGTTGGGCCAACCGCCCACGACCAACGTGACGGTGACCCTCAACGCGCTCAACGCGGCCGGCAAGGTGATCCGTTCCGCCGCCATCAACGCCCGGTACGGATATGGTACGCAGCCGGTCCACCTGAGTCTCGCCGGCGCAGCGACGGTGCGGATTAAGGCCAGCGCCGGAGGGTCGATTGTGTATGCTCTGACGGCGGCATAGGAGCGGCATAGGGTAGGCCGCGCGTACAACGGAGCGATAGTGGAGAAAGGTCGACGATAATGGCGCGAATGGGATGGACAGATCGACGCGGACGCGCAACAGCAGGGATGAAAGAACACACGCACGTGATCAACCGGGCGGCGCTCCTCGCCTGCGCGCTGGGCGTGGCGCTCCTCGCACCGTCCGCGCACCAGGCGGCGCGAGCCGATGCGGGCGTCAACGGCCCCGTGCTGGCCATCGTCGGCGTGGGGGGCAAGAGGCTACCGTCGCCCCACTTCAGCCTGGTCGCGGTCGGCGCCGGGGGCGTCACCGTCCTGGCGCGACAGATACCCAACACGTTCGGCGCCCTCGCTCCCTCGCCGCGCGGCCGCTACGTCGCCATCGCGGGCCGGATAGCTGGCCTCTGGGAGGTCGACGCCGACGGCGCGCACCTGCACCGCGTCTTCGCGCCGCCGGCCTCGCACGCATCCGACGCTGCCCGGGTGACCGCCGTCGCGTGGTCGCCCGACCGCTACACGCTGGCCTATGCGCTGGAGGGGGCGCGACGGCGATGGCCTCTACCTGGCGCGCTACGATGGCGCGGGACAGCGTCTCCTGCGGCGCAACAGTCGGGTATGCGCGTCCCTACGTTACATAGCCCACGCATATCGTCGCCTATCGTATCGTCACCATCGTCTGGGCGACGAAGGGACGGTCGGGCGCGATGGAGGTGCAGGCGCCGACGAAGAGCAGATAGGGGCCCGGCGGTTCGGCCGGGATCAAGCGTAGCGGGACCACCGCCAGGACCTCACCGCGACCATCGGCCGTTTGGTGGACCTGCCCCAGGTTGAGCGGTAGGCTCCCCCGGTCGAGCGCGCTGGCCAGGCCAAGGCAATAGTGATACTGAGCCCGCGGCCGGGGCAGCTGCTGCACGGTCACCCGGACATGCTCACCCGGCGTGAGACTATATGCGGCATGTTCGTGCGAGCCCATAACTATCGGCATGCTTGTGGCTGCCGTGGTTGTGGCCGTGGCCGCCATGCCCGGCGTCACGACCGCGACCGTGGCCGCGAGGCTCAGCGCCAGCACGGCTGCCAGACCGGCGTGGCGGCGTTGACATCCTGTCATCGAGAACCCTCCGTGTTGCCCTCTGACACGCCGTGCCAGTGGTTGTCCTATCTCTCCTCAATCCCTATACCATGATAATAGTAGAACGCTAGTTCTAGAGTCAAGAGAAATGTGGACAACTGTTCTAAACCGGGACTAAACGCTACGGTTAGCGCAGGGTTTGCGCGTCGCCGAGGTTGGAGTTTCCTTCGAGGAAATGGATGTGGGCGACCTCGGCGGCGTAGGGGCCGTGGTAGCGCAGCACGTAGAGCCCGTTGCGGATATCCACGACGTAGATCAGGCCGTCCTGGATGACGGGGTAGCTCCAGAAGACAACCTTGGCGCTGCCGCTGCTGAGCGCGGGGTCTTCGGTCGCCACCGCGGGCAGCGGCGCGGGCACGAACGAGCCAGCCGCGGTGGGATGGAGCGGGTCGGCGATATCGATGGCCTGCAGGCCGGCCGCGTGCCAGGTCACGAAGGCCAGGCGCCTTGTGAGCGTGGGGTTGTGCGACGAGTAGCTGGCGTCGATGTTGCGGTCTTGCGGCAGCGAGGCGCAGTAGCCGGGGTCGTCGTACGGGTGTACGCGGTACTCTGACACCACGACCGGCCGCGTGGGATCGTGGATGTCTAGCAGGCGCGCCCAGCCCCAGGGGCAGCCGCGCCCGATCGGCAGGCCGGCATAGAGACCGTAGACCTCGTCCGTGATCAGCGCGTAGGGCTTGCCGAACAGCCGGACGGCGCTGTGCGCGCCGGGCGTGCCCCAGTGCGCGCGGTTGGCCACCGGGGTGATCAGGCGCACCTGGGGCTGGGGCCGGTCGGCCGCGAAGTCCGAGGTGTCGGCCACCAGGAAGCCGCCGCCAAGGTGGGCCAGGTAGGCGGTGCGCCCGTCGGGGGAGAGGCTGAGCGAGTGCAGCCAGTCGTAGCCCATGGCGTCAGGGATAGCGGCGTCCCAGCTGGCAATCTCAACGATGTGACCAGCGCGCGCTCCCGAGATGTCGGCCACCAGCAGGTCGGCGCCGGTCCCGTAGGGCGTGGAGATATAGAGCAGGGCGCGGCCAGGCCGCAGCGGATCGGCCCACAGGAAGAACTCGTGCGGCAGCCGCGACGGATAGTAGGTGGCGACCAGGCGCGGCGCGGCGGCCGCCACGCCCGCGATATCGTAGCAACGGACCGTCGCGGCTGGACCGCCACCGGCGCAAGCGTGCAGCGCCGCGTTGCAGGCAAAGTTGAGCACCAACAGCAGGCGCCTTTGCGGCCACACGCGCAACTCCCGCGACGACTCGCCGGGGTTGCCCTCATCGGGCGGCCCGATCTCGCCCACGACCCGCGGCGTCGAGGGCCGCGCGATGTCGATCACCAGTACGCCCGCGTGGGGATGCGTGCCGTCTGTCCGGCTGCCGACGTAGGCGTAGCGGCCGGAAACGGCCAGCGCGGCGTTCATGCCGCGCCCCAGCAGCGAGTTGTGCCCTACCAACTCGAAGGCGCCCGTTGCCCCGGCCAGGTCTCTTGGGCGCGTCAGGTTCAGCGCTGCCCTGGCGGGTCGCCCCACGGCCGCGCCCCACGGCGCGACGCCCGCCACGAGGAGGGCCAGGACGACGGTTGAGAGGGTGGCAATGGCCGGGAGGCCGCGCGCCCGCTGCTCCGTCCGCTGCTCGGACGAGCGCACGGGTTGTGGGGTGCTGCGTTCTATGCGTGACATGTCCATGGTGGTCCAGCTGCTGAGCGACAAAGGTGAAGGGCGGGGTGAGGAATAAGGGCCTTCGGCTCCCCTCTCCCGGGGTCGGGAGAGGGGTTGGGGGTGAGGGTCTCCTGCTCCCCTCTCCCACGGCTGGGAGAGGGGCTGGGGGTGAGGGTCTCTACTCGCCCTCGCCTGCCGCCGCGCCGGAGACAGGCTCCGACTGGCCCGCGGCCTCCTCGGCCATGATCTCGGCCTCGGACTCCTCGTCGGCCAGCTGCGGCTGAGTTAGCTTGAACACAAGCTCGTCCCCGAGCGTCAGCACCTCGACCCTGGAGCGGTCGAGCTTGAGGTCGGCCACGTGGATGGCGGTGTCAAAGTCGACCAGCGCCGAGAGGTCCACCTCGATGTCGGCGGGCAGGTCGTCGGGCAGCGCGCTGACCTGCAGCGAGTCGAGCGACTGCAGCAGGATGGCGTCGCCCGCGCGCATCAACTCGGACTCGCCGGTCCCCAGGATAGTCACCACGGCCGTGACCTTCTCGCGCAGGTTGACCTGCTTGAACTCCACGTGGATCAATTGGCCGTTGCGTGGGCTGGCGACCGCCCTGGACAGCAGGACGGGCCGCGTCTGATCCGCGACGCTCAGGTCGATCACGGTGGTAGGGAGCAAGTTGCGGTATAGCAGCCCGAAGGCGTGCGCGTCGAGCGTGATCGCCGTCGACTCCACGTTATGGCCGTAGATGTTGGCGGGCAGTTGGCCCGCGCGGCGCAACGTCTTCACCTTCTTGCCCAGCACCGTGCGCGGCTCCGCCGTCAGCTTGGCGTGCTTCATCGTCTCTTTCCTCTTCTCTACTATTCATATGCGGTATGACCGCGATGACTCCCGCGACCGTGCCATGCAGCCCCGCGAACGGGCGCGGGTCGCGGACGACTGTCTCTGTCTCGTGTTTGTCCAGTACCCGCCTCGCCACGGCAGGCGTAACAGCACAACAAGAAGCCCGGCGCAACACGCCGGGCGCTGACTATCATTATACAGATGGAACGGCGGCACTGCCTTTGGCCGTTGTCGAGGTCTTGGTCCCAGCGTACATCTGGCGGTCTAAGTATCCAAGCGCCAGGCCGCCTCCAAGGAGGCGGCCCGGCGCTTGTTGTGCCGTGGATGGGAGGCGGGGCGGGGCTGCTATGCTGCTACGAAGCCGCGCCCTGGGTGCTATCCAGCGTGCTGAAGTTCGGCGCGAAGAGCGTCTGCTCGGCGACGAAGCCCAGTCCGTTGGCCGCGCGCAACACGAAGCCGTGCTGCACCGTCAGCCCTCTAAACATCCGGGCGACATCGACGGTGACGCGCGTGGTCGGCGGCACGTTGAAGCGCCTGGTTGTCATCCGCCCGTTTGATCCGTAGCTGGTCGCGTCGATCGCGACCGTCCTGGCCGACGGGTTGTAGAGGAGCAGGAACTCGCTGCGGCCAGCGTCCAGGCCGCCCGGGAAGGTCCAGCGCAGGCCCGCGCCGTTGCGCCCGAACACGTCGCTGCCAGCGATACGCCGGCCGTTGGGGCTGCCGAAGTACTCCGGGCGCTCTACCACGATGGGCTGGGCGCTCGTCACCAGCGAGGCGACGCCGCTGGCGTGCAGGACATCGTTGAGCTTGATGTTAGCGCGGCGCAGGCCCGGCACGTAGATCGTGCGATGGCCCAGCAGCGCGCCCGTCCGCCCGTAGAAGCGAGCCGTCACGCGCGTCCCCATGCGGTTGGGGTTCAAGATGGTCAGGAAGGTCTCGAAGCGCGTCGTCGTCGTGCCCTCGGCGAACAACCAGCTCGTCGCCGGGATGTTGATCCCCGTCTGAGCGGTGATGCCGTAGGCGCGTGTGCTGAAGGTCAGCCGGCGGGCAAGCACGATCGCGGTCCGGCTGGTGGCGATGACGCTAAGCGATAGGCCGGGCATCAGCCGATTGACGTCGACCAACCGGACGCGACGCGGCGCGACCAAAACGGAGACCATGCGCGCGCGCCGTCCGCCGAACGGCAGCAAGCGCAACCGCACCAGCGCCGGCGTCCCTCCAGGATTAAGCATGGCAAGCGTTTCGTGGAAGGTGAGGCCGGTGTAGCCCTCGGCCAGGTACCAACCGGTGTGCGGCGCGGACACGCCGAGCAGGCCGTAGTTGTCCTGTCCATGGCGCTCCACGGAGAGTTGCGCCGCTACCGGCCGGTTGGCCGCCAGCCGCAGGCCGAAGACCCGGTTGGCCCCGGCCAGGGTATTCAGGATCGCGGTTGTCCGGCTGTGAGCGGCCACATTGAGGTGGACTTGACGAGGGGCGCCGTTGTTATAGTAGAAGGTCAACTCGACGCGCGCGGGCCGCGCGTTGGGGTTGAGCAGCGGGAGGCGCGCCTGCTCGCCCGGCATGGTCGACGCGCCGACGAAGTAGAACGTGGTCGCGGTCGCGAGGCGTCCCATGAGGGTGGCGACCGCGCTACGGCCGCTGGTGGCGCCGTTGGCGCCGAGCGAGTTAGCGCCGCTCAGTAAGCCGCTGGGCGCCCGGAGCTTGGCCGTAAAAGACCCATCGGCGCGTGTGACGACGGCGGAGAGGGTCGCGCCGTTGAGCGAAAGCGTGACCCTCTCGCGGTGGCCGAAGCCCGTGCCCCGTACCGTCACGATGCCGCCGGGGTTTGCCGTCGCGGGGCTCAGCACGATGCCGGTTCCCGCTGTACGGTCGGTCCCCGCGGCTTGCACGGTCACCGAGCCGCTGGCATTGCGCCCGCTCGCGCCGCCCGTCGCGGTGATAGTATAGGAACCGGGCGCGAGGCCCGTGGGGATCGTAATGGCGGTCGGCGGCAGCGTCCCGTCGCCGTTGGCCGTCGCCGTTACCGTGGGGCCCGCGGCGCCGTTCCCGCCGAGGGCGACGGTGACCGGTTCGTTGGGCGCGAAGCCGCCGCCGGAAACGATAACCGAGCCGCCGGGATTGACGTCGGATGGGCTGATCGTCACCGTCGGATTGCCGGGGACAGCCGTGGCCGTCGCGGCGGGCGCCGGTGTGTTACCGTTACCTGTCCCGCCAGAGGTCGGGGTGTTCGAGGGGCTTCCGGCTCCGCCAGACGAGGGCGCGCTGGTCGCCGTCGCGGCGGCCGGCGGGTTGCTGGAGCCTCCGGCCACGGGCGTATTTGTAGAGACGCCGGCGGCAGCGGTCTTGGTCGCCGCGGCCGCGGTATTCGCGGCGTTGGTCGCCCCGGCAGCAGCGGTTGCGGTTGCACCGGCCGCCGCGGTATTCGCGACGTTGGTCGCCGCGGCCGCCGCGGTACCGGTTGCCCCAGCCGCCGCGGTGTTCGTGGCGTTGGTTGCTGCCGCGTTCGTGGCTCCAGCAGCAGCAGTTCCGGTTGTACCGGCTGCGGCGGTATTCGCGGCGTTGGTCGCCGCGGACGCAGCGGTACCAGTTGCCCCCGCGGGCCCGATGTTCGCGACGTTGGTCGCCGCGGCGGCCGCGGTTCCAGTCGCCCCAGCGGCCGCGGTATTCGTGGCGTTGGCGGCCGCTGTTTGAGTCTGCCCAGCAGCGGCTGTTTGAGTCTGCCCAGCGGCGGCTGTTTGGCTCTGCCCAGCGGCGGCTGTTTGGCTCTGCCCAGCGGCGGCTGTTTGGCTCTGCCCAGCGGCGGCTGTTTGGGTCTGGCTGGCGCTCTGTGTTTGGCCGGCGCTGGCCGTCTGCGTTTGACCAGCGGTCTGGGTCTGTCCGGCGGCCGCTGTTTGAGTCTGGCCGGCGCCGGCTGTCTGCGTCTGGCTGGCGCTCTGGGTCTGGCCGGCAGCCGCTGTTTGCGTTTGGCCGGCAGCCGCTGTTTGCGTTTGGCCGGCAGCCGCTGTCTGGGTCTGCCCGGCACTGGCCGTCTGGGTCTGCCCGGCAATCGCTGTTTGGGTCTGGTTGACAGCGGCAAGGCCGCTGCAATCGACGGCGCTAGCCGCGGAGGCGACGATCACCTGGGTCCCGGCCGGTATGGCAACGGTACCCGTGATGACGAAGAGGTGCAGCCCGTTGACGGTCAAACCCGTGCCCGTCGGGCCGTTGCTTGTCGGGCTCGGGATTTGCTCGTTGACAATGGCGTAACCGACACCCGGAACCTCGACCCGTGTGTTAGGGAAGGGGTTCGTCTGCGTTGGGCCGTTGTTAACGGAATAGCTTTGATACGTGCCAGCGGACGAAGTAGAGGCCGTGGCGCCGTTGGAGGTACTATTCGAGACCGATTGGAAGTTTCCCGTGATCGCGCCGGCCAGGATGCTCACGCCATTCACCGTCGAGGTGCTGACGGCGGTAGCCTGCGTGGGGGAGGACGCGTCCGTGCTCGTGTCAGTGATAGGCCCGGTCGAGACGGCAGGAGATGAACTGCTGCCGACGCTTTGGGTCCCGCCAGGCGGCAAGATGACGTCGGCCGTCTTGCTGGAGGCCACGACCACGTTGCCGGTCGTCTGGGTGCCATAAGCCTCGCCGGTGACGCCGCACCCGGTGGGCGCCGCATACGCCACGCGCGGGGACGCCAGGACGGCCGGCGACAGGGGCGCCAGCAGGGCCACGAAGAGGCCTGCCAACATCAGTATCTTTGCTCTACGCTGGATTACCATTGGTTCTTGTTCTCCTTAAGGGGCTACCTACGAAGACGAAGGGCTGCCCATGGGGACGATGAGGATGAGCATTGTGCGGACACGCCGGTCGGCATGATGAGGGCGCCTAGATCCCGCCAAGGGAGACGCCGGTGCTGATCTCTCTATGCAGCGAAATACGTCGGCTCTGGGCCTTCGCACGGCGCGTCGGGCCGCGTGTGGGGTCGTCGTTGGGCTGGGGGACCGCCTGGGCCAAGGGAACGGTCGCGGTGTCGGGGCCGGATTTTCTCCGGCTGGCTCCTACGGGATGAACCGGGTCGAGACCTCCTCCTCCTTACCTTGTGACCTCCACACACAGGTGGGTGTCAGAGCGATCATAAGCGAAGAAAATTGCCCCCACCATCACCAGATCGGGCCATCCTGGCTAATCCATTCGTCCTGCGATCAGGCTGTGTCGTGTCCGTCCGATCTGGGCGCCGGGGATCGACGTGGTGCGTGCAGTCGCGCGTACTGTCTCCAGCAGGCGCTTCCGCCCCATGCGTCTCAGCCGCCCTCCTGGGTATCAGCCGCTCGCTCCTCGATGGTAGCTGTCTTTCCGCCCCATGCGTCTCAGCCGCCCCTCCTGGGTATCAGTTGCTCGCTCCTCGACGGTAAAGGTAGCGGCTCCCCCGCGCATGCCGGCCCCGTCTGGACGACCATGGGTGACCCCAAAGGTCCTCTTGCGCACGCGCCTTATCCGCTCCGATACTGGTCTGGTAGCTCCCGGGAACAACAGCAAGGAGGACCCATGACCATCATGATTTCGCCGGACGCGGTACTCTACCGAATGCGCCTGGGCGCGGCCGCGTCGGCGCGCGGCGAACACGTCGTCTGCCAGCTGCTGGGGTGGACCGGCGCCGACGACAGCCTGGCCAAGGTCCGCGTCGTCCGCAGCACCGTATCAGGGACATCGACCGGCCATACTGGCCTGGTCAAGCGAGACCGCCTCGTCCCATTGCGCTTGCGTCCATCCGGCGCTGACCAACGCATTGAAAAATGAGCGCGCTGGCGCGCGGGGGGAAGGTGATCGTAGCGCCGCCTGGTGGGCGCATGGCTCGATGGGGCTATTGCACCCGTCCGCCAGATGCGCGTAGGACTAGGACATAGACAGCAAGGCGCCCCCGCGCGTCCCAGGTGACACGACGTTCGGTCGCGCGACGACCGGACAGTGGCGGGATCGGCGGAGCTTGCTTGCCGCGGCTTGATGAGGAGAATACGCGTCATGAGTATCGCCGATCCCGTTATCCCTTGCCGTTTCCCCCTGCTCGATCCGGCCCGCGCCACCGATCCCGTCGTGCGCGCCGTCTACGCCGAGATCGAGCGGGAGTTGGGCTTCGGCATCGTGCCCAACATCTTTCGCGCCATGGGCGGCCAGCCCGCCGTCCTGCGCGCCACCTGGGACCTCTTCCGCGCCACCGTGCTGGAGGGCCAACTGCCGCGCATCGTTAAGGAGATGGTCGGCATCGTCGTCTCATCCGCCAACACTAGTGAGTACGCCCTCAAGGTGCATCTGCATTCGCTCGGTGTGCAGGGCGTCGTGGAGGGGACGCTGGCCGCGCTGGCGGCGGGGGCCGCCGAGGCGCCGGGCATTGCGCCGGGCATCGCCGCGATCATCCGCCTCGCCCACAAGGCGGCGCGTCACGGCCCCCTGGCCGTGACCGAAGCTGACGTCGCCGCCGTCTACGCCGAGGATGTCACGGGGGAAGAGCTGGCCGAGGTCTTCGCCACCATCGACCTGTTCCGCTACGTCAACGGCTTCACCGATCTTGCCCGCGTCCCCGTCGATGCGCTCTAGCGCCACCCAGAACGTGCCCGCGGCGCTTGCCGCCATCCCGGATCTGGCGATGGCGGCGGAGATTGGCGCGGCGCTGACCGCGACGACGAGCCTGGCCGACCTGCTCGGCGCGCTGCGGCGGCGCCTCAAGTGGCTGCTGCCCGCCGCCCACGTGTCGTTGTGCCTGCTGGAGGACGACGGGGCATCCTACCGCGTGCTGACTCCCCGCGCATCCGCTGGGAACGTGGCCGACGCTCTGTATCCCATCGACGAGGGTCTGGTGGGCTGGGCGCTGCGGCAGCGCGTGGCCCTGGACATCCCCGATCTACAGGACGAGACGCGGCTGCCGCCGGGTATCGGGGGCGTGGCCTTCCACCAGGGCCAGGGCGCGCTGCTGGTGCTGCCGCTACAGGTGGAGGATCAACTGCTGGGCGCGCTCGCCATCGGTTCGCCGCGCGTCGGCGCCTACGTCGCGGTAGACCGTGGCGTCGTCAACCTGGTCGTGTCGCAGGTCGCCGCGGCGGTGCGCATCGCCCTGCTGATGGGCGAGTTGGACGGGGCCGAGGCCATCATCGCCGGCATGGCCCGCGCGGTCGAGGCCAAAGACCCCTACACCCAGGGCCATGCCGACCGCGTGACCCGCTACGCCCTGGACCTCGCCGCCGCCGCATGCCTCCCGGCGCACATCCGCGATCTCATCGCCCGCGCCGGTCCTCTGCACGATGTCGGCAAGATCGGCGTGCCCGACGCGGTGCTGGGCAAGCCCGGCCGCCTGACCGACGAGGAGTTCGCTCTGATCAAGCGGCATCCCGAAATCGGCGACGAGATCTGCCGCCCGCTGCGCTCACTGCGGCGGCTGCGCTCCGGCATCCGGCATCACCACGAGCGGTACGATGGTGGAGGCTACCCCGACGGCCTCGCCGGCGAGGCCATCTCTCTTGAAGCGCGCGTACTGGCCATCGCGGACGCCTACGACGCCATGGCCAGCACGCGCCCCTACCGCGCCGGGATGCCGCCAGCGCGGGCGCTGGCGATCATCGCGGCCAACGAGGGGCCTCAGTGGGACCCCGCCCTGGCGTCTCTCTTCTGCGCGATGCGGCAGGAGATTTGAGTCGGTCGCCTACCGCGTTGCGGAGCCACCGCTCCAGGTCCTCAAAAATCTACTGACTCTGGGACTGTTGCTGCCGTTGCCCCTGCACGCCAGCGCTGCCCAGGCCGGTCCACTGCGGCGTCGTCCAGACCTCGTTCGCGTTGGACGGCGCGGCCGCGGGCGTGACCTGTACGGAGACGGTCAGCTCTTCCTCCGCTCTGCCCAGGTAGATACCGTGCGACGGCGGCACGTCGGCGTAGTCGCGGCCGACGGCGACGCGGATATGGCGCTCCCCGGCTGGCAGCGCGTTGGTGGGGTCGAACCCAACCCAACCCAGTCCTGGCAACAGGGCCTCGGTCCAGGCGTGGGTGGCGTCGGTGGCCGAGCGGTCGTCCGCGCCGCGGTGGGAGAGATAGCCGCTGACGTAGCGACAGGGGATGCCCAGGCCGCGCGCCAGTGCGATCATGATGTGCGCAAAGTCCTGGCACACGCCCTGCCGCTGGCTCAGCGCGTCGTCGATGGGCGAGCGCACCGTGGTGCTCTGGGGTACGAACGCAAAGCCGTCGTGGATAGCCTGGTTGGTCTCGCGCAGCACGCTCAGGGGGTCGTCACGGCGACGGATGTCCAGCGCGCGCGCCAGCTCCTCCAGCAGCGGCGTGGGGCGCGCGTAGCGGCTGGGCCGCAGGTAGTCCCAATACTCGTTTGTCGCCGTCAGCCTGTCGAGGTCGGTCCAGGCGGCGGGATCGAGCGCCCGGGGCAGTGCGGGCGGCGCGGTCATCTCGACCAGCGCCTGCGCGGTGATCGTCAGCGCGGCGTGCTGGTTAGGGATGTCGAAGTGGTGGACCCAGTTGCCTTGGGTGTCGCTATAGGCGAAGATCGCGGCGCGCGGCTCCGTGCGCAGGCGGAAGGACAGGCAACGCTGCATCCCTTCGCTGCGCGGTTGCATGCGCACCTCGATCACGCGCTGTCGGACCGGCGCGTCGTAGCGGAAAGCTGTCACGTGGCGAATGGAGTAATACATAGCCTCTCGTCGCGCTGTAAGGGACCCGGACTCATCGGGCGCGTTCATGAGACCAGGGCGGCGTCGACCGGATACGCGATATAGGTCTGGTAAATGGCGTCGTGGATGCCCAGGCACTGCTGACGGACGGATTGTAGATAGCCGTCGATGCCCTCGGTCAGGATCTCGTCGACCTGCGCGTAGTCGAGCGAGGCGCGCAGGCGGCCGGCCAGCCGCTCGGCGCGCCCCGTGCCCGTGCCATGGCGCCCGCCCCGGCGGGCCACTGCCTGTAGCGCCGCCTGCGTCGCCGCCGCGGTAAAACGGATCGAGCGCGGGAACTCCGCGTTGAGCAAGAGGAACTCGGCCACGCGCTCGGGCTGGATCGTGGCCGTGTAGACCTTGCAGTAGGCCTCAAACGCGGTGCATGACTTGAGCAGCCCCACCCACTCCAGGTAGTCCGGCGCGGCGCCGGCGAGGCCATCCTCATCCTCACCGGCGCCCTCGCCATGATGAGGCAGCCGCGCGGGATCGAACAACGTGCGGGCGTAGGCGTCGAGCAGCATGGCCGTGGTGGACGCGCGCTCGATGCAACGGCCGATCTGGATAAACTGCCAGCCCTCACCATGGCTCATGGTGGCGTCGGTGATGCCCTGGAACAGGTGCGCTCCTTCCTTGACGGCTTGCAGGAACTCGTGCGGCCCGGCCTGCCACAGCCCTTCCATACTGGTCTGGCGCACGGTCAGGAACAGGCGGTTGAGCTGCTCCCACATCTCTGAGTTGACCTGTTCGCGCACCTGCCGCGCGTTCTCGCGCGCCGACATGATGCACGAGGCAATCGAGGCGATGTTGGTGAGGTTGCAGGTCAGCGTCTCGGTGATGCTATAGGCGTCGCCCATGCCCTCGGCCAGCGGCGGGATGGCCAGGCTGACCAGCAAACGGTCCCAGCGGCGCTCGGCCATCGCCGGGGACTGATCGAGGCGCTGGTCCAGGTTGACGTCGAGCAGGCGCGCGGTATGCTCCGCCCGCTCCAGATAGCGGCTCATCCAGTACAGACAATCGGCCACGCGCGAGAGCATCGTTACCTCCAGTAGGCAGTGGGCAGTGGGCAGTGGGCAGTGGGCAGTGGGCAGTGGGCAGTGGGCAGTGGGCAGTGGGCAGTGGGCAGTGGGCAGTGGGCAGTGGGCAGTGGGCAGTGGGCAGTGAACGAGTTACTGCAAGCTCTTCATCAGGCCTTGGAGTATCCTACCCACTTCGGATGCCTGATCCAGCACGACGTTGCAGGCAGGCTCGTCCGTATAGCCGAGACGCTGCGAAATGAGGAGATGAGTCTCGACCTCGCGCAATGATCCGTGAGCTATTGACAAATGATGCAGAAACTCTTTCGTACTGTTTCGTCCTTGCCCCTCAGCGATATTGGCCGGAACGGAGACAGACGCTCGCCGCACCTGGTTGGTTAGGCCGTACAGCTCGTCTCGGGGCCAGCCACGTGTCACACAGTATGTCCGCACGACAAGATCCATCGCCTTTTGCCAAGCGATGAGTTCCCTGTAGCTTTGCACGGTAGTCATATCTTACCTCCACACTGCCCACTGCCCACTGCCCACTGCCTACTCGTACAGCACCCACGTATCCTTGCTGCCGCCGCCCTGCGACGAGTTGACGACGAGCGAGCCGCGCTGCAGGGCCACGCGCGTCAGGCCGCCGGGGACGATGGTGATACCTTTGCCGCAGAGAGTGAAGGGGCGCAGGTCGACGTGGCGCGGCTCGACCCGCCCGTTGGTGTAGCAGGGCGCCCGTGACAGCCGCAGCGTGGGCTGCGCGATGTAGTTGCGCGGGTCGGCGATGACGCGGTCGCGGAACTCCTCGCGCTGCGCCGCCGTGCTCTGCGGCCCGATCAGCATACCGTAGCCGCCGGACTCGCCGACCGCTTTGACCACCAGTTCGTCCAGGTGCTCCAGCACGTAGGCCCGCTGCGCGTCGTCGGTCAGCAGGTAGGTCTCCACGTTGGGCAGGATGGGCTCCTCGGAGAGATAGAAGCGGATGATGGCGGGGACGTAGGCGTAGAGCGCCTTGTCGTCGGCGATGCCGGTACCGATGGCGTTGGCCAGGGCCACGTTCCCGGCGCGGTAGGCGTTGAGCAGCCCGGCGACGCCCAGCATCGAATCACCGCGGAAGGCCAGCGGGTCAAGGAAGTCGTCGTCGACACGGCGGTAGATCACGTCCACGCGGCACAGCCCTGCGGTGGTGCGCATGTAGACGACGTTGTCGTGCACCAGCAGGTCGCGCCCCTCGACCAGTTCGATGCCCATCTGCCGCGCCAGGTAGGTGTGCTCGAAGTAGGCTGAGTTGAAGACGCCCGGCGTCAGCAGCACGATGGTCGGCTCAGCGCTGTGCGCGGGCGCCAGCGCCTGCAGCGTGGCCAGCAGGGCTTGCCCGTAGTGGTTGATCGAGCGCACGCCGTAGCGGCCAAACAGCGAGGGCGCGATGCGCTTCATGACCTGGCGATTGGTCAGCATATAGGAGACGCCGCTGGGCACGCGCAGGTTGTCCTCCAGCACCGCGAACCCTCCGTCGGGCAGGCGTACCAGGTCGGCGCCGGCGACCGCGACGTAGATGTCGCGCGGCACGCGCAGTCCGCGCATCTCGCGACGGTAGTGGCGGCAACTGTACACCATCGCTCGCGGGACGACGCCCTCGGACAGGATGCGGCCCTCATGGTAAACGTCCTTGAGGAACATGTTGAGCGCGGTAAGGCGCTGCGTCAGGCCGCGCTCGATGGTCGACCACTCGGCGGCGGTGATGATGCGCGGCAAAAGATCGTAGGGCCAGATACGCTCGGCGCCCTGCTCCGCGCCGTTGACGACGAAAGTGATGCCCTGGTTGAGGAAGGTCACGTCGGCGGCGGCTTGATGGCGACGCAGCTCGCCCTCGGGCAGCCCGAGCAGATAGTCGTAGAGGGCCTGGTACGATGGGCGCGGCTGTCCCGTCGCATCGAACATCTCATCGTAGGCCGCGTCGAGCCCATAGGCGCCAAAGGGCGCGGGGGCAGTCAGGCGGTCAGCGGAGCCTGAAACAAGCATGGAATCCATCACATCCTGTTAGATAAAGCGAAACCTCACGCCGTCAACACGGCGTGAGGCAACTCTGCCGACGCACCGAAAGCGGGAACTTCCCTATAATGTGCCAGTATAGCAGACGAGGGGTTCCCACCTCCTCCCCCTGGCTAACGGAGCCCGGCAAGGGTGCGCCTCAAAAAAGTGGACCGCGGCCGGAACGGGCCTGCGACTACGGTCGCATGGCAGCGGACGACGACCGCGGTCGGGTGTGGTCCGCCGTCACCTCGCTTTTGGCCTCGTTCTGACACCGCAGTGTCCGTGCGCTGCCATGCGACCGCCGTCGCAGGCCGCGTCATCACAATCGTGCACCCGCCCGGCACATCTTTCCTTGACGCTGATAGAGGCATCCCGTACACTTCCAAAGTGTTGTTCTTCTGGCCATGGCTGTGACGTGCATCTGTACTGTACGCGGGCACTGTGAGAGGGTTTGTTGAAGGCGCTGATCATTATTCCCACGTATGACGAGCGGGATAACATCGGTGAGTTACTCGATAGCGTCCTTCGTCATCTTCCTGGCGCGGATGTGTTGATCGTCGATGATGGGTCGCCCGATGGTACCGGTGATATCGTCGCCGCGTGGGGCGAGGCCGACAAGCGCATTCATCTGTTGCGACGCCCCGGCAAGGCCGGCCTCGGTACCGCCTATATCGCGGGCTTCAATTGGGCGCTGGCCCGGGACTACGACACCATCATCGGCATGGACGCCGACTTCTCGCATGACCCGGCCTACCTGCCCCAGTTCGTCGAGCAGAGCCGCCACTACGATCTGGTCATCGGTTCGCGCTACATCCCCGGCGGATCGACGCCCGACTGGAAACTAAGCCGCCGCGTCATTAGCCGCATTGGCAACACGGTGGCGCGGACGGTGCTGGGGCTTCCGGTGCATGATTGTACCACGGGATATAAGTGCTATCGCCGCGAGGCCCTCACGTCGATCAACTTCGACGCGATTGAACTGGTCGGGTACGGCTTTCTCATCGAGACGACCTATCAGTGTTACCTGCACGGCCGCAGCATGGTCGAGATCCCGATTGTGTTTACCGACCGGCGCGAGGGAAAGAGCAAGATGACCGGGACGATCGTCTCCGAGGCGCTCGGCTACGTCCTGCGGCGACGCTGGCAACGCGTGCGCACGCAGTTCGTACGGAGGCGCAATGCCGAAAGCTAAGCTTGCGCTGCCCCTGGTCGTCGTTCCAACCTATAACGAGTCAGAGAATCTACGGCCGATCGTCGCGGCCATCTACGCGGCGCTGCCCCACACCGCTATCCTGATCATCGACGATGGGTCGCCCGATGGCACCGGCCAGATCGCCGACGACCTGGCGCGGCAGCACCGTTCGCTGTTCGTCACGCACCGTCCGGGCAAGCAGGGCCTGGGCACCGCCTATATCGAGGGCTTCCGCTACGCGCTGGAGCACGACTACGACTGCGTGTTCGAGATGGACGCCGATTTCTCGCACGACCCGCGCTACTTGCCCGCCCTGCTGGCCGCCGCCGCCGACGCCGACCTTGTCATCGGTTCGCGCTACGTGCTGGGCGGCCGCACCCCTGACTGGGGGGTGTCGCGCCGGCTGATCAGCGGTTTCGGCAACGTCTATGCCCGCGCCATCCTGCGCCTGCCCGTGCGCGACTGCACGGCCGGCTTCAAGTGCTACCGGCGCGCCGTCGTCGAGGCGTTCGACCTCGATTCGATCCGCCTCGAAGGCTATGCCTTCCAGATTGAGACGGTGTTGCAGGCCTATCGCAAGGGCTTTCACATCAAGGAAGTGCCCATCGTCTTCCCCGACCGTAAGATCGGCACGAGCAAGATGAGCAAGGACATCGTGGCCGAGGCCTTCACCTACGTGTTGCGCCGGCGCCTCGGCGGGGCTGCCCGCGGCGCCCACGCGCGGCGGCCGCCGATGACCAAGGCCGTCACGGCGACCGCTGGCGGCGACGAGCGCCCCCGCGCCGGCGCCTGAGCGCGCGACTCTCGCGCCACGAACCGAGAGGAAAACAAAAGGGGGGACGCCACCGGCCGGTGGCGTCCCCCCTTATATGTGCTCCGTGTACTCCGCGACGAGGGCTCGAACCTCGAACCTAGCGGTTAACAGCCGCTCGCTCTACCATTGAGCTATCGCGGAAAGTGGAGGTGGTCGTGAACCTCTCCAGACCCAAAATATACCCGACGCGGCCAAGAGCGTCAAGCGATGATCGTTACTCCAGATATTCCTTGAGTTTGCGGCTGCGCGAGGGGTGGCGCAGCCTGCGCAGCGCCTTGGCCTCGATCTGGCGGATGCGCTCACGCGTGACCTTGAACTCGCGGCCAACCTCTTCCAGGGTACGGCTGCGGCCGTCGTCGAGGCCGAAGCGCAACTGTAGCACGCGCCGCTCGCGCTCAGTCAGCGTGCCCAGGACAAACTCCACCTGCTCCTTGAGCAGCTGATGCATGGCGGCGTCCTGCGGCGTGGCATTCGTCTCGTCGGGCAAGAAATCGCCCAGGTGGCTGTCATCCTCCTCACCGATCGGAGTCTCCAGCGAGATGGGGTCCTGCGCCACCTTGAGGATCTCGCGTACCCGCTCGGGCGAGAGGTCCATGCGTTGACCCAGCTCACTAAACGTCGGTTCGCGCCCCAGTTCCTGGATCAACTGGCGCGACTCGCGCCCCAGCCGGTTGATCGTCTCGACCATGTGCACGGGGATGCGGATGGTGCGCGCCTGGTCGGCGATAGCGCGCGTGATGGCCTGTCGAATCCACCACGTGGCGTACGTCGAGAACTTGTAGCCGCGGCGGTAGTCGAACTTCTCGACCGCGCGGATGAGGCCGATGTTGCCCTCCTGGATCAGGTCCAGCAGCGACATGCCGCGCCCCGCGTACTTCTTGGCCACGCTCACCACGAGGCGCAGATTGGCCTCGGTCAACCGGCGCCGCCCATCGAAGCCCCGGTCGATAACCGCCTGGTCGTAGCGCCAGCCGTCGACGATCCCGGCCGCCTGGGCCGGGTCGATGCGGGCTACCGCGGCCAGTTGCGCTACCGTACGCTCCCAGCTCATGCCCGGTTGGCAGCGGTCGAACCAGAGCTGCCGCGCCTCGCGCTCACCCAGGTACAACAAACGAACCAACTCGACAACGGGCGCGGCAAGCGCGATGCTCTCGCCGTTCAACCGCACCACCCAGGCTGGCCCGTCGCCTTCTAGCCCCTCCCCCTCCGGCCCCTTCGCACTATCGTGGGCCAGCAATGGGAGCGCCTCCAGGATGGCGCCGCCCTCCAGGACGGCATCGGCCTCCAGGATGGCGCCGCCCTCCTCACCCATCGCCAACTCGAGGCGCTCGGCCACGGCCACGAGGTCGTCCTCCCCGCTCTGCTCCAGCAGGCGCTCCTCCACTTCGATCAGCCCGACGAGGCGATCGAACGCGCGGCTGGCGGTCGGCGCGTCGAAACCTCCGCGCACCGCGAGGGTCGAGGCGGCGCGTCGCACCTCGTCATCGTCCTGGCGCAGCAAGCGCAGCACTGTGCCGATAGCCTCCTTGGGATGGCGCTTGTAGAGGCAGCTCGTCCGGCGCAGGTAGCCCAGGAGGTCGGCCACCTCGCGGTCGCCCTGCCGCACCAGCGCGGCGACGGTCCGCACGGCCTGGCACAGCCGCTCCTCGGGCAGGTCAAGCAACGCGGCCCACGCGGCCAGGCTGAACGCGCGCGAACGGGCGGACGATGTGGACGCAGAATCAGAGTCAGGCCTGGTGAGAAGGGCCAGTTTGATAGCCGTGGCCAGGTAGCGCTGGGCGCGCTCGATCTCCTCGTCACCCAGGCGCATCGCGCGGGCGTAGGTGATCTCTTCGGGGCCTTTGAGCAAGCGCACGCGACCGATCTCGCGCAGATAGAGGCGCACCGGGTCGTCGACGATGCTGGCGATGTCGTCCATGACAGCGCCGGCATCGTCGAGGCCGAATGAAGGCTCCCGCGTCGCGACGGTCTCTACCAGAGATCCACGTCTGGAGGCGCCAAGGATGGTTGGATCGACACCCACTGCTCGTTGTACGGCACTCGCATCATTACCTTCATCGTCCATCGCATGAGCGTACACGTCGGGAGGCTCCTTTTACGGGTTAGGGCGGACCGGTGCGCCGAGCTTCTCTTCCACCTGCACGGTTGGATGACACATGATACCACGCACTGTCGAAAACAGTAGGGTAGAAACCCACCCCTCACCCCCCAACCCCCTCTCCCGTGCGCGGGAGAGGGGGAGTAGATACGTCCTCTCCCCGTACCCACAAGGGATGGGGGTCCTAGCGGTCGCGCTCTCCCCGGTTCAGCACGGCCTGCGCCGCCGCCAGGCGCGCCACGGGGACGCGGAACGGCGAGCAGGACACGTAGTTGAGCCCGATCTCGTCGCAGAACTCGACCGAGCTCGGCTCGCCGCCGTGCTCGCCGCAGATTCCCAGCTCGATGTCCGGCCGCGCCGTGCGGCCGCCCGCGACCGCCTGGCGCATCAGCGAACCCACGCCGTCGCGGTCGAGCACCTGGAAGGGATTCTCCGGCAGGATTTTCTCCTCCACGTAGCGCAAGAGGAACTTGCCCTCGGCGTCGTCGCGCGAGTAGCCGTAGGTGGTCTGTGTCAGATCGTTGGTGCCAAAGGAGAAGAACTCGGCCTCATGCGCGATGGCCTCGGCGGTCAGCGCCGCGCGCGGCACCTCGATCATGGTACCGATCTTGACGTGGACATCCGTGCCGCGCTCCTGTTGCACCTCGCGCACCACCCGCTCCAGTTGCTGGCGCACCCGCGTCATCTCGTTGACGTGGCCCACCAGCGGGACCATGATCTCCGGCCGCGCGTCGACGCCCTCGGCGATGAGGTCGCACATGGCGGTGACGATGGCGCGGGCCTGCATCTCGGTGATGGCCGGGAAGGTCAGGCCCAGACGGATGCCGCGCAGGCCCAGCATGGGGTTCTGCTCGTGCATGGACTCGACCTGCGCCAGCAGCGCCTGCTTGCGCTCCAACTCGGCGGGGTCGTTGCCGCGCACGCGCAGCTCGGTCACCTCGACCAGCAGGTCCTCCAGCGAGGGCAGGAACTCGTGCAGCGGCGGGTCGATCAGGCGGATCACCACCGGCAGGCCGTCCATGGCCCGCAGCAGGCCGCGGAAGTCCTCCGTCTGCACCGGCAGCAGGCGGTCCAGCGCGTCCTGGCGCGTGGCGTCATCTTTGGCCAGGATCATCTCCTGCACGATGGGCAGGCGCTCCTGCTGGAAGAACATGTGCTCGGTACGGCACAGGCCGATGCCCTGCGCGCCGAACTCGCGCGCGCGCTGGGCGTCCTGCGGATAGTCGCCGTTGGCCCACACCTCGAGGCGGCGGCGCTTGTCGGCCCAGCCGAGCAGGGTTTGCAGGTCCGTCTCGTCGGCGAAATTAGGGGCATAGGTGTCGAGGCGGCCAGCGAAGACCTCGCCCGTCGCGCCGTCGATAGAGATATCCTCGCCCTCGCGCACGACCTTATCGCCCACGCGCATCTCGCCCTTGTCCTCGTTGATGCTGAGGTCCCCGGCGCCCGCCACGCAGGGCAGGCCCGCGCCGCGCGCCACCACGGCGGCGTGGCTGGTGGCGCCGCCGCGCGCGGTCAGGATGCCCCTGGCCACGATCATGCCGTGGTAGTCCTCGGGCGAGGTCTCGGGCCGCACCAGGATCACGGCCTGCCCGCCGTTGGCCAACTCCTCGGAGCGGTCGGCGGTGAAAACGGCCTTGCCCGTCGCGGCGCCTGGCGAGGCGTTGAGTCCTGTCGCCAGGTGCCGGCCGGCGGCCGCGGCCTGGGCCTTCTCCGCTTCGTTGAAGCGCGGCAGGAGCAACTGCACGATGTCGCCGGCGGGGACGCGCTTGACGGCCTCGTCCTCGTCGATCAGACCCTCGCGCACCATGTCTACGCTGCTCTTGACCCAGGCCGGTCCGGTGCGCTTGGCCGAGCGCGTCTGCAGCATGTAGAGCTTGCCGCGCTCGATGGTAAACTCCAGGTCCTGCACGTCCTTATAGTGCTGCTCCATGCGGTCGGCGATGGCGGCGAACTCCTTGTAGACCTCCGGCGAACGCTGCTCCAGGGCCGCGATCGGCTCGGGGGTGCGGATGCCGGCCACCACGTCCTCGCCCTGCGCGTTCATCAGGAACTCGCCGTAGAGTTTCTTCTCGCCGGTGGAGGGGTTGCGCGTGAAGGCCACGCCGGTGCCAGAGTCGTTGCCCATGTTGCCGAAGACCATCGTCTGCACGTTGACGGCGGTGCCGAGGTCGTGCGCGATGCGGTTACGATTGCGGTAGTCGATGGCGCGGCGGCCGTTCCAGGAGCCGAACACGGCCATGATGGAGCGGCGCAACTGCTCGTAGGGGTCGGTGGGGAAGGGCTCGCCCGTCTCGCTTTGCACGATGTCCTTGAAGCGAGCCACCACCTCGCCCAGCGCCGCCACGTCGAGGTCGGTGTCACTTTTAGCGCCCTTCTGCTCTTTGATGTCGTCCAGGGCGTGCTCGAAGGTGTCGCCGGAGACGCCCAGCACGATCTTGCCGAAGAGCTGGATGAAGCGGCGGTAGGCGTCCTGGGCGAAGCGCTCGTTGCCGGCCAGGCGGCCCAGGCCGGCGGAGACCTCGTCGTTGAGCCCGAGATTGAGCACGGTGTCCATCATGCCGGGCATGGAGAAGCGCGCCCCCGAGCGCACCGAGACCAGCAGCGGGTTGGCGGGGTCGCCGAAGGTCTTGCCGGTCTCCTCCTCGACGCGGTGTAGCGCGGCCCGCGCCTGCTCCCACAGTCCCTCGGGCAGTTGCTGGCCAGCGTCGTAGAAGGCGTTGCAGGCCTCGGTGGTGATGGTAAAGCCGGGTGGGACGGGCAGGCCGGCGTTGGTCATCTCGGCGCACCCGGCGCCCTTGCCGCCCAGCAGGTTACGCATGCCCGCGTTGCCCTCCTGGAACAGGTACACCCACTTCTTCTCGCCGGTCGCGGCGCTGGACGGTACGGTCGCGGTCTGTGTCATGTCTCTTTCCTCCTCCTCCACTACTGAGCCTGCGACTGCGGTCGCATGGCAAACAACGCTGACTGCGGTCGGGTGTCGGGGCGTATCGTCTACGCCCTGACTATCGCACACCAGAGCGTATCGTCTACGCCCTCCCTTTCGTCCTGACACCGCAGTGTCCGTGGTGTGCCATGCGACCGCAGTCGCAGGCCCCGGTCCTGACACCGCAGTGTCCGTGGTGTGCCATGCGACCGCAGTCGCAGGCCCTTTATCACTCTAGTTTCTCCCTCAAAGCGGGGACCAGGTCGGCGATGGGCAGGCGCTGCTGGGCCATGGAGTCGCGTTCGCGGACGGTGACGGCGCGGTCCTCCAGCGAGTCGAAGTCGACGGTGACGCAGTAGGGGGTGCCGATCTCGTCCTGACGCGCATAACGCTTGCCTATGGACTGCGTTTCGTCGTAAGTGATCATGAAGTGCGGGCGCAGGGCGCGCTCGATCTCGTGGGCCACGGTGACCAGCGGCTCCTTTTTGGAGAGCGGGAGCACCGCCGCCTTGTAGGGCGCGAGGCTCTGATGCAATCGTAGGAAAGCGCGCGTCTCGCCGTTGACCTCGGCCTCGTCGTAGGCGTCGCACAGGAAGGCCAGCATGGAGCGCGTGGCCCCGGCCGAGGGCTCGATGACGTAGGGGATGTAGCGATCGCCCGTGACCTCATCGACGTAGGACAGATCCTTTCCGCTGAACTCGCCGTGGCGTCGCAGGTCGAAGTCGGTGCGGTTGGCGATGCCCTCCAGCTCGCCCCAGCCCCAGGGGAAGCGGAACTCCACGTCGGTCGTCCCGGCGCTGTAGTGGCTGAGCTCGTCCCGCTGGTGCTCGCGCAGGCGCAGGCTCTCCGGCTTGAGGCCCAGGTCCAGGTACCAGTGGTGGCGCTCGGCGATCCAGGCGCGATAGGCGTCCTCGGCCTGAGCCGGGGGCACGAAGTACTCGCACTCCATCTGCTCGAACTCGCGCGAACGGAAGAAAAAGTTGCCCGGCGAGATCTCGTTGCGGAAGCTCTTGCCGATCTGGGCGATGCCGAAGGGCAGGCGGCGGCGCGTGGCCTTCTGCACGTTCTGGAAGTTGACGAAGATGCCCTGCGCGGTTTCGGGACGCAGGTAGACGGTGGCGGCGTCCTCTTCCACGGGGCCGACAAAGGTCTTGAACATCAGGTTGAACTGGCGCGGCTCGGTCAGCTCGCCGCCGCAGTTGGGACAGCGCCCGCTGCCACCACGGCCCTCGCCGTCGAGTTGGTCGGCGCGGAAGCGCATCTTGCAACTTTTGCAGTCGACCAGCGGGTCGGTGAAGGTCTCGATGTGGCCGGAGGCGCGCCAGACCTCGGAGGCCATCAGGATGGCGGCGTCGACGCCGACGACGTCGTCCCGCAGTTGGGTCATGGAGCGCCACCAGGCGCGCTTGACGTTGTTCAGGAGCTCGACGCCGAGGGGACCGAAGTCCCAGGTGCCGTTGAGCCCGCCGTAGATCTCGCTGCCCTGAAACACGAAGCCGCGCCGCTTGGCCAGCGAGGTAATTTTATCGAAGTCAACCGTCAATAGCGTTCTCTCTCACAAACGAGCGGTCGGGTGTTGAGACGACCCCACCGGGATGCCGGTCATCGCCGTCCGATAGCTAGCCACCACTAGATATGATACTGCAAACGCCGCGCAGCCCGCGTGTGACGCGACTCACGGCTCGGTCATGCCGGTCCAGTGTGAGCAGCATCAGCGCTCTCGTCGCGGCGCGGGAGGTCGCGGAACGAGGCCACGTCGCGCCAGCATCCAACCCTAGCCACAGTGTAGCGGCATCGTCCTCATGGCAGCGCGTCCACCCTATGTTAACAGCATGTTAAACCCTCTCCCGTGTGTTGCGGCGCGTACTGGGCGTGCGTATGATGGGCTTAACATGAGTGAGCATGGTCGAGGGCTGACGGGGGAGACACCTTCTCCTGTCAGGAAGGGGTGGACGATGCGCGCGATATTCTGGTACGGAACCGGCGAGACGGCCGCTCTGCGGCACAAGCTCCTGGAGGCTGTCTTCGCCGCGGCCGGCATCCCGCTGGAGATGGCTATGACCCTGGAGGAGATCGTGGCGGCCGCCATGCACTCGCGCCGGGCGGGAGACCACGACATCGTGGTGATCGACTGCTACCATGGAGAGCCCAGCGATGTCGATCGCTGCGTGGCCGTGGCCACGCGCACGCGGCTCGACATCCACGTCATCCACCCCTATGAACAGATCGTGCGCGACATCGAGCGCATCGTGGGCCGTCCGCTCTCCTGGCTGCCGGCGGAGTTCACCTTCGGCCTCCTGCTCGACAAGCTGCACGTGCTCAGGGCGCAAGCCGCGCTCGCCGCCGAGGACGCGGCGCAACAACGCCCGGTGCTGACGACGCGCGAGCGGGAGGTGGCGCGCCTGGTCGCGCGCGGCCTCGACAATCAGGCCATCGCGGACCACCTCAGTCTATCGGGTCATACGGTGAAGTCCCACCTGCACAACATCACGGGCAAGCTCGGCCTGTCGCGGGAACAGGTCATCGCCACCATGCGCGACCGGGATGAGGGCGATTAATACCGGGGTGAGACCATCGGCACGGGGAAAAGAAGCGCCTCCATCTCATCCAAGGGGGTCCGACGAGGCCCAAAAATCAGCCCCTGGAGCGATTGACGCTCATCCCACCCAGCGTGCATGATAGGGCTGCGCCGACTGGTGCGCATAGGCTGCGGACGGTGTGTCCGAGAAAGGCAGTCCCATGAACCTTCGTTCCCGTCTCTTCGCCCTCACCGTGCTGTCGTCCCTGTTGCTGGGAGCGTTCCTCCAGCCCGCTACGGCGGCCTCATCACCGTCACCCGCTCAGTCCGCGACGCGCGCCGACAACATCGTCCCCTCCGCCACGTCTCATCGACCGCCCTACGTGACAAGGGGAGTTGGACATCCTGTACCAGCCTTGCAGGCATCTCCTGTTCAGCAACGAACGTCACGCGCGACGGGAAATACCATCGCGCGCGTTTATGAACGGTCTGCCGCTCGTTCTCGTGGTCTGTTCCCTGGTCCTCGCGTCAATCAGCTCGCACCAGTCCTGGACGCGCCCTGTCTGCTCGTGGCCTGTGCCGCGACGCTCCCCCCGGCCGTGGCCCTTCCGGATGGGACGGCCACACCGATACCCCCGTCTCCGGACAGTCCTAGCGCTGCCGTGTCGCCTCCGGGCCTGCCGTTACCGCCCAGCGCGACGCCCGTGACAAGCACCGACCCTCTATCCGAACAAGTCATGGCGGCCTATGGACACCTCCCCCTTGCCTTCGAGCCCAATCAAGGCCAAACCGACAGCCACGTCTCATTCGTGGCCCGCGGACCGACCTATGGGCTCTTCCTGGCCGGAGCCGATGCCGTCCTTACGCTGGCCAATGTCCAGTCCCTTCCGCTCCAACGCCATCTCTCGATCGCCGATTATATTGGCGCGCGCGTCGCCGTGACGCCGACCCTGCCGATCACGTATACGGCGCTGCGGCTACATTACATCGGGGCCGATCCCCTAGCCCAAGTATCCGGCGAGGAACCGTTGTCCGGAACGGTCAACTACCTTGTCGGCAAGCACCCGAGCGCCTGGCAAAGAGATGTCCACACATATGGGCGCGTCAGCTACCATAATTTGTACCCCGGCATAGACCTGACCTACCATGGCAGCCAGGGACGCCTCGAATACGACTGGACGGTCGCCCCCACGGCGACGGTCGGAACCATCGCTTTCTCCGTCCAGGGCACGCGATCCATGACCATCGACCGCGACGGCAATCTCGCGTTGAGTACCGCCGCCGAGTTCACGACCATCTATGCGCCCATTGCGTACCAGGTGGTTGGCGGCCAGCGCCACGATGTACAGGCGGCTTACGCGATCACCGGCACGAACCGGATTGGCGTGGTCGTCGGCGCCTACGACCATGGCCTGCCGCTGGTGATCGACCCCGTGCTAGGATATTCCACGTACCTCGGCAGCAGCGCGGTCGGCTATGGCATCGCCGTCGATCGCTCCGGCAGCGCCTATGTCACCGGCGAGACGTACTCCAGTTCCTTCCCGACCACACCTGGCTCCTACACCTCGCCTTATAACACGGGCAGTGGAGACGTGTTTGTCACCAAGTTCAATCCCGCTGGCAACCAGATCGTTTACAGCACGTACTTTGGAGGCTATGCCGAGGACGTGGGTACCGGCATCGCGGTAGATGGCGCCGGGGAAGCCTACGTCACCGGTCGCACCACATCTAACACTTTCCCTATCGTCAATAGTTTGAATTACTATACTGTTCAGCCTTGTAGCGCCAATCCTGACATTAGCGATCAGAGCTGCGTCAACGGCCCCGCCACCTATGCCTTCGTGAGCAAGCTCACCGCGGCCGGCAATAATCTTACCTTCAGCACCCTGGTAGGGACGACAGCCCAAGACTTCAATGACCCTGACAACAACAGCGTCACCATCGGTAGCGCCATCGCCCTGGACGGCGCCGGCAACGCCTATATCACCGGCCAGACGAACTCCGTCGAAATCCCGACGCTCAATGCCCAACAGAATGCAAATAGTGGTGGAAACGACGCCTTCGTGACGGCGATCAAGGCCGACGGGAGCGCCTATCTCTACAGCACCTACCTCGGCGGCGGCGGCAACGACGCGGGCGCGGGCATCGCCGTGGACAGCGGCGGCAACGCCTACGTTGCCGGGTCAACATCGTCGGGCAATTTTCCCACCCGGCATGCCTATCAATCGGCCCTCGACAACGGGACCAGTTCCGGCAAATCAAATGCCTTTGTAACCAAACTGACTCCGAATGGTTCGCTGAGCTACAGCACCTACCTCGGTGGGAGCGGGGGCGATAGCGGCAATGCTATTGCCATCGATGGCGGGGGCAACGCCTATATCACCGGGCAAACGGCCTCCCTGGACTTCCCCACCCACAACGCGACGCAAGCGGCCTCTGGAGGCGGAGCCGATGCGTTCGCGGCGCGCTTCAACGCGGACGGAAGCCTTGGCTATAGCACCTATGTCGGCGGCAGCGGCACCGATGTGGGCAGCGGGATCGCCGTGGATAGCGGCGGCAACGCCACGATCATCGGGACAACCGCGTCCTCGACCACGCTGCCCATCACGGGGAGCGCATTCCAGAGCAGCTATGGCGGCGGCTCCAGCGACGCGTTCGTGACTCAACTCACCACGAATGGTGGCCTGGCCTCTAACAGCTACCTGGGCGGCGGCGGGACAGATACGGGCAATGCGGTCGCGGTCGACGCCGTGGGCAACTCCTACGTGACCGGCGAGACGACCTCGACGAATTTCCCCACGGTGAGCCCGTACTCCTCGACTATCCCCAGCGGCAGCACCAGCGCCTTCGTGACAAAGGTCGGCGTCGCCCTGCTGCCTGGCGCCATCGGCACCATCGCCGGGCCTGGCGGTCCTTACGGCGGTGCGTCCCCGGCGTCGCGCATCCCGCTTTACGGACCCTGGCGTGCCATCGCCGATCCGAACGGTGATTTGTTCGTTGCCGATTCAGCCAACAGTTGCGTGCGCGAAGTCGCGGCCCAGACGGGCATTGTCTCGACGATCGCGGGCTTCTGCACTCCTCAAGGTGGGAGCACTTCTCCGGTAGGCGACGGCGGCCCAGCGGGTCAATCGCTTCTGCAAAGGCCCATAGGCCTGGCATTGGATACTGCCGGCGATCTGTTCATTGCCGACGCGGACCAGCAACGCGTGCGCGAGGTGGTGGCCGTGGGAGGGCAAATCAGCCCGACCAGCATCATCACGACCGTGGTCGGCGGCGGCAGTCCACCAGACCGACTGGGCGACGGCGGCCCGGCGGGGTCAGCGCAACTGAACACTCCCTACGGCCTGACGTTCGATAGCATGGGGGATCTCTTCATCGCCGACAATGGCAACTCGCGCGTGCGCGAAGTGCTGGCCGTGGGAGGCAGCGTCGATTCCTCGAGCACCATCCTCACCGTCGCGGGCACGGGCGGCTATCAGTACAACGGCGACGGCATGGCCGCGACGGCGACACAGGTCGTCCCGTGGGGGGTGGCCATCGACGGGGCGGGCAATCTCTACATCGCCGACTTCTCCAACAACCGGGTGCGCGAGGCGCTCGCCGTGTCCGGCGGCATCACGGCGACCAGCATCATGAGGACCGTGGCCGGCACGGGAGTCGCGGGCTACCGGGTGAGCGACGACGGGGGGCCAGCCACGACGGCACAACTGAACGGGCCGGCGGATGTCGCGGTCGATGGCGCCGGCAATCTGTTCGTTGCGGACTACTACAGCAATAGAGTTCGCGAGATCACGGCCAGCGCCGGGACCGTCGGCCCGTCGAGCGTCATCACAACCGTCGCGGGCATCGCGACCGCGGGCTATAACGGCGATTATATGGCGGCGGCGCTGGCGCAACTCAACCGTCCGCTCGGCGTCGCCATCGACAGTCTCGGCAACCTGCTGATCGCCGATTCCTACAACGCCCGCATCCGCGAGGTCGCCTCGGCGGGTGTGCCGCCCAATGCGGCTACCGCGCAAACGTGCGCGCAGGGCTGGGCCTGCCAGGATGTCGGCAGCCCCTCCCTGCAAGGCACGCAGACGATCAGCGGGCCGCTGGGACAGGAAACCTGGACCATACAGGGCGCGGGGACGGACATCGGCGGGACCTCGGACCAATTCCATGAGGCCACGCGGCAGATCGAGGGCGACAGCACCTTCGACGCCCGTGTGAGCGCGCAGCTCGGTGCCGGCGCCAACGGCAAGGCCGGGCTGATGTACCGCGCCAGCAGCGACCCCGCCGACCCCTACTTCGACATCGTGGCCACGCCGAACGGCATACAGGTGCAGGAGCGCACCCTGAACGGCGCGGCGGCCACGACCCTGGCCACCGTCCCCCTCAGCTTGCCCAGCTATCTGCGCATCGTCCGCGCCGGCAACACGTTCACCGCCTACACCTCGCCCGACGGCGGCGCCTACACCGCCGTGCCCGGCGGCAGCGACACGATCAATCTCATGCCCGGCCAGGCCGGCATCGCCCTGGTGGTGGACTCCTCCAACGCCAGCGCCTTCAGCAGCGCCACCTTCGACAAGGTCACGGTCCACTCCTGCGCGGCCGGTTGGACCTGCGCCGACATCGGCAGCCCGCCGCTGGCGGGGGACCAATCCGCCGACGCGTCCGGCGCCTTCGTGCTACGCGGGTCGGGCGCGGCCATCGGCGGCGGTTCCGACGCCTTTCACTACATGTGGCAGACGGTCTCAGGCGACAGCACCCTGACCGCTCGCGTCAGCGCCCAGGCCAACACGGGGACGGGCGCCCAGGCCGGCCTGATGTATCGCGCCAGCGGCGACCCCGCCGCTCCCTTCTACGCCCTCCTGATGACACCCAACGGCGGTCTGCAGGTGCAATCGCGCGCCTCCCAGGGCGCCGCGGCGACCCAGCTGGCGGTCTCCACCGGCAACGCCCTACCCCAGTACCTGCGCGTGGCGCAGTCCGGCACAACCTTCACCGCCTACGCCTCGAGCGACGGCGCAACGTGGACGGCCCTGCCCGGATCGAGCGCGACCGTGGGTGGCATGGCCGACCCGGCAGAGGTTGGGCTGGCGGTAGACTCGGCCAACACGGGCGCGACGAGCAGCGCCACGTTCGACGGCGTAGTGGTCGGCCAGTGCCCCGGCGAATGGAGTTGCGCCGACATCGGCAACCCGTCGCTGCCAGGCGCCCCCTCCCTGGCCGACGGCTCGTATGCCGTGCGGGGCGCGGGCGTAGGCATCGGCGGGACCTCTGACCAATTCCACTACGTCTGGCAGGACGTCAGCGGCGACAGCAGCCTGAGCGCCCAGGAGACGGCGCAGACCTTCACCAGCGCCAGTGCTCAGGCCGGCTTGCTGTACCGCGACGGGACCGACCCCGCGGCGCCCTTCTTCGCTCTGCTGCAGACGTTCAAGGGCCTGCAGGTGCAGTATCGCCCGTCGCGGGGCGCGGCGGCCGTGACCCTGGCCACCGTCGACGCCTCACTGCCTCTCTATCTGCAGGTTACGCGCGCGGGCAACACATTCACCGCGTCCACCTCACCCGACGGGTCCGCCTATACCCCCGTGCCCAACGGGAGCGTGTCGCTGCCCGGCCTCTCCACCACGCTGCACGTGGGCATGGCCGTCAACTCGGCCTCGTCCGGAGCGCAAAGCACGGCCAGCTTCAACAACCTCGACATCTTCGGCACGACCACGACGCCCCTGACCACGGGGGCCGACGTGACAACGCAGGATACGCACACCGAGCACTACACGCAGTTGGCCAACAACGTGACCGACCTGCAGCTGTATAACAGCCCCAGCGGCATCTCCGGCGCGAGCCAGTGGCAAATGCGCGACCCCACCCTCAACCCCGTGGCGGGGACGACTATGCTGACCGCGACCAACCTACCCTTCGACGAGCAGGTGGCCTCGACCAGCGCGGGTCTGACGCCGGGCAGCGGCGCGCCGGCGCCCGTGCTGGCCGCGCTGAGCAGCGAGAACGGCGTGACGCTCGGCGTCGGTCTGCCGATCACCAGTGCGACTCCGACCGCCGTGGCGGGCCAGGCCAGCGGCAACACCGTCACCTATCCGGGCGTCCTGCGGCCGGTGGGGACGCCGCCGTCCACGCCGACGCCCACCATCACGTCCACGCTCCCCCCGAGCTCCACGGCGGGCAGTTTGAACGTCTTCGTGGGCTACGCCGATAGCGCGCGCCCCAGCCCGAACCTGCCGGTGCCCTGGGCCGGCTCACCGAACACCGTCTTCGTCGGAGATAGCGGCTCCTACGACGCCGGCGCTATCCGCCTGGACAACACGGCGTCCTCAACGATCACGGTGCGCGACATCTCCGTCTATTTCCCCAACCACACCTTCCCAAGCCCGAACAGTTCGCAGGTTTTCGACCTGTGGGGCTCGTTCAGCGTCCCTGCCGGGCAGAGGGCTATCCTGACTGAGACGAGCAACTTTAACTTCGATACGAGCGACGGACCCATCCCCGGCGCGACCTGCGCGAACCCCGCCGGCCCGACCAACAGCCCCCCGGTCATCACCGTCACCTTTGGCGATGGCAGGCAGGCCGTGGTGACGGATACGGGACACATCCTGGATACAGGCGGGCTCGACTCAACCACCTGCTCGGCGTCAGGCAACGAGTCGCTACAGTGGCGCGCGGTCGGCACCGTGGGCGCGTCTCAGGCGGCGGGGAATCTGGTGGTGCGGGCGCCGGCGTATCCGCAGGCGATTGGCACGCCTGCCGCCGTGGTGGCGAACTTGACCGATCCTTCCGGTCAGCCGCAACCCAACGTCCAGGTCACCTTCTCCATCACCGGCGGCCCCAATGCGGGACTGACCGGGCAAGCTACGACCGATGGGCAGGGTAACGCGCCCTTCACCTACACTAGCGCCGTCACCGGCACGGACAGCATCGTGGCCTCGGTCGCCAACGCCTCGGGCGGCAGCTTTAGTTCCAACCCGGTGACGGTCACCTGGACAACCCCGCCAGCCCCAGCCGACCTTACGCTGCGCGCGACCGTCTCGGGCCTCGACGCCCGTATTGTCCTGCGCGGCCCCAACCAGACCGGGCCGTTCGCGCTGAGCCTTTCGTCCGCGCCGGGGACGAGCCTCGCCCAGGACCCCGACGGGACGGTCCGCGTGCTCCAGCAGGCCACCAGCTATGGCGACGACGGCGTCACGCCCTACGTCGTGACCCACACCGAGTACCTCCTCTCCCCGCCGCTACTCACGGACAGCAGCCCCGACTCCGCCGCGCCCGCGATGACCGGGCCCGCCACCGTCACCCTTGGCGCCGCCGTCACCTCCACGGACGGGCTGACCGTCACCCTTGACCAGGCCTGGCTGCATGACCCCCGCCGTGTCTTCCCCGTGATGCTGGACCTGCCCCTCGCCACCACCTACTCCGCCGCCAACACCGGCCTCTTCGGCACCGTCAGCAGTTGCAACCCGACTGCTCCCGCCCGGCAGAGCGCGATGGTGGTCGGGTCCGAGGGCGGTTGTGGCTACAACGGTCAGGTCTACTTCGATAGCTCGACTTTGCAGGATCGTGGCCCGGTCGCGTCGGCCACGCTGCGCCTGTACACGGCGGCGCAGACCACCGCCACGGGGGTGCAGGTCCTGCCTAACGTCCCCCTGTCCACGACCACCATCTTGCCGCCGACGCCCACCTGGAACACCGCGCCGGCAACGGTGGCCGGCGCCTCCCCCATCGCGCAAAGCGGGAGCGACGGGCACTGGCAGAGCTGGGACGTGACCGCGCTGGTACAAGGCTGGCAGCGCAACGACGCGAGCAACGGCGGCCTGACGTTGACGGGGAGCGGGACACCGCTGGCCTTCGCCTCGGCGCTGGGGGCAGGGACGGACAGCCCGACCCACGCGCCCGTGCTGGACATCACCTACGCCCCGCCCGCGGCCGCGACGGGCGCCCCCGTCAGCGCCGGCTCGCCGAGCGACCCGTACTATGACAGCGCCACCTCCATCTACGGTATCGCCGGCGGGGTCAACCCGCAACCGGCCTCGCAGTGTCAGCCTCCCGTATGTGGGAACAGCCTGGCGCTGACCGCGGTCCGCGACAGCCTTGGCGGCTCACTGTACCGCATCACGTTGAACATGAACTGCCAGGACACGTCACGTACTCCCTCTCGAAGCGTTTTCGCCCCAGCTCGGCCTCGTCGCCCCTCCGGACCGTACGACGTCACGGACCCCAACTATTGGAGTACATTTACGTACAGACCCGTCGGCGCCGACCCATTCGAACACCTTGTGAGCGTGGACGGGTCCGTAGCCGCAGCATTCGCGAAGCATCTCGTGCCCGTGATCGTTTTCAACACGACCGACTCGACGACGTGCGAGAACTTCTTCGGCCTGCACCACGATCAGGCGACGGCCAACACCACGGCGTTGCAGCACTGGCATGACGAGCTGCAGGCATTTGCCACCTATATGACCTCGAAGCTGGGCAACGCCTTCCGGTCGCACTTCGTCTACTACGAGATCCTGAACGAGGCCAACCTCAAGAGCGACGCGTACTTCGTCCATGCCTACACGGTGCAGGTATCGAACGGACGGGGAGGAATGGTGACGCTGCCCGCCGATGACTACAACTTCGCGCAAATCTTCGGCGCCGCGGCGCGCGGCCTCAGCGACGGCATGCAGGCCAACCAGGCGCCGCCCTCCAGCTATCGCATCCTCACCGGCGGCCTGATCGAGCCCGCGCCCACCGATTTCTGCGACTACAATGCCCCGGGCGGGTACGCGGCCAATAACCACTACGTCGCGGCGGTGGCCATCAACACGGCGTTGGCCAATGGCATCGGCTATAGCCAGTTGGGCTTCGCCGTCCACCCGTATAACTACAGCACCTACGATCACAACCCCAGGACATCCGGCGGTAACGACACCGCGACCACCGGCTACTGGCGCAACTACTATCACGAGTACGGCACCGACGGCAATCTCCACGCGGGCTTTGCCCGCTACAACGGGTATCCCGGCGTCTGCCGCGACCTTGGCAAGATGATCGCTCTGTGGAGCGGCACGCGCAACCTCAACGACAATGGCCACCGCCTGCCTATTGTCTTCACCGAGGACAACTGGAGCGATCAGCAGACTATGCAGTATCAGCTGGACCCGCACAACGTGTTCAGGACGCCCCCGCAACCGTGGGGTGGACCCAGTGATCCCGCGCCACACGCGCGGTCGAGGATCACGGACATCAACGACGGGCACGCCAACCAGCACTGCGCGAACCCCGACGGGTGCGAGGCCGCGTACCTGGCCGATCTGTTCACCTGGCTCTACGACCATGGCTACGCGGGAGGGGCGAACCACAAGCCCATCAGCCAGGAACCGCTACGCGTGTTGCTGTTCCACGGGGCCGACGGCGGCACGAGCGACGATACGCTGGGCGTCTACGGGCTGGGCGGACGCCGCAAGGTTGCGGTCATCAAGCAATGTTCCAATCTTACCCATGGCCGCAGCCCTGTCATCACCAACCTGTCCGCGAACGACTATGTCCTGCGCCTCGAGCACAACGGCTGCTACAACGCGCCCTCGCCGAATCACTGACGCAAGTCTGTCCATGCGCCTGTCGTGGAGGCGGACCGCCCGCCCGCTTCCACGACGAGGACGTGGGGAAAGGAAATCCGGGGTATGCTGGAGAACAGAGACGCACAGACCCATCGCGCCGATGACGCGAAGAGATAGAGGTAAGGGCGGGAGGACAACGATGATGGTCAGAGCAGTATCGCGACCGCGGGGCCAGGGGCGTCTTCGGGCGGTCGTCGCCGTGTTTTTGGCGAGCGGGGTGGTCAGCGGCGTGGCCCCTGCGCGCGGGCCAGCGATGGCGCCTCGCGCCCCCGTGCCCATCGTGCGGGTCCTCACGCTTGAGGCGGGCAGTCTTCTGGTCGACGAGGGCGGCGGTCGCATCCTCACCGTCGTGGGGCAGGGCAAGCGGCACACACTCGTCGCGCTCGACGGGCGCGCGGGCCGCCAGATACGATCCGTGCCCTTGCCGCCGAACAGCCTTCCCTTCCTCGTGGATATCGACCGGCCGGGGCGGCAGCTCATCTTGATCGTCGGCAACGCCCGCGTCGAGTTGCGCGATCTGGACACGCTGCGCCTGCGGCGCACGGTCGACCTGCCCCTCGGACGCGACATTGTCGGGATGACGGCGGTGGACGGGCCGGCGGGCCGCCTCTTCGTCGCGGCCTATAACCCCAAGAATGGCCTCCTGCCCGTGCCCCTGTTCACGGTTGACACGCGGCGGGGGATCGTGTTGCGCACGCGCATGCTGGACAGGCCACCACCATCGCTGGAGGTGGACGAGCGCGCCGGGCTCCTCTACCTGACCAACCAGGGCCATGGCACGACGCTCGACATCCTCGACGCGCGGACGGGGCGCCTTCTACGTGCGGTTCGCCTCGATCATGCGCAGCCCCCGTCATACCCCACCTTGGCGTTGGACGAGGGTACCGGGCGCGTCTTCGTGCTCCAGGACGACGGGTCCATCGCTATGGTGGACGGGCGCAGCGGGCGCGTGCTGCGCACCACGCAGACTGGAGGCGCGGCCGGTATCGTTGCGGACGAGCCTGCGGGGCTGGTCTTCACGCGCTCGGCGGGAACGGGGCTGGACGACGGCACGATCAACGTGCTCGACGCCCACAGCGGGGCGTTGCGGCGCACCATCGGCACAAAGCTGCTGCCTTTCGATGGCCCAGCGGTGGACGCGCGCACTGGCCGCGCCTTCATCTTCCTCTACCGCCGCACCGAGCGCACCAACCGCGACCAGAGCAGCGTCAGCTACGGCGACGACATGGTGGGCGTGCTCGACCAGCACAGCGGGGCCTTGGTGCGCACGGTGGACCTCGGCCCGCCGCGCCAAGGCGGGGGCGACACGGTGTCAGGGCCAGAGGTGGTGGTCGACTCCGCCCTGCACCGTGTCCTCGTCCTCGACGGCCCCCTATACCTCATCGACGCGACCCATCTATAAGCCACCTGGCGCCAAGGCCAGCACGGAGTGCTAGGGTTATGTCATCAGGGTCGGGAGAACAACGATCATAGTCAGAGCAATAGCGCGGCCGCGGCGCCAGGGGCACCTTCGGGTGGCCGTTGCCGTGCTCGTGGTGAGCGGGGTGGTCGGCGGCGCGGCCCCTGCGCGCGGGCTGACGATAGCGCCTCGCGCCCCCGCGCCCATCGTGCGGGTCCTCGCGCTCGAGGCGGGCAACTTCCTGCTCGATGAAAGCAGTGGCCGCATCATCACCGTCGTGGGGCAGGGCAAGCGGCACACGCTCGTCGCGCTCGACGGGCGCACGGGCCGCCAGGTGCGGTCCGTGCCCTTGCCGCCGAACAACCTTCCCTTCCTCGTGGATATCGACCGGCCGGGGCGGCAGCTCATTCTGATCGTCGGCAACGCCCGCGTCGAGCTGCGCGATCTGGACACGCTGCGCCTGCGGCGCACGGTCGACCTGCCCCTCGGGCGCGACGCCGTCTGGCTCACGGCGCTGGACGGGTTTGCAGGCCACCTCTTCGTCATAGCCTACAACCCCAAGAGTAGCCTGCTGCGGAATAGCCTGATGCCCGCTCCCCTGTTCGTGGTCGACACGCGGCGGGGGGTCGTGGCGTACACCCGTATGCTGGACAGGACGCCAACGGAGATGGAGGTGGACGAGCACGCCGGGCGGATCTACCTGATCGGTCAGGGTCACGGTACGACGCTCGATGTCCTCGACGCGCGGACAGGACGCTCGTTGCGGTCGTTCCCGCTGGGCGGCCAGGCCGATAACCCCCAAATCGGCCCTAGTCTCGCTCTGGACGGGCGAAGGGAGCGTGCCTTCGTCCTCGTCGATGAAGGGGCTGTCGTCACGCTCGATGACCGCAGCGGGCGCGTGGTACGCACCACGCAGACCGGGGGCGCCGTCGGCGCCGACGGTGTCGTTGCGGACGCGCCCGCCGGGCTGGTCTTCACGCGCTCGGAGGGGACCGGGCTGGGCGACGGCACGATCAGCGTGCTCGACGCCCGCAGCGGGGCGTTGCGGCGCACCATCGGCACCAAGCTCCTGCCTTTCGATGGCCCCGCAGTGGACGCGCGCACCGGCCGCGCCTTCATCTTCCTCTACCGCCGCACCGAGCGCACCAACCGCGACCAGGACAGCGTCAGCTACGGCGACGACATGGTGGGCGTGCTCGACCAGCACAGCGGGGCGTTGGTGCGCACGGTGGACCTCGGCCCGCCGCGACAGGGCGGGGGCAACACCCAGACGGGGCCGCAGGTGGCAGTCGACTCCGCCCTGCACCGCGTCCTGGTCCTCGACGGTCCCCTGTACCTCATTGACGCGACCCATCTATAAGCCGCCTGGCGCCAAGGCTGGGGTGCGGGTGCTCTCCTCAACCAGGGGAGTGGGCGGGATATATCGTTATGCAGCGTGGCCCGCGGGGCCAGCGCGCCGCCGAGCACGCCGGCCGCGAGGGCGCCTGATACGTCCAGACCCACGATCAGGAAACCCACGCTGGCGTTGGCCTGCCCGAGGTACTGGGCCGGCATAACGACGGACGATAAGTGAGGTTAGTCGCCCATGGCTAGCGCAGGCCAGCGAAGAGGTCGTCTTCGGGGGTGGGCGCCTCGACGAGCGAGCGGGCACGCACGAACATCTCGGTCGACAGGATGCGGCGCGAGATGTCCTCGGGCAGCAGCATCATGAAGTGCTCGGCGCCGATCTGCGTGCGGTGCGCCGCCAATGCCGCGCGCTTCTGGGCCACGTAGTCGCCCACGTCGACCCGCGTCGTGATCTCCTCGTCGGGCGTGGTCATGTCCGTCAGGTCGACGTCCTCGCGGCTGAAGGGCCCTTCGATGCCGCGCTCGCGCATGATCTCGCCCATCTCCTGTATGCCGGAGCGGGGGATGGCCGTGTAGTAGAGCTTCTGGGCCTGCCACGGCGCCAGCCCCTCGGCGATCTGTTCGGGAAAGCACGCCGGGTCGGCCGCCATGTCGAAGGCGGCGACGGCGGCGTGGTGCGCCGCGATGTGGTCGGGATGGCCGTAACCGCCGTACGGATTGTAGGTGACCACGACCTGTGGCCGCGCCTGGCGGATGATGCGGGCCACGCGCCCGGCCGCCTCCGTGGGATCGGCGTTGTGGAAATTGCGCGGGTCGGCGTTGTCGGGCGTGCCGACCATGCCCGAGTCGCGGTAGCCCAGAAGGTGCAACTCGGCAACGTTCAAGATGGCGCAGGCGCGGCGCAACTCCTGCTCACGGATCTGGGCCAGGCGCCCGCGCGCCTCCTCGGGGTCCAGGTCGGGATCGTGGATCTCCCCTACCTCGCCTTGTGTGGAGCAGATCAGCACCGTGTGGATGCCCTCGTCCGCCGCGCGGGCCAGCACCCCGCCGGTGCCGAACACCTCGTCGTCCGGGTGCGCGTGTACCGCCAGCAACGTCAGTCTCTCGCCATCCATCAACGTCTTCTCTCCTTACTTGCCGCGTGGCGCTGGCCACGTCGTGCGCTTCGCTCCAGTAGCCGTGCGTCCTAAACCCTACCCATGTTAGTCTACTGCACTCTCGCCCGCGGACAGTATTACAGTCTCACCCTTCCCGCCGGCCTCGCCGTGCTACTACACTCTCGCTCGCGGACGGTATGCGTCCCGCGCAATCCGGCGTCGGGACGTGTGTTGGAGAAGGCGGGCCTCACGGCCGAGGGCCTGCCGCGCGGCTGCTGTCGCAAGGGTGAGGCGTTCGAGGACGTCATCATGTACGCCATCCCGCGCGACGACGCGGAACAGGCGAACGACCTACACTGAGGCCATGGATACGGTACAGGTACCGGTAGAGGTGGGCGGCCTGACCTCTCGTGTCGGATCTTACGTCGAGCGGCACGCGCTGATCGCCCCCGGCGCCACGGTGGTGGTGGCCGTCTCGGGCGGCGCCGACTCGCTATGCCTGCTCTACCTGCTCCACGCCTTGGCGCCCGCGCTCGGTTGTGGCCTGCACGTGGCCCACCTGGACCATGCCCTGCGGCCCGATTCCGCCGCCGATGCCACGTTTGTGGCGCAGCGTGCCGCCTCCCTTGGTCTACCCTGCGCGACACGGCGACAGGATGTCGCGGCGCTGGCGCGGCAGCGCCGGCTCTCGCTTGAGCATGCCGGCCGGCTGGCCCGCTACGCCTTCTTGCGTGAGGTAGCGACCGAGGTGGCGGCCGCCATCGATCGGCCACGGACCGCCCCCATCGCTACCGGCCACACGCGCGATGACCAGGCCGAGACGTTGCTGTTGAACCTGGCGCGGGGCAGCGGCCTGGCCGGCGCGGCGGGGATGTTGCCCGGTCGCGCCGGCGTCATTCGTCCGCTGCTGGACGTGACGCGGGCCGAGACAGAGGCCTACTGCGCTGCGCGGGGGCTGGCGCCGCGCCGGGATGAGACGAACCTGTCCCCGCGCTACGCCCGCAATCGTCTGCGTCAGGAGGTTTTGCCGCTGCTGGAGGCGGTTCAGCCGTCGGCGCGCGCCAATCTGGCGCGCGCCGCGCGCCGTCTGGCCGGCGACCTGGCGCTGATTGAGCGCCTCGCCGCCTCCGCACTGGATAGAGCCATGACCGTTTACCCGGACGTGGCTGTTCGCCCGGACATGGCTGTCCACCCGGATATGACCGTTAAATCCAGCGCGTGTCTAGACGGATCCGCGGCGCCTATCGAGCGTTCGTTACCGGTCGCGGTTCGGCTATCCGTCGGGGGGTGGGCCATGGCTGAGCCTGAGCTACGCCCGCACATGCTGCGGCTGCTGCTGCGGCGCGTCCTTGGGCACGCCGAGGGGTTTGGCGAGCGGGAGTACGCGGCGATGCGGCGGGCGCTGGCCCCCGACGCGCCCGACATGACGCTGACCTTACCCAAAGGGCTGGCGCTGACGCGACGGGGCGCCGGGGCTGTGCTCGGTCCGCCGCCGTCCCCGGCCAGCGCGCTTGGAGAATACCGACTGCCGATTCCCGGACTTGTCCGTACGCCGGCAGGGGTGTTGCAGGCGGAGTACGCGCGGGCGCCCGCTGACTGGCACGGCCTGTCCACACGGGAGGCGTACCTGGACCGCGTGGCGGCCGGGACGGAGTTGGTTGTGCGCGGCCGCCGGCCCGGCGACCGCGTGCGGCCGCTAGGACTGGGTGGGACGCGCAAGGTGCACGACGTGCTGATCGACCTGAAGGTACCACGGACACAGCGCGACCGCGTTCCCATCGTCGACGGGCCGCGGGGCATCGCCTGGGTAGCAGGACTTTGCATCGGCGAGCCGTATCGCGTCCCGTCAGAAGGGGACCCGGCCGTGCGGCTGACCTGGGACCCCGCCGGGGGGTAGGGGAACGCCTGCTATACTAAGGCGAGTTAGACCTATGGATGTCTGGGGATGTCCCGCTCTTCGCGGCGCGGTTCCCCACCACGCGCGGCTTAATCTTACCAGGGACGGAGGCCCAGCATGGACGCCAAATGGCTCCGCAACAGCTTTTTTTACATGATCGTCTTTGTTTTCCTGATTGTCATCGTGTTCGCGGTGCTCAACCGCGGTGGCGGCGCCAACGCGGACGGTATCACGACTCTTATGGGCGGCATCAAGAGCGACGCGCCGGCCAACGCGGCGCGCGGCCCCAATAGCACGGAGACGCTGGTTCAGGACGGGCTCAATCTGACGCTGACCGGGCGGCCCAACGGATTGGGTGAGTTGCATGCCGCGATGGGACCGAACGACTCGGTCACGCAGTACTTCCAGACCTACCACATCGACCCGCTCGCCGACCACCTGAACTTCCGGCCCAACCCGCCGAGCTCGCTGGGCGCCTGGATCGGTATCCTGGGCGGCTTCATCCCTGTGCTCATCTTCGGCGGTTTGCTGCTGTTCATGATGCGTCAGGCGCAGGGCAGCAACAACCAGGCGCTCTCGTTCGGCAAGAGCCGCGCCCGCATGTTCACGGGCAACCGCTCCAGCGTGACCTTCCAGGATGTCGCTGGCGTGGAGGAGGCCAAACAGGAGCTGGCCGAGATCGTCGAGTTCCTCAAGTATCCCGAGAAGTTTGCCGCCCTTGGCGCGCGCATCCCCCGCGGCGCGTTGCTGATCGGCTCGCCCGGCACCGGTAAGACGCTGCTGGCGCGCGCCGTCGCCGGTGAAGCTGGCGTGCCGTTCTTCAGCATCTCTGGCTCCGAGTTCGTGGAGATGTTCGTGGGCGTCGGCGCCAGCCGCGTGCGCGACCTCTTCGACCAGGCCAAGCGCAACGCGCCCTGCATCGTTTTCGTGGATGAGATCGACGCGGTGGGCCGCCAGCGCGGCGCGGGCCTGGGCGGTTCGCACGACGAGCGCGAGCAGACCCTCAACCAGATCCTGGTGGAGATGGACGGCTTCGACACCAATACAAACGTCATTGTGGTCGCCGCGACCAACCGGCCCGACGTGCTCGACCCGGCGCTGCTGCGGCCCGGCCGCTTCGACCGCCAGGTGATCCTGGATCGCCCGGACATCCGCGGCCGTCGCGCCGTGCTGGAGGTCCACGCCCGCGGCAAGCCGCTGGAGAAGAACGTGTCACTGGACACGCTGGCCAAACAGACGCCGGGCTTCTCTGGCGCCGACCTGATGAACCTGCTCAACGAGTCCGCCATCCTGGCGGCGCGGCGCAACAAGCGCACCATCGGCATGTCCGAACTCGAGGAAGCCATCGACCGCGTCGTGGCCGGCCCCGAGCGCAAGAGCCGCCTGATCACGGTCAAGGAGAAGGAAGTGACGGCCTACCATGAGGTCGGCCACGCCCTTGTCGCGCGCATGTTGCCCAACCTCGACCCGGTGCACAAGATCACCATTATCTCGCGCGGCATGATGGGCGGCTACACGCAATTGCTGCCGACCGAGGACCGCTATCTCTACACGCGCTCGCACTTTGAGGACACGCTGGCCTTCTGCCTGGGTGGCCATGCCGCCGAGCAGATCGTCTTTGGCGAGATGACCACGGGCGCGGAGAACGACATCGAGCGCGCCACCAAGCTAGCCCGCAAGATGGTGATGGAGTACGGCATGAGCGAGCGTCTCGGCCCGCTGCAGTTCGGGCACAAGGAAGAGATGGTCTTCCTGGGCCGCGACTTTGGTGAGCAACGCAACTACTCCGAGGCCGTGGCCGTGGAGATCGACCAGGAGGTGCGCCGCCTGATCACGCAGGCCTACGCCCGCGCCAAGGACATCCTGGAGCGCAACCGCGAGAAGCTCGATCTGGTCTCGCAGCGCCTGATCAAGGAAGAAACGCTGGACAACCTGACTTTCGACGCCCTCCTGGGCATCGCGCCGCTGGAGCCCGGCGCCAGCATAGCCTCGCTCCGCCTCACCGATCCGAATAATCCCGAGGCGTAGGATAGCTGTTAGCCGTTAGTAATTAGCCGTTAGTAATTAGCCGTTAGCTATTCGTGCGACGTATGTATAGGCCCCCTGGCATCCACGCCAAGGGGGCCTATACTTTTCTACATGACCCGCGAGCGATGCGACGCCGTACTGGGAGCGCGGGCGGCCATACTGGGAGCGCGGGCGGCCCGCCCGCTTGGGTCGGCCTTCACGATGGTTGGGGGACTACCTCTTGTGACCACGACCGACATATGCGCGTGGCCGTCTATGCAGCCGTGATCGACGCCATTCTTGTCCCACGGAGCAAGGAGTGATTGATGCCGCGTCAGCCCTATGAGTTCCGCCGCTATCTCAACGTACGCACGGCCACGGCGCCAGGCTTCAGCCCCGATGGGACGCGCCTGACCTATCTATCCGATGTCACCGGCGTGCCGCAGGTGTGGAGCGTTCCCATTGAGGGCGGCTGGCCCGACCAGCTAACCTTCTACGACGAGCGCGTCGGCCAGGCCTACGTCGCGCCCGACCGCGACGAGGTCGTATTCACCATGGATCGCGGCGGTGACGAGCGCTTCGCCCTCTACCTCCTGCGGCGCGACGGCGCCGACATCGTCCCGCTGACCAGCCGGCCCGCGGACATCCACCAGTTCGGCGGCTGGTCGCACGACGGCCGGTCGCTCGCCTACGCCGCCAATACGCGTCACCAGAGCTACTTCGACGTCTACGTGCTCTCTCTCGACGCGCTTGACGCCAATAGCGCAATGGGGGAGCCGCGCCGCGTCCTGGAACAGGATGGGACCAACTACGCGCTCGGCTGGACGCCGGGAGGCCAGGTCATCGCCAGTTGCACGTATTCCTTGCAGCACAACGCGCTCTACCTGGTCGACCCGGTCAGGGCCGGTAGTGCGGGAGGCGTGGGCAGCGCGCCGCGCCTGCTGACCCCCGACCCGGGCGAGGCCTACTACGGCTCGCCCGTGGCCACACCCGATGGGCGTGGGCTGTATCTCGTTACCGACCTGCGCCGCGACTTTCTGGCCCTGGCCTACCTCGACCTCGCCACCCTGGAGCTGCGCCTCGTCGACGCGCCGGACTGGGATGTGGAGGAGGCCGCACTGACCCGCGATGGACGCTACCTGGCCTACTCGGTCAACGTCGACGGCTACTCCGAACTGCGCCTGCGCGACACGGTGGCCGGGACGATGCTGCCCGTCCCGGCGCTGCCCCCGGCCACCTATACACAGTTGGCGTGGTCGCCCGACGGCCGGCGTCTGGCCTTTACCCTCAACGGCGCCCGCGACAACCCCGACATCTGGGTCCTCGACATCGCCGAGGGACGCGCCTGGCAGGTCACGCATAGCGCGCGCGGCGGCATTCCACGGGAGGAACTGGTCGAGCCGAAGGTCGTGCGCTACCCTACGTTCGACGGACGCGCCATACCGGCCCTCTTCTTCCCACCCTGGTCGCGGAACGCTGAGCAGGAGTCACAGGGGCAGGGGCAGCAGGAACAGGGGCAGGGATTCGCGGCGGTGGTCGAGGTGCATGGCGGCCCGGAGTCGCAGCGCCGCCCGCTCTGGAGCGCCGCCATCCAGTATCTGGCCGGACGCGGGTACGCCGTGCTCTCGCCCAACGTGCGCGGCAGCACGGGCTACGGCAAGGCCTACAGTCACCTCGACGACGTGCGCCTGCGCATGGACGCGGTGCGTGATTTGTCCCATGCCGTGGAGTGGTTGCGCGGGAGGGGCGCCGACCCACGCCGCATTGCCGTGATGGGCACCTCGTACGGCGGCTTCATGGTGCTGTCGGCCATCACCACCTACCCGGACCTGTGGGCCGCGGCGGTAGACATCGTCGGCATCGCCAACCTGGTCTCCTTCCTGGAGCACACCGGTTCGTGGCGGCGCGCCCTGCGTGAGCATGAGTACGGCTCGCTGGCCCACGACCGCGCTTTTCTGGAAGACATCTCGCCGCTCCACCGCGCTGGAGACATCCGGGCGCCGCTGCTGGTCATCCACGGGGCCAACGACCCCCGCGTCCCCGTTGGCGAGGCCGAGCAGATCGTGCGCGCGCTGGCCGAGCGTGAGCGGCCGGTCGAATACCTGCGCTTCGAGGATGAGGGACACGGCCTCGTCAAGCTGCCCAACCGCATCAAGGGTTACACTGAGATCGGCCTGTTCCTCGACCGCTGGCTACGATCCGCGAGTTCATGAAAGGCTAATGACCCTATGCAACGCCTCGTCATCGACACCGACACGGCAGGGGACGACTGCGTTTCCCTGTTGATCGCCCTGCGCTCGCCCGACGTGCGGGTCGAGGCCATCACTATCAACTGCGGCAACGTGGCCTTCCCGCAACAGGTCGAGAATGCCCTCTACACGCTCGAGGTGGCCGGCATGGGCGGTCAGGTCCCCGTCTATCCCGGCTGTACTCATCCCCTGCTCCACCCTCACCAGACTGTGGAGCACATCCACGGCCGCGACGGCATGGGCGACTCGTTTTTCCCCAAAGCCAGGCAGCGGCCCGAGCGCGAGCACGCCGTCGATGCGCTGATCCGCCTGATCCGCGAGAATCCCGGTGAGCTGACGATCATCGCCCAGGCGCCCTTGACCAACCTGGCCATGGCCGCGCGGCTGGCCCCCGACATCGTGGGCAAGGTCAAGGACCTGTGGGTGATGGGCGGGACAAACAACGCCCTGGGCAACGACACCCCCGCCGCCGAGTATAACATCTGGTGCGACCCCGAGGCCGCCAAGATCGTCTTCGGCGCGGGCTACCCGCTGACCATGGTGGGCTGGGAAATCTGCGTGCGCCACGCCATTATGGACGACGCGGCGACGGCGGAGGTCGAACGGCTCAACACGCCGCTGTCGCGCTTCTTCCTGGACATCAACCGCGTGGTGCGCCGCTTCACCACCGAGCACCAGGGCATGGCCGGCACCACCCACCCCGACGCCATCACCTGCGCCATGGCCATCGACCCAACGATGATGACACGCAGCGAGCGCTACTTCGTCGACGTGGAGACCCGCGGTGAGCTGACGCGCGGCTACACTCTGGTGGACATCCTGGGCCGGTTAGGCAAAACGCCCAACGCGCGCGTCTGCCTGGAGGCCGACGGCGAGCGATTCCGCGAGACACTGATGAGGGTCCTTGCTGGCTAAGCAGCCTGCGACTAAAGTCGCATGGCACAGAACGGACACTGAAGTGTCTCGGCGGTACGCCGGGACGGTTCGTTAGATGGGGTGGCTGCGCCTCCAGCGGTTCGTTGAACTCGCGCAAGCACGCATGATGAGTGGGAACAGTTCCCACTCATCATGCGTGGGCATCTGTCGTATCGTCTTGCTCGTCGCGGGCGAGGCGAGCGGACACGGCAATCTGTTCATCCGTCGCGCCAAGATGCCTGAACCAGTCCTCCGTCTCCCGATAGTGCGGTTCGAGGCGCGGGTCGCGCAGCCGTTCGATCAACTGTGCCAGGACGTCGTCGGGGCTCTGGCCTCGCGACACGGCAACGCGTTCGATGGTGCGGTAGTGCTCATCCGAGAGCTCGACCACTTTGCTCATGCTGTTATCTCCTGTTGGTCGCGCATCGGACGGGTGGAGTATCACTCGTCCCAGGCTGCCGAGTCAATCATCAACCATAGAGTAGCATAACGACGAACGGATGGTGCGGCAACAAAAGAGGTCAAGACAATCCACCGCGTCATACTATGGGAGGCTTACTTATGGCGCTGCCACAGGCGTTGAGTTGGCAGGAAGCGGCTCTCGAGGTGCTGAGCGATAGATGCGGAGACATCCACGAGCATTGGGTTCATCAGACGTGGGGAGATCGAGTTGTCATAGAGGCCACGACAGCACGCTTTCCCACGGGCGTTGTACTCAAAGCCTCGCGAGAACAGAGTGTTCGAGCGGAGGTGTATGCCGCGCGATGCGCGGAACGTGCTGGCGTTCCCGTGCCAGCGATACTGGCGGAGGGCAAGGATCAGCGCCTTCCCGGACAGGACTGGTTCGTGATGAGACGAGCCGAGGGGCAGCCGTGGGCATCGGTTGCCCAAGCGGACGCTCAAAGGGCGCGGACACTGGATGACATCGGCCACGTGTTTGCATCCCTGCATGGTGTACCGATGCGCAACTATGGACCGCTTACGCCCAGCCTGGGCGGGCGCTACCTCTCGTGGTCAGATTGGCTTCATGCTGAGTTGCTCTCGTGCGCGCAGCCGCTCATCCAAGAGGGTTATCTGCCGCCGCACTTTATGCGCTTGGCAGAAGACGCGTTGCGGTCCCTGGCACCACAGCTACAGCTAGAGAAGGTGCGGCCCGCGCTGTTGCACGGCGACTTGGGCGACCGTGAGATCTTCGTTAATCCACGTAGTGGCGCCGTGACAGCGATTGTTGATTGGGGAGATGCGCTCTCCGGTGATCCGCTGTATGACTTTGCGCGGTTCGTCGCGGGCGGTCCTGCCGCCGACGAGCGCCCCGCTCTCTACCTGCCGGGCGTCAAGCAGTCGTACACGAGGTACGTTGGATGCGATCCCGCAGCCCTTGAGGGCAACGTACCCGCTCTCTATGACATGCATAATGCCATACGAAACGCCTCGTGGTGTGTACGAGAGGAGACCACGTGGATCGAGGATTTGTGTGCTCACGCGATGAGCATTGTCTCGAAGCTATGGTGAGGCTCCAATCGTGCAAGAAATGGACGTGACAACGAGCATGACGGAAACGGTGAAGATATTTGGCATCGGGCTTAGCGCTATTATCGAAGGGGGAAATGACCGTGACGGCACAGACAACGCGGGACATGGAGGTTGTCGAGCGTGCGGAGGATGTCCCGGTATTCGCGACGGAGGATGAGGAGCACCGCTTCTGGGCGACGCACACGCTAAGTGAGGCGCTCCTGGACCGCATGGGACCGGTCGAGGACGGCTTTCTGCCCCCCGCGCGCCCGCGGCGCCAAGCCGGTACCCATCCGCTTCAGCGACGATGTCATCCAGCGAGCGAAAGCTCTCGCGGCGCGGCGGCATATAGGCTACCAGACGCTGCTCAAGGAGTTCGTCGTCGAGCGGCTCTACGAAGAGGAGAAGCGGGCAGGCTTGCGGTAGCGGACCGCCTGATGCGCACCCGGCGACTCAGACTTGCGTCGCGGTTGGACGCACCACGATCTCGTTCACATCGACCGCGGCAGGCTGTTCAATCGCGTATTTGATGGCCTCGCCGATCGCCTCAGGTGGAATGCCGGCTTGCCGGTACGACGCCATTTGCTTGCGCGCGCCCTCGTCGCTGATGGTGTTGGCCAGCTCGGTGTCGACGACGCCCGGGTAGATGCAGGTGGTCTGTATGTTGCCATTCTCCTTGCGCAGCCCCTCCGAGATGGCGCGGACGGCGAATTTGGTCGCGGCATACACCGCGGCCGACGGCTGCACGACGAAGCCGCCGACAGACGACACGTTGACAATGTGCCCGAAGCCTTGAGCCTCCATCTCCGGAAGGACCGCGGCGATACCATGCAGGACGCCCCGGATATTGACGTCGATCATCCAGTTCCACTCATCGATCTTCAATTGGTTGAGCGGCGACAAGGGCATCACGCCTGCATTGTTGACGATGACATCAACGCGCCCCCATTCCGCCTTCGCGAAGGCGACGAAGGCGCGCATCTCGTCGAGGTTGCGCACATCGAGTTGGCGCGCGTGAGCGGCGCCTCCCTTCTCCTCGATCTCTTTGACCAGCGCGTTGAGTCGGTCGGTCCGACGCGCTCCCAGGACCACGCGCGCGCCAGCCTCCGCTAGTACCTTCGCCGTCCCTTGACCGATACCACTTGACGCGCCAGTAATAAGAACCACTTTATTATCCAGACGTGGCATTGTCATCTCCTTCTCTATCATGATCATGGGTATCATTGTCATGACACTCCTCAATCGTCTTTTCCGAGGGCCGCGCTCGTGATTAGCCCCCACTCCCCGATGATACATATGGGAATCTGGGGCCACAATGGGTGCGTACTTCCTGGGTGCGGCAGGACCATGATCCGCGCTTGCAGGGTCTGTGAATTCTACACCTGCGACTGCGGTCGCATGGCAGCAGACGGACACTGCGGTGTCGATGCGGGCGCGGTGTCGCGCTGGGTATGAGGGCGCGGGCGCCCCCTCCCGACCGCAGTCGTCGCGCGCTGCCCTGCGATCGCGGTCGCAGGCCCTCTGTCCGTACAATTCACAGACCACGCAGGGTCTGTGAATTGTATGGCGCCCTACGGGGAGCGCGGGCGGCCCGCCCGCCTCGTGTGGTGCTCTGGCGGGGGCGCGGCTGGCGTCCACGACGGTTGGCGGCGCCGATCCGCGTGGCCGCGACGGAAGCGGGCGGGCCGCCCGCGCTCCCAGTCCGACAATTCACAGGCCCTGGAGGACCACGACCGACGCTTGCGGGATGGTAAGGATCGTGGTATCAGAGGTGGTATGAGAGTATCGACACGACGAACAGCCTCCGTCTCAGGTCTCGGCGCGTTCCTGTCGACGCGCCGGGCAGCCCTCGACCCTGCCGACGCCGGCGTGTCCCACGAGGGGTACCGCCGCGTCTCCGGCCTGCGTCGCGAAGAGGTGGCGGTTCTGGCTGGCGTCAGCGTGGACTACTACACACGGCTTGAGCAAGGTCGAGAGCAGCACCCGTCGGCGCAAGTCCTTGAGGCGCTGAGTCGCGCGCTCCGGCTTGAGCCCGATGCGCGTGACCACCTCTACCGACTGGCGGGAACAACGCCACCCCTCGCGGGCCTGACGACCTCGCGCGACGTGAGCCCCGAGTTGTGGCAGTTACTCGGGCAACTCCGTGAGTCGCCCGCACTCGTCCTCAGTTCGACGCTCGACATCCTGGCCCGGAACGAGCTGGCCGACGCCTTGCATAGCGGCTTTGCGCTGAACGATAACTCCGCCCGCATGTGCTTCCTCGATCCACTGGGCCGCACCTTCTACGCTGACTGGACCCTGACCGCCGAGGGCGCCGTTGCGGCCCTACGCCTGGCCGCGGGTCAGGCGCCGCGTGATCAGCGCCTGACGGCTCTGGTTGAGGAGCTATCTGGAGCCAGTCAAGAGTTTCGCGCTCTGACTCTCACGCCTTCCATTCTTTCGACCGACGACTGGCGTCCGGGCTTACCGCGGCAGCAGACCCTCGGTCATGAGCTGCTCCCTGGCCCCCCGCGCCTCGGGGTCGCCTTTAGAGAGGGCTTCCTGTAGTTTCTCCGCCTGCTGAAGCATTAGGTGCGGCGGCAGCGGGGGAACGTCGGCGTTGGTCAGCGCCTCCAGCACCACGGGCCGGTCCGCCGCCAGGGCCTCGTCCAGCGCCGGACCCACGGCCTCCGGCGTCTCCACGCGGATGCCCCGCAGGCCCAGCAGTTCGGCGTAGCGCGCGAAGGGCACGTCGAGCAGGTCCTGCGAGGCGGGAAACTTGGGCTCGCCCTCCATCACGCGCTGCTCCCAGGTGACGAAGTTCAGGTCGCGGTTGTTGAGCGCCAGGATGACCAGACGCGGGTCGCTCCATTGCCGCCAATACTGGGCTACCGTGATGAGGGCGTTGTTGCCGAGCATCTGCATTGCGCCGTCGCCAAGGATGGCGACGGCCGGGCGGTCGGGGTAAGCGAACTTGCCGGCGATGGCATAGGGCACGGCCGAGCCCATCGTGGCCAGCGTCCCGGTCAGCGCGATCTTCATGCCGCGGCGCATCTTGAGGTAGCGCGCCAGCCACAACGTGCTGCTCCCGCAGTCGCCGGCGATGAGGCAGCCGTCGGGCAGGCGCGGCGACAGCTCGTGGAACACGCGCCGCGGGTTGATGGGCGGCGCGTCGCGCATGGCCTGCGTGTCCAGTGTCCGCCACCAATCGGCCACCTGCCGCTCAAGGTCCTGCCGCCATGATCGGTCGGCCTTGCGCTCCAGCAGCGGGATCAGCGCCCGCAGCGTGTCCGCGCTGTCGCCCTGCAGATTGACCTCCATAGGGTAGCGCAGGCTCAACCTGCCGCCATCCAGGTCGATCTGCACCCCGCGCGCCTTGCCCTCCTCGGGCAATCCCTCGGTGTAGGGATTGCTCGACCCCACCATCAGGAATGTGTCGCAGTTGGTCATCATATAGTGGCTGGCGCTCGTGCCCAGCCAGCCGACAGAACCGGTGACGTAGGGCAGGTCGTCGGGCACGACGGCCTTGCCCAGCAGCGACTTGGCCACGCCCGCCCCCAGCAGGTCGGCCACCCGCAGCGCCTCGTCGCCCGCGCCCAGCGCCCCCGCGCCGACCAGCATGGCCACCTTCTGGCCAGCGTTGAGCACGTCGGCGGCGCGGCGCAGGCTGTCCTCGGGCGGGATGACGCGCGGCGCGGCCGGCAACCCGATCCCGGAATGGACCGTGCCGTGCTGGTGGGGCAAACTCTCGGGCATCCGCTCGGCCTGTACGTCGTGCGGCACGATGATGCAGGTCACGGTGCGCTCCGCGACGGCGATGCGCACGGCGCGGTCGACCAGATGCCGCGCCTGCATGGGGCTGGTCAACATCTGCACGTAGGCGCCGGCCACGTCCTTGAACAGGGAGACCAGGTCGACCTCCTGCTGGAAGCTGCCGCCCAGAGAGTAGCGGGCCTGCTGCCCCACGATGGCCACCACGGGCTGGCCGTCGAGCCTGGCGTCGTAGAGGCCGTTGAGCAGGTGGATCGCGCCGGGGCCGGAGGTCGCCATGCACACGCCGACCTCGCCGGTGTACTTGGCGTGGGCGCAGGCCATGAAGGCGGAGACCTCCTCGTGCGCGGCCTGCACAAACTCTATCGCCCCTTGCTCGCGGTTCATCGCGCCCAGGATGCCGTTGATGCCGTCCCCCGCGTAGCCATAGATGCGCCTGACGCCCCAGGCCACCAGGCGCTTAACCAGGAAATCGCCGACCGTCTCGCCCATCGTGCCCTACCCTCTCTCCTGTCGTCTGTCCATCGTCGTAGGGGCTCGCGGCGTACAGGGGCAGGGCGCGTGCCAGTTGGGGGCAAGGCCATTGATCTACGTTTAAAACCGCATGGCAGGGGCAAGGCCGTTGGCCCACGGTTAAAACCGTATGGCCGGGAACGGACACTGAAGTGTCTTGGGGCCGTCAGTATCCGACAGGATCTAATGCATGATTAAGGAGCTTACTTTGCAGTTCAGCCGACCGCAGTCGGCCGTGGTTTGCCATGCGACCGCAGTCGCAGGCCGGCGGGCCACAAACAAACGGCTATAAGATGGCATTAAGTACGCAGGCAGCGGCTGACATGCGTCGTGCTCACGGCTCACGCGTGGGTGACGCGTTCCCGCACGTCGATGCCGCGCCGGTGCAGCAGCGCGATCGCTTCGGCTCGCAGCACCATCACGCGGTCGTGCCGCTCGCCCAACTCGTCCAGCAGTCGTGCTTCGGCTGGGATGAGTCCCGGGCCGCGGCGCTTATGCACGAGCGCATCGAGCAGGACGCCATCTTCGACGGGGGGCTGACTGTAGCTGACCCGCCGGAGGGAATCGTCGTCGAGCGTTGCAAGGACATCGATAGCAGCGGCTAACTCGTCGGGCAGTGTATCATCCGCGCCGACGGCCGCTGCCAGCGCCAATCTTCAGGCAATCTTCATCTTCGCGGCATACAGTGTGTGGGGGGCGCTTAAGCGCGGCAGTCGTGCGGACGGAGAGCGCCCTGCTGCAGAAAGAATAGAAGACCGGCGCATGCCGGAGAAGGACAAGTGGCTGTATGAATGAAACGAGCAAGACAGGGGCGCTGCGGGCTGCCTACATCGGCGCAATTACGTTGGCCGCGGCCATGGTCGGCGGCGAGGCGCTAGCGCACGCGGGCGCGGCCCACGCCGCTATCAGTGGGACGACGCGGGTGGCCCCGGAACACGTCACCCTGACGGCGCGGCCGGCCGCCCAGCGCGGCCCGGACGGCAAGATGCACGATGTCTACACCAACACCACCATCCGGGCGACGGTTGGGCAGCAGGTCATCGTCACCGTCTACAACTACGACAACGCCCGCCACTCATTCACGGCGCCGGCCCTGCACATCAATCAGATCATGCCGGGGACCAAACACGAGGGGACCCCGACCCGCACGACGTTCACCTTCACGGTCACGCGGGCGGGGACGTACCACTGGCTCTGTACGATGCCGTGCGACGATTGGTCGATGGCCCGTAACGGGTTTATGGCCGGTACGATCACCATCACGCGCGCCTGAGCGAGGGCAGACCAGGGCCACATGAAATGGGTATGTTTCAAAGTAAGTTGGAGCGCGTCCCTCACCCCCGCCCCCCTCTCCTACGCGCGGGAGAGGGGAAGGCAGCTCTCCAGCTTACTTGAAACACACCCAATTGACATGACTCCGCAGCAGCCGCGTCGCCAACAGGCGCAGCGCGTCCTCGGTGTGCGCGGGGTCGTCGCGATCGTTCACAGTTGCGTGCCCCGGTACAATGTCCCGACGGGGAGGCTCAGGCCGATCGTCTCCAGCGTGACGGTGTCGGTCGGGGCGTACCACTGATACGTCCACGAGCCCTGCGCCGTGCGATGGTAACGCTCGGCCGACCGGCGTCGGGAGCTGACCAGCAGGTACTCCTCGAAGGTCGCCAGCGTCTGGTAGTCGGCGAACTTGTCTCCACGATCGTTCGCCTCCGTCGATTCCGAGAGCACCTCCACGATGAGGCGCGGCGTTGTGAGATCGACGGCACTGTCGCTGATGGGTTCGCCGCAGGCCACGACGGCGTCGGGGTAGTAGTAGATGTCCTCGTTTATACGCACGCGCATGTCCGGTCCCTGTACGCTGCATGTTCCATCGCCGAGGAAGGTATCGAGCGCAGTCCTGACGTTGTTGGCAATCTTGTCATGGCCGCGCGTCCCACCCGACATGGCATAGACGTAGCCGCGGACGTACTCGTGCTTGACCTCGCTGGTCTCCTCCAGCGCCAGATACTCCTCGACGGTCATCGTAGCCTGCTTGGGATGGGCGACCATACCGCTACCTCCTACTAAACGCAGCGCGCGTGGTTAGTCAGGCGCATCTAGCCCGCCGTCGCGTGTTGGACGCGGGCGTTGGCCACAACCTGGCGCATCTCTGCTGCGACATCCGCCTCGGAGTAGACGCGCCCTGCGTCCGCGTCGGCGATGCCTTCCTGAATCCTGGCAATCTGCTGCTCCTCGTCGTCGAGGTAACAGGCAAGCGCCTCTGTGATAAGGTCATCGTTGCTGCGCCCGGTTGATTCTGCCAGGGTAGCGAGCCGCGCTCGCTCGGGTTCAGGTATGTGGATGTTGAACGTATCGGTGTCGGTGCGGGCATGGGACATACGCATCCCCTCCTTCGTTAATTGGAGTATAGTCTACCACCCACGTGGACGTGGCCGACCGGGTCCCGCAAGTGCTACGGCGCGGGCGGGAAGATGAGGCGCAGGGGCAGCGCGAAGCCGGGCAGCAACTCCTCATCGGTGAGGGTGTCGTCGAGGCGGAGGACGCGTGCAGGCGCATGGGGGTCGTGGATATGCACCTCGTCGCGTGAGAAATAGACGGTCCACACGCGTTGCGCGCCCCCCACGAGGTAGTCGCGCCGCTTCTCCTCGATGTCCGCTTTCTCGTCGGACGGGCTGATCACCTCGACCACAAGGCCCGGTACCGCCGGAAAGTAGCCGCGGCGGTCCCAGCCAGTACGGACGTATTGCTCGGCCGGGATGTACGCGACGTCGACGCCGCAGACCTGGTCGGGGTCGTCGGGCAGGGTGACGTGGATGCCGAACTCGCCGCTTGCCACGACGCCCACCAACCGTGAACGGACGGCAAGACCTTGCGCGGGAAGCCAGCCCAGATCGCGGGCACGGTTTGTAAGATAGGCGTAGAGCTCTCCATTGATGATGCTCTCGATCCAGCCATGCGAGCCTTTAGGGATCGGACTAACCCGTCTCTCCCCTCGCACGAACTCGTGCACGTTCTCATCGTTCGGCAGGGCCAGAAACTCCGCCAGGCTCGTCTTCTCTTTACGGTGCGCAACCATCGCTCTCCCTCCGTCGGCCACAGTCTCAGTGTAGTCTATCCCTGGCCGCATGCGGATTATCTTCGGCAGTGTAATGTAGGCTATCATCTCGCGTAGATTGAACCCCGGCTCGGTGGTCCAAGAACGGCACATCATTACTATCGTTGCGCGAGTGCCGCACACGTTCCGACGTATCTCTTTCGCGACATCTTGCTTATTGATTCACTGATTAAGCCAGCCCGCCATCGGCCGATCAATGGGCGTTTCTGGCCATCCCGGCGTGGAACGATCAAGGTATGCACCTTGGTAGCCCAACAGCTTGAGCATGACTCTTTCAAAGAGAGTGTGGTACGCATCGCTAGCCCGAAGTATCTTCTTGAACTCGGCATCCGAGGTAATGGATGCTCCATGTGCTGGTGCGTGCCTAGCATTAATCGTTTTGTTCTCGGCAGGACCTATCGGTAGGCCCAACTCGGAAAAGAAGGTGTCGATTTTAGCACGGACGCCGGTAATCTGATAGGCATTCTCGAGAGTCCTCATGATGCGCTCCTTACCGGCAACACCCTCAAGCTGTTGGCTGATTGCCGCGAAACTGTCACGGACTATAGCATCATATTGTTCCTTGGGTAGATACACACCTTGGGTTTGCGACTTGTTAGATTTCAGCCACTTGCCGGCCAGTGTTTCTACGGCGGCAGATATTATAGGAAGGTCTATACCACTTGTTGATTCCCGCGAAAGCCAATACCTCCATAGCGCATCCTTAAGCCCAAGCTCATCACGCAGAGCTAAGTATGGCAGCACTACCTGTTGTAAGACTACTTCTAATCGTCGTCGCTCAGCAAACGGATCTAATTTGATAGGAGACCTGTCGTGTCTACCACACAAAGCCATGACATTGTCGCCCCACGGGTTATATGAAACCTCGTCAATCGGCCACCCCGAACTGTCGAAGGTCGTATGCCCTATGTGCAGCAACCGACGCCCTACTACGAAGCTGACGATCTCGCTGATGGCCTCTCGCTCATCGTCTGATGGTATACCACCCCACTCTGGTCGATACTCGATACCTAAATTTCGAGACCAAGCGGGACCGCATCCTTTCGGAACCTCAAAAATGATGAAACGACGGTCACCGTGTTGAATTATTGCGTAACCACAATGATGTTCGTGCTTGAGCGAAATCCCTGGATAAACTCCGTCCGAGCCCATTGGTCGCTTCTCGTATTCTTCGGTAAGTTTTCTTATCATAGATCGGGGATAGATAATACCCATATCAGGACCGTTCATGTACCACTCCGTCAAGCGTACAGGTTCGGCAGTAGGAACAGCTGTCCTCTGAACGCACCAAAGTCCCAGTTCGTACTCGAATGTCTCAGTAGACTCACCAGAAATATATGTGGTTGTCCTGCTGCGGATATGAGTATTCGGTAACGTATAAAAATCGTGAGGTTCAACCAAATCGCCGTTTTCCTCAGTAGGAAGCTGCATCCCCTCCATCTCGTCTGATCCGGTAATAGTGACGGCAGGCAAGGAAGTTCCCGCTACTACTTCTCCGCTATCGTCGTCAAGAGCGTCGAACCCCACACCGATGACTTTGCCACGGATCTTGTACGCTTCGTCTCTCCATAAGTCGATCCTCCTCGTTCCCTTGGGCAATGCTGGAGATGCATATACCCTCGGTATCTCATAGCCCCGTTGTAGTCCTTCCCACTCCACTGTCGGCAAGTACGAAACTTTATCTTGGACCATAGTAACCATTCCCTCCTCAAACTGCACCAAACAAGCGCCTCTCTTACTCAGTTCTCTTCAAGCCTCATAACTTGATCCGCTGAGCAAGGAAATGACCGCCGCAACAAAACTATCCGGCTATCGTTGGGTACATTGTAGAACCTTTGACCTATGACGAGAACGTTTATCCACAGTTTCGGCGCTTACCACGCTGATATCACATCCATCCATGAGGCTAAATATATGTGTAAATGTGGCGACGGGCGATGAGTCTCGATGGATACTGCAAAAGCAGTTATTACGACCTCTCCTTGAAAGCCCTATCAAGAATCGAAGGCAGCAAAGCATCAAACTCGGCAACAGTTCCTGTTTCCAGTTGCTTGAGACTCCTGATTTGCTCGAATATTGCCAACATGTTTGCTTGTCGGTTTACGTCGGGCAGAGGAATGGTAATTTGGACGAACTGCTCAGGTCGAGTACGTTCTCGCCGCGCGCCGACTCCTCGGGTCAGCCCTTTCAGTTGTTGCCAGAACCACGACGTTGGAACGAGCGCCGCCAGGTACTCAGGCAACAGGCGATCCGAGATGCACCGGAAAGTTCGATACTCAGGCGAGACGTATCGTCCCTCCAAATCGTCAGTACACACAGCGACCGCGCCCTCCCAGCCCTTGACTTGGCTCATAACGAGGGCGCCTCGATAGAGACGATTGAAGTACTTGTACCTCGTTTGCGAGGCGGTAAGAGTTTCTCGCGGAAATAGACCAAGGCCGAAAGATCGTACTCCCACTTGTGGGTAGTCGATACCGAGCATTACCTGCTGCTGGTCTTCGTCAAGCGATAACACCTCATCCAGCTTCACCAGACGCTCACCACTGGCAGCAAGATGGAGACTGGTAATAAGCGAGTCTACTTGCTTCATCGCCTGCTGCCGCAGTTCCCGCGCCTCCTCGATCTTGGCGGCCAGTTCCTCGATCCGCGCCACGATGCGCTGCTGCTCATCCAAGGGCGGTAGGGGTATCTCCATGGCCAGCAGCTTATCCTCTTTGAGCCGGTTGCGGCTAGTCGGGGTGCTGCCGCTACTCAGGCCCAATGCTTGCTCCCAGGTCGACTGCCGGCTGAAGTAGCGATACAGATACCGCCCATCAAGTTGCTGCTCATCGACAACGAAACAGGGGAACTCGTTCGAGACGTAGCATCCATCGTTCTCCACGGTTGCGACTGCAAACGAGCCCTTCCAGGCGAAAAGGCGGTTGTAGACAAAATCGCCCTGCTCGACGCGGTATACCTTGTCCGCCTGGATGAGTGAGCCGCTCTTGACATCTTTGGTGTACAGACCTGCGGCGTACCAATGGGCTCCAAGGATACGATAGGTTGTGTGCGCATCGACCTGCTCGGGACGGCTGACCGGTCGCAACACGTCTCGCAGGGGCGCCATCGGCCAAGAAGTAGGCACTATATCACTCCCGCCAGAATCTGCTTGATGTCGGCCATGATCTCGGCGATGCGTTGCTCTTTCTGGAGGATGTCGTCGACCAGTTGCTCGGGCGGCAGGTGCTCCAGGTCCCCTTTGGCGTGGGGGTTCTTGAGGTCGAGGTTGCAGCCGTTGGCCAGGATGGTGGCGGCGGGGACGCGCCAGGCGCGCTCGTTCTCGGCGCGCTCGCTCCACCAGGCCAGGCAGTCGGCAAACTCCTCGTACTGCAGCGGCCTCGTCTTGCTGTAGTTGTTGCGCCCCTCGGGCAGCGGCTGCTCGTAGTACCACACCTCGCGGGTGGGACCGGAGTGGTCGAAGAACAGCAGGTTGGTGGGGATGCTGGTGTAGGGCGCGAATACGCCGTTGGGCAGCCGCACGACCGTGTGCAGGTTGAACTCCTTGAGCAACTCTTCCTTGATGCGCGCGGCCACGCCGTCGCCGAAGAGCGTCCCATTGGGCACGACCACGCCCGCGCGGCCGGGGGTCGGATGCCGCCGCAGCCGGCGCATGATTAGCTGCAGGAAAAGCAGGGCCGTCTCGCCAGTCTGCTTGTCCATAGGGAAGTTGCCCTGGATGCCCCGCTCCTCCTCACCACCGAAGGGCGGATTGGTCAGGATCACGTCCACGCGGTCGCGGTCGCCCAATTCGTTGAGCGGGCGGCGCAGCGCGTTGCCGGCGTCGATGCGCGGCGACTCCAGCCCGTGCAGCAGCAGGTTCATCTGCGCCAGCAGGTACGGCAAGGGCTTGGCCTCGCCGCCCAAAATGCTGCCGTCCTGGAGTGTACGGCGGTCCTGCACGGTGCGGCACTGCCGCTCCAGATGGGTATAGGCCTCGACCAGGAAGCCGCCCGTGCCGGCGGCGGGATCGAGCACGGTCTCGCCCAGACGGGGATTGACCACCTCGACCATGAAGCGGACCACGGCGCGCGGCGTGTAGAACTCGCCCGAGTCGCCGGCGGCGTCGCGCATCTCCCGCAGCATCGACTCGTAGAGGTTGCCCAGCGTGTGGATCTCGTCCGACGAGGTGAAGTGGATGCCGCCGACCCGGTTGACGATGTCGCGCAGCAGGTAGCCATTGATCATGCGGTTGGAGATGCCGCGGAACACGGTCGCAATGACGTCGCGCCGGTCGCCGCCCTCCGCGCCCTGCAGCGAGCGCAGGTAGGCGAACAGGCCAGGACCCTCCGTCCCGTCGGGCCGCACGGTGCGCTCGTCGTTGATGAAGCGGATCAGCTCCTCGCCGGTGACGCCGTCCTCGCGCGCCGCCCAGTCGCGCCAGCGGTAGGGCGGCTCGACGGCGGGCC
>JAABUX010000412.1_pt1 | contig 73554 bp, 60 predicted proteins | sample 5561851 | NCBI WGS metagenome assembly JAABUX01 (sample SAMN10711883, study PRJNA513361) | rock metagenome | isolation source: Antarctica rocks | place: Antarctica: Victoria Land, Richard Nunatak red sandstone | collected 2016-01-03
ACCCCTCTGTCAGTTTAACCTTATCCACAAAAATCAACGTTATTAACAAAAGAAAAGAAGCAACAGAAAATCTACCACCACAACCACTGCTTTTTTGATGACTTTTAGGATAAACAAATCTAAAGGTAAGGTGACCCCCTTTTGAAAGAAAAGTAGAAAGCGTCATGAGCCATTTTCCCTCCAAGTTATCCTAGCTTTTTGAAAAAATCGTTTGATTTAACAATAAAGTCTATTTAATTCGATTGCGCTTAATCCAATTGCTTAGGGTCGGTTCGGTAACCGAATACCTCGTCGCAATAAATTTCTGTGTAGATCCATTTTTAAGGAGAGCAGCTATTTCTGGTCGATAAACGTCCAGCTTACTTTTCCCAGGGCCCTTTGGCCTACCCAGCTGTCCTCCTGAAATCTTAATTGCCTGGAGAGCTTCTTTTGTCCTTTTACTGATTAAATCTCCTTCAATTTCTGCGGCCATAGAAAAGACCATCGCCATTACCTTGCTTTGAATCGTATCGTCTAGCTGCCATCCTCCTTTGACCGTATAGATTTTTTATTCACTTTTCTACCGTCAGCGAAATGATCTCCATGCATTCAAGCATGCTCCGACCCAGGCATGAGAACTCTGAAAGAAGGATAGCATCGCCCGCTGTCATTGACGCCAAAAGTGGGCCGATTTTCCGCTGTCTCCACGAAACGTTAACTGAAACTTTCTTCTCAATGAACTTTACATTGCCCAGATCCTTTTCATTGGCTAGGTGCAAAATGTCGGCTTTATTTTTCAACACCCCCAGACCCCCCATTACAATAATTGTTATTATTTAAGAATGTAATTGAAGTAGGACCAAAGTTTTAGTTAAGAAATAACGGTTTATAATTCATTCGAAAGGGCCGCTTCGGCAAATGTCTTCGGTCATATTTCCGGTTGGGCCGCACGATTTTATTCATTGTAGCAACGATTTCATCAAAACCTTATCTTTCTGAACATAATTATTAGCTGACTGGACTTGTCCGAGTCAGGTATTGTAAATTTACTTGGTTACGTAATCAACTAAACAATTGTGCTATGCAACATTCAACAAACTACGTAAACTCCTTCATAACGGTCGCTGAAGACTGCCCCGCGAATAACGGAACCGTTCCCCCGATAAAGGATCGTATAAAGTCAATTGCGCAGCTACAATTTGACCTGCTTTACAATAATCCCTATAAATACACCTCCGATGAGCTACTGCTGACAGTTCAAGTAACACGAAAAGAAATTGGTAAAAATGAGGTTGAAGACGCTAGAAACGAATTGTTTTCGAAAGGACAAGCATGTCTTCGTGCATCGCCGTTAGCTACGCTTTATGGTTGGGGCATACACCATAACGAAGAAAGCAAAGTCGCAGTAATTAGTGTAGGTATTCAAGAATACGAACTGAAAATCGGCGACCAACAGCTAACGAAAATCCCCGCAATGCGCTCCAAGAAGCAGTCACGTTTGAGTTAATGCTGATAAGCGAGGCAATTGGAGCGGCCTAAACTGCACGCCCAAAGCCGGCAACAACAGACGTTTCTTTTCTTAACTTCAAGATTTAAACTCCTGAATGTTAACCAAGAAATCAAAGTATGCCCTTAAGGCTATCCTCTTTCTTGCTAAGGACGAAGAGAACAAGCTTCACCTGATTTCTGAGATCGCCGAAAAGGAAAACATCCCCCATAAATTTCTTGAAGCCATTCTCCTGGAATTAAAAAACAGCGGGATGCTCTTAAGTCTGAGGGGTAAGAACGGTGGTTATAGGCTTGCCATGCCAGACTACGAGATTTCTGTAGGGAATATTATCAGAATGATAGACGGGCCGCTCGCTCCCATTCCATGCGTGAGCCGGTTGTTCTACCAAAAATGTGAGGAGTGTCTTGATGAGACCACCTGCGAGATAAGAGGAGTGATGAAGCAGGTTAGGGACTCGATTGTTAATATTCTGGACAAGACGTCTTTAAAGGATCTGCGAAGTGGAAATTATGTTTTCACAGAATTTAAAGAACTTTAGTAAATTACAGTACGCGGCCACGCAGGCTGTTATCCCTGTTCTGCCGCAATCACATGGTTCGGAGCATTGCGCTGCAGCTTTACAAGGTTATAATCCTTTTGACATGCCTTACAACAAGCGTGTCTGGGTACTCACAGGGATTTTTTGAATTCTCAGGGTCTCACAAACGGGAGGCAATCCCTTTTTCTTACCACCGCAACCTTATTATAATACCGGTATACATCAACGATCATGGCCCCTATCATTTCATACTTGACACCGGCGTAAATTTTCTGATTTTGACCAATCCGGATCTTAAAAAGGATTTGGGGATCACTATTGGAAAAACAATAATCATTCGGGGGCTTGGAGAAGGTAACGATATTCATGCGGGAATCTTAAGTGATCTTGACCTTGCGATCGGAAACATCAAAGGACGCCATTTCACAGCGGCCATTTTTCCCGAAGACTTGATGCCCTTTTCAAGTTATGTAGGTATGCAGGTAGACGGAATAATAGGGAACGACCTTTTTAGGCAGTTCACCATATGCATCGATTACAGCCGGCAAATGATGGTAATCCACAAATCCAACACCTGGAAACCGGGAAAAAGGTTCGAGTCCCACGATCTGGATATATTGAACCAGCGCCCGTATATGGTCATTCCCGCGACACTCACTACAGGGGTTGACGTTTTTTTGCGTATGATCGTCGATACAGGGGCCGGGCACCCACTTTCACTGGAGGCCGGGTCAATTCCTCAGCTGGTGCTGCCTCCCGGGGCTTTGCCGGCGAGGATCGGTGTAGGACTCAATGGCCCAATTCAGGGGGTGTTGTCACGTGTTCCCCTGCTCGGCATTGGCAAGACACACTTACAAAACGTGATCTGTTCGTATCCGATCTACACCGGAAAACAGATCAACAGGCCCGATGACGGCCGAAACGGAAATATCGGTAACGGTATCTTGGACCATTATCAGGTCGTATTTGACTATGTGAATGAAAAGATCTGGTTCAAAAAATCAAACCGTTTGCATAAGCCCTTTGAGTATGATATGAGTGGGCTCGACCTCATCAGTGGCGGGGCCGAATTCCGAAATTACATCGTTTCGGGTGTAGATCCTGGAAGTCCCGCGGCAGAGGCAGGCCTAAAAGAACAGGACATCATACTTTTTATTGATCTGGTCCCTGTTAACGCCATAAGCATCACAGATATCGATAACATGCTTCGCTCGGGAAACGGTAAGAAGTTACATGTAGTGTACCAGCGGCGAGGCAAGGTTGAAATGACAACCTTAGTACTGCAAAGAAGAGTTTGAATCTAGCACCTTTATTATTAAACACCTTAAGCCTATTCAGCTTAACCGGGTCTGGTCACTTTTAGGTACATTAGACCCCTTATCTCATTATGGCGAAACACACCAGCAAAGTGTTTCTTTGCGTTCTTTTTCTACTTCTTTTTGGCTCCTGCCGCTTATTTACCCGGCGTACAGTTATCAGGGAGGACACTTCTACGCGACCATTAGGGTCGGTGATCATCCCGCAGATCGCGCCGTTTCCCCCGCCGGGAATCCCTTTACGACCTAAGACAGGCGTCTTACCTTACGACAGGCTTATCCCGTCAACAGCTCATACAGATACCGGTCTGTTTAAAGTCCACCATGTAAGTGACCGATTTTATTACGAGATACCAGACTCTATGCTTGAAAGGGAAATGCTCATGGTAACCCGTACCTCGAAGACTCCAGACGGTTTTGGTAATGGGGGTCAGGAGGTTAATAATCATGTTTTACGCTGGACAAAACATGATAAACAGATTATGCTTGAAATGAGTTCCTACGATAACATTTCTTCTGATCCGTCAAATCCCATTACGCAGTCTGTTCGCAATTCAAACCTTAACCCAATTATCGCAGCCTTTGAGATCAAAGCGATAAATCATGATTCAACGGCTCATGTGATCGAGATTACCGATCTTTTTACGAGGGACGTTTTGCCGTTCAATATTTCAGAGTCCTCACGGGAAAAATATAAGGTCCAGGGCCTTGACGATGGCAGGTCCTATATCGAAAGTATACACTGTTATCCGCTTAACATTGAGGCTCGCTCTGTCAAGACGTATAGATCTGCCGATCCACCTTCTAATCCAAGCTCTGGAACGCTTACCGTTGAAATAAACAATTCAATGGTTCTGCTTCCAAAAAGACCTATGGTTCCAAGGCTTGCCGACCACAGGATCGGATACTTTATGATCAACCAAATAGATTATGCCGCCGAAGCCGAAAAGGCCAGGCATGTAGAATATCTTGTACGATGGCGCCTGGAACCAAAAGATACCGCCGCTTATGACCGCGGAGAACTATCTGAACCGCGAAAGCCCATTATTTTTTATATTGATCCCTCAACACCGCTAAAGTGGAGGCCTTTTCTTAGGCAAGGTGTGGCAGACTGGGAACCCGTCCTGAGAGCGGCAGGTTTTAAACATGCTATTTTTGCCCGTGACGCACCAACGCACAAGGAAGACCCGCAGTTTAGTCTTGAAGACGCCCGGTATTCGGTAATCCGGTACTATGCCAGTGAAGTTCAAAACGCCTATGGCCCTTATGTGGCCGATCCAAGAAGCGGTGAGATCCTTGAGAGCCACGTAGCTTTTTATCATAATGTGATGAATGTACTTCGGAACTGGTATCTGGTACAAACTGCGGCTTCTAATGCTCTTGCGCGAAACGTAGTCTTACCCGACTCGGTGATGGGCCGTCTCATTCGATATGCTGCCTGCCATGAAGTTGGGCATACGCTGGGGCTTGAACATAACATGGGCGCAAGTCATTCTTATCCAGTAGATTCCCTCAGATCTGCCACATTTACACGGCAGCATGGTATTACCGCCTCAATTATGGATTATACGCGGTTTAATTTTATTGCGCAGCCTCAGGATCGTAAAGTACAGCTTATTCCTGTCCCTGGTGCCTACGACCGATATGCCATACACTACGGTTATCGCCGGTTGCGAGGTATCCTTAAGCCCGAGGATGAACGTGACAGCTTGAACCGTTGGATCGTCGACAAGCAGCGTGACAGGCAATACTTTTACGGCCGGCAAACGACGAATTCAATTGACCCCAGGTCGCAATCTGATGATTTGGGTGACAACGCGATGAAAGCCGGGAGGTATGGCATCGCGAATCTAAGGCGCGTACTGCCTTCGCTCGAAAAATGGTCCTATCAAAAAGGACACGACTACGATGACCTCGAAGAGCTGTATGGGCAGGTTGTCATCCAGTATAACCGTTATCTCGTCCATGCGCGTACTTATGTAGGCGGAATTTATGAAACGTATAAAAGTGCCGATCAGAAAGGCGCTGTGTATACACCGGTCGCCCGTCAGCTTCAAAAAGACGCCTTAAAATTTCTTGCCGACAATTGTTTTCAGAGTCCCGATTGGCTAATCAATAACCCGCTGACGCGAAAGTTTGAAAGTACAGGAAGTATTGAACGGTTTAGAAAGATGCAAGCCGGGATTGTCAACGGCATTCTGGATCCTGGGAGGCTGCAGCGTATCCTGGAATACAGTTCAACCAACCACAAAAATTTGTATACCGTGTCTGAACTGTTGGCCGATCTACGAGTGGGGATCTTTCCAGGCCTTAACAAAAGAAGTTCTTTTCAAAGTGACATCTTTCGGCGAAACCTGCAGCGTTTATATGTTGAGCGTCTTACTTTTCTGCTCAATGAGAACCAGACTCCCCCGCCTGCAGATCCCGGGGAGGCCGGGTTTACTACAGTCAGCGTTTCTATGTCTGATATAAGGCCGCTGGCACGAATGGAAATGCAAAATTTAAGGGAATCCATTAAAATCGCACATTCCAACGCCTCCCGAGCCCTTGAAAAGGCCCATCTTGAAGATCTTATCTTCAGGATCAACTATGGGCTGGAGCCAAAAGTACGAACAGAAAAAAATTGAACCCCAGCTAATATGCACTTCGGCCTTAACCTTAACTGCAAGCGCAGTCCTCTACTGTTGTTCGTTTCATGCGTTTTCACGGCACAACTATATACCCTGCCGGCCAATGCTCAAAAAAGTCCTTCTCCAGTACGGGACCTTTCAAAGCCCATGACCGCCGCCCAGCAGCCAGGTCATAGCGCCCCGTTAAAACCAGATAGCGCCGTACTTGCAGGAGTATTGCCTAACGGCCTGCATTATTACATTCGGCATAATACCGAACCGAATAACCGCGCAGAACTTCGGCTAGTAGTTAACGCGGGTTCTGTACTTGAGGACCCTGATCAATTGGGAGCGGCTCACTTTGTAGAGCATTTGCAATTCAACGGAACCGCTCATTTCAAAAAAAATGAGCTGGTAAATTTTTTAGAGCGGGCTGGTTCGCAGTTTGGAGCTGATCTTAATGCAAGTACCGGTTTTGACGAAACGGTCTATAAGCTTTCTGTTCCGACCGATTCTTCCAGGGTGAATGGGAGCATCGAAACGATTTTAAACACGGGATTTCAGGTACTGGCAGACTGGGCAGGTGCGGCAACAATGGAGACCGCTGCCATTGACAAAGAAAGAGGGATCATCACCGAGGAGTGGCGGCTCGGCCGTGGTGCCGGAACCCGAATGAGAGATCGTTATTTTAAGGAAATATTTAAGGGATCCCGTTACGCGTCGCGAATCCCAATCGGAACAAAGGAAAGTATTAACTCGATAACCTACGAGGCAATACGCAGATTCTACAAGGACTGGTACCGGCCAGATCTTGAGGCCGTCGTCGTAGTTGGAGATTTTGACGCCGCGGCGATTGAGAAAAAAATAATTTTGATGTTTAGTTCCATTCCTAAACCGGTGAAACCGCGGTTAAGAACCCTGTATCCCGTCACCGGCAACAAAGAAACACTGAGCGCGGTAGAGAGTGACCCCGAGCAGGTTTACACTATTGTGCAAGTCTATTATAAACAACCTTTTGCCCCCTTGGCAACGACGAGCGATTTTCATACAGCTTTGGTTCGAGAGCTCTTTAGCGCCATGATCCAGTCAAGGTTAACTGAGAAAATGAAGGATCCAAATCCACCGTTTCTATTTGGTGCCGCTGCCTATAGTCATTTCCTTGATCATACCGATATCTACCAGGCATTCGCTGTTTCAAAGAGTGGGGCCACACTACTGTCTGCGATGGAATCTTTGGTCGAAGAAAACTTGAGGGTAACTGCGCAGGGATTTACTGCCGGTGAACTCGAACGGGCAAAGGCCGACTTGTTGGCGTCGGTGGATAAAAAATACGCTGAACGGGAAAAAACGAGTTCAAAAAGCCATGTTGATCCTCTGGTGAACAACTTTCTTCTTCAGCTTGGATACCCTTCAGCAAGTTTCGAATATGCCTTTACTCACTCCGAGCTGCCTTCGATAAGTCTAAAAGAGGTTAATCAGCAAGCTGCCATGCTAAGCCCCTCTCAAAACAGGATAGCCTTGGTTCTAGCACCTGAGAAAGATAAAAACACGCTCCCCTCACCTCTGCAGATCAGAAACGTATTGGATAAAAAGTGGGGTCCTAAGCTAAAGGCCTATAATGACGATTTGAGCAGCTTGCCCCTTATTCAGCACCCTATTGCCGGGGGATCGGTTTCCAGGCGTTCTATTGTCCCAGGCACCTTGATCACGCAATTGATTCTGGGGAACGGCATGCGTATCCTGGTTAGGCCTGGAAATTCAACGAACGATCAGGTGCTTTTTGCCGGGTTTAGTAAAGGCGGAATATCGTCTTATCAAGACAAGACCTTTCTGAATGCTAAATTTTGCGCCGAGATCCTCACAGATGCCGGACTTGGGTCGTTTTCTGAAATCCAGCTTGGTAAAAAGCTTGCCGGAAAGAGTCTCGCTGTAAGGCCTTTCGTAGATGATTATCAGCAGGGGATCGCCGGTTCCTCGAGTGTGAAAGACCTGGAAACAGCCTTTCAGCTTATTTACCTGTGGTTCACCTCTCCTTCTCGGGATAGCAGTTCATTTAGGAATTTTGTCCAAAGAGAGGCCGATCTGAGGCTCAACCAGCGTGCCGACCCTAGTTATGTCTTTTCTGACTCTGTCAACGCTATCCTCAGCGGTCACAATCCCCACAAACGGTTCCCCGTTCCCGAAGACATTCGCACCCTTAAGTTTAGTACCGCTTATGCCGTTTTCAAGCAATTATTCGCTGATCCGGGCGACTTCACTTGGGTCTTTACAGGCAACGCATCGCCCGACACGATTGAGAGGCTGGCAGCCAAATACCTCGGCGGGCTCCGAAAAACAGGCGAAGGACCGGCTATTACCGATGATCTGAAAAATTACCCCGGGGGGCCGCTTGACGTTAGCCTTAAGAAGGGCAAGGAACCAAAAACCCAGGTGAGAATATATTATACAGGTACGACAACCTATGACTCGACACTGAACACGCGCCTTTCTGTTTTGGTCAACGCTTTGGAGATTCGCCTGCGTCAAATTCTAAGGGAAGACAAGGGGGCCGTCTACGGTGTCGGCGTTAGCGGCGTTGTCACAAAAATTCCCAGGCAGCGGTATAATGTAAGTATAAGTTTCGCCTGTCTGCCGGCGAAAGCAGGCGAGCTAACGAAATTGGTCCTTGACGAAATTTCGTCTATGAAAGCCCGGGGGCTGGATCCACTGGTCCTTGAAAAAGTGAAAGCTGAGAACAAGCGGTCGTTTGAGACGCAGCTCCGTGAAAATTCGTTCTGGCTTGAATCGATCAGTGAAAGTTTGTTCTTGCAAGAAAGCTTGCTAAACATTGAGTCGCAGGACAAGATCTTTCGTAGTGTGAGTGAAAGAGATTCTAAAAACCTTGCCGGGCAGTTTTTTAAAGATCAAGGCCGAATCATCTTTCGGCTTGACCCAGAACATATCTAGAATTTATACTTCACGAATGCTTCCATGGCGGCATACTCGGCCAAACCAAGCTGGTCATAGGCTTTAGCGGTGTCCCGATTGCGATCTTCGGCTCGTACCCAAAATTCGCGGGCGTCGTCTCCGGGAAACACCGGGCGGTCCTTTTGGCTTTGGTGCTTGAATATAGCCATCCTTTTCCTCAACACTTCCTCGGGCGAAAGCGGAACGGCCATTTCGATTTCATAGATATTAAATTCGTTCCAGGCTCCGCGGTACATCCATAACCAGCAATCTTTAACCCATTCTTCTGTGACTTTCAACCGGTTCAAAGCCGCAATAATAATTTTAAAGCAAACTAAATGCGTCCCGTTTGGATCTGAAAAATCACCCGCGGCAAAGATCTGATGCGGCTTCACCTGCTGGAGCAGCTCAATAGTGAGCTTGATGTCTTCTTCGCCCACTGGGTTCTTCTTGGTTTTGCCCGTTTCATAGAACGGCAGCGCCATAAAATGAATGTGATCATCTTTCAAACCCGCATACCGCGCACCCGATATTGCTTCACTTTTGCGAATGAATCCCTTTACATTCAATATATCCGGGGTATCGATCTCATTGGGTTGCTTTTTCTCGAAGAATCGACGCATCGCATGGTAAGAATCTTTAAGCTCATGCGTCTTTTCTCCCTTGCTGTAATTAAAATCAATAGCGAATTCCATATACCGCAAGACATCGTCATCCCATACCGCTGTATTTCCCGAAGTTTGGTAGGCCACGTGGACGTCATGCCCCTGATCGACTAAGCGAATAAAGGTGCCCCCCATAGAAATAACATCATCGTCGGGATGGGGGGAAAATATAATGGATCGCTTTAGTGGGGGGTTCGCCCGTTCGGGACGCTGGGCGTCACTCGCGTTTGGCTTTCCACCAGGCCAGCCGGTGATGGTATGCTGGATCTTGTTAAAGATATCGATGTTGATCCCGTAAACCGGTCCCTGCTCCAGGGCAAGCTGAGCCATACCATTCTTTTTATAGTCTTCATCGGTAAGCATAAGTACCGGCTTTTTAACCGTGGTGGCAAGCCAAATAACGGCTTTCTTCTTTAAAGCCTCGGTCCAGATGCAATCCTTAACGAGCCAGGGGGTATCAAATCGGTTGAGTTCAGACGATGCGTCTTTGTCTAAAACAAATTCTACGTGATCTGAAAGCTGAAGAAAGGTCGCCGGTACATCTCCAGACATCTCCCCTTCAACCGCTTTTTTAATGATTGGCGCCTTTTTTTGACTCCAGGCCATTAAAATGATCTCACGGGCTTTAAATATAGTTCCGATCCCCATGGTGATCGCTTTCTTAGGAACGTTTTCCTTTCCCCCAAAATCGCGCGAAGCGTCTGAGCGTGTCAGGTCGTCGAGCGTCACCAGTCTAGTCCCTGAATTAGGTGCCGAGCCCGGCTCATTAAAGCCAATGTGCCCTGTGCGCCCGATGCCCAATATTTGAAGATCAAGCCCGCCCAGCTCCGTGATCTTTCGCTCATAATCCAGACAAAAATCGATGACGTCTTCCTGTTTAAGTGTACCAACTGGGATATGGATATTATGGCGTTCGATATCAATATGATTGAACAGATTCTCATTCATAAAGGTCACATAGCTTTGCTTTGACGCGGGATTCATCGGGAAATACTCATCCAGATTAAAGGTTACTACATTGTTGAAGCTCAAGCCTTCGTCTTTATGTAACCGGACCAGCTCAGCGTATACTGAGATCGGAGTCACACCGGTCGCCAGGCCGAGTACGGCAATCTTTCCCGCATCACGTTTATCACAGATAAGCCTGGCCATACGTCCTGCAACCGTTTTTGAGGCGCTTAGCTGATCTTCAAATACTGTAACGGGTAGTTTCTCGAACCGGGTCTCTTCCAGTAAATTCAATCGGGCCATAAGCGGGTTTAATGATGACTGATTTTAAAATTAAGGAAAGGTGAGAGAATGTTTCAGCGAAGCTTAAACTCTAATAGTCCTGGTTACCTGTGGCCGTCCTTGTCTTTTAGAGACACGTAAATGTTCGCAGTGCCTAAGCTCTCGTTCTGCATATGATCGAGGGCAGTGACAACATAGAAGTAGTTGCGGTCAAAAGAGAAGAAATTATCGAGGTAGCTGTTGCCTTGAATGATCTTAAGTAGATTCCTGGGGTTTTCAAGATCGACCGGCTGGGTATCATCAAAGCGGTAGACTGCAAAATAGCTTGCTCCCTCACCATCCCGTGCTAAGGGAGGCGGGTTCCATGAAAGTTTTATTCCTTTTCCGCTAAGTGTGTATTGCAAACCGACCGGGGAATTAGGCGGGATCGTGTCAAGCCAAGGCATTCGCGGCATGAGGGCTGGGTAAAGGTAATAGTGATTTCTCAAGGAATCTGCAAAGCCGAGAGCATTGTTCTCGATCGAACGGGCACTATAATACACCTGCCCTTCAACACCGGGGATCTGGCGGCTTATGCTCACTTCCAGAGGTATTTGCGTTCTATCCATCCAAGCGCCCCGGTAATGACCTACCTTATATGCCCCGATCCCGCTGAACACCAGACGTTCGCCTCTATTTTGTCCCCACCAGGTGAGAAGATTTTCATAGGGAACCAGGCTGCTGGTCGTCGCAAAATAAATTTGCGGATTGATATAGTCTACCCATCCTTCCCTGATCCATTTTCGGGAATCGGCAAATTGGTTTAAATAGGTGCTAAAGCCATGTGTATCTGAACCCTGAGGATCAGTAGACTGGTTTTGCCATACCCCAAAGGGCGATATACCAAATTTGACCCAGGGTTTGATCACTCGTATCGAGTCGTGCAATTCTTTGACCAAAAGATCAATGTTGTTTCGCCGCCAATTGGCAACTGTCGTAAATGACGCTCCAAATTGTGTGAATGTAGCCTCATCGTCAACTTTGCTTCTTTTCTCAGGATAGGGGTAGAAATAATCGTCAAAGTGTATCCCGTCAATATCATAATTGCGAACAAGGCCGCTAACGATTTTGATGATGTAGGACCGCACTCCAGGAATACCCGGATTGAACAATAGATTTTTGCCATAGGGGAAAAACCAGCCGGGGTTTCTACGGGTGATATGATTACCGGCAACCGAGCTTTTGTGACGATCAAATACAGCCCGGTATGGGTTCAACCAGGCATGAAGTTCCATGCCCCGCTTATGGGCTTCTGAAATAAAAAATTCAAGGGGGTCATAAAATGGTTGTGGCCCTACGCCTTGTTCGGCGGTTAACCACTCTGACCATGGCTCACTGCTTTTTGCGTACATCGCGTCAGCGGCGGAGCGAACCTGGAGGAAAACAGCGTTAAAGCCGTCCTGTGAAAGATTATCCAAGATTCGAATAGCTTCGCTTCGCTGGGTAGCTGGGTCAAGCCTTTTACTAGAAGGCCAGTCAATATTCGCGACGGTGGCTATCCAGGCCGCGCGTAGTTCTCTTTTTGGTGGCTGTTGCTCCGGGTTATGGGTAGTCTGTGTATAGGAAGGAGTAGCCAATATTAAGAACCAAATCAACAGCCAGCTTTTTGAAAAAAAACGTCCTTGAAAGCACTTCATTCAACAAGGGGATAATTCATTGGGGAAAATTTTTTGTGGGGAAAAGACGTAGCGCTTCTGCCACATTGCTTATACGAACAGTGTAATATTTTTGTTTGAGGCTGGTTTAGATGGTTGGTATCAGTTTTGTAACTTAGGGAACTATAATAACAGCATATGGCAAATCTTGACACTGTTTCTGATAATCAGCAACCCCCTAGAAAGACGTCAAACATAATTTATTTTCTGGTTGGGATCATCGCTTTTCTGATTGGGACGAATATTTACGTATTTCTAAAAAAGAATGAAAGGGAACAGCAGCTGGTAGTTAAAACCGCAGCTGCGAGGGATGAAAAAGAATCCATGACCGCCGAACTCAACAAGCTTGAGTCTGACCTCGCTACTGCAACCAACAGCAACAAGAAATTAACTTCTGATCTGCAAGCCAAAGACCAGGAGCTCAAGAATAAGATCGAGGAATTGCGTTCAGCGATCAAATCCCGTAAGCTTACCGCTACCGAATTTGCCAGCGCCCGAAATAAGATCTCGGAGCTTCGTAATTCTGTCCAGGAGTTTAACAGCCAGATCGCTTCACTTAAACAAGAGAACAAACACCTCGCGACAGAGAACACAACACTCAAGACAACCGTGGATTCAGTGAGTAAAAAAACGACCGAACTTGAAAGTCAAAATGAGTTGCTCGCAAAAAAAGTGAGTGTTGGTTCGGCCCTTAAGACAAGCGCTATTGAGGCGATCCCTGTTAACGTACGGTCTAACGGGAAAGAGACTGACGCCCGCAGCGCTAAAAAAGCAAAGAAGATACGAGTGAACTTTACGGTGGCCGATAATGATCTTAGTCTGGAGGGAAGCCATGATATTTATATGCAGATCCTTGATCCGTTCAGTAGAATTGAAACTGGGGAGAGCTCGGGAAATTTTCACACGAACGATGGTCAAGAGCTTCAATACACCACTCGTTCGAGCATTAACTACTTAAAGACGAACAGAAGCTACTCGCTTGAATGGCCCAAAAGCACTGAGCTTACTCCTGGTGAATATAAAGTGGTCCTCTGGGCCGACGGTTATAAAATGGGCGAAAGTGGCTTTACGTTGAAAAAAGGAGGCTTGTTTTAACTAGTTCTGCTGGCGACAAACTCTTCTTTGCCTGCAGGTAATTCGAGGATAAACGCCGTTCCCCATGTGCCCGAGGTAAAGCCTACTCTTCCCCGAGCCGATTCTACGGCGTTTTTAACAAAAGCTAAGCCTAGTCCCATTCCCGAACTCTTCGTTGTAAAGTTTGGTGTGAAAATATGACTTTGGAGTTCCTGTGATATCCCTGTGCCATTATCCTTTATTTCTATGTAGATCGTTGATTGGAGTCTCCAGATGGACAACATCACTTTGCCAACTTTTCCCAGTGGGATAGCCTGTTGCGCGTTTTTAAGAAGATTATTGAACACCCGTAGCATTTGATCACGGTCCGCGAAAACGGAGTAATCATGCTTTGGTTCAATGGAAAGCGCTATTTCAAGGTACTCACTGCCCTTGAACAGATCGGCGCAAAGAACAGCGAGCGCTTCGATGTCTAGCATTTCTTCCCTTGCCTGGGGCATTTTAGCAAAATCACTGAACTCGCTCGCTATCGCTGACAAACTATCGATCTGTTCAATGAATGTGTGGCTAAAGCTTTTGAATTTTTCTTCAAAGCGGTCGTCTTTTTTTTTCCAAGCCTGCTCAAGATGCTGAATGCCAAGTTTAAGAGGCGTAAGGGGATTTTTAATCTCATGAGCTACTTGCTTGGCCATCTCCCGCCAGGCAGACTCTCGTTCTGATCGGGCAAGCCGGTTCGCGCTTTCTTCAAGGGCTTTGACCATTTGGTTATAGGCTCTTATAAGGTCTCCGATCTCGTCGTCACTTTTCCAAACCAGGATCTGGTTGGTGTTTCCTATTTCAATACGTTTAAAGGAATTTTGAATGAGGGCAAGAGGATTTGTTATAGAGCTGGCGAGGACGAAGGCAAGTAAGCCGATCAGAAGAAAAACAAGAACATAAACATTGATCAAAGCACTCACAAAGTTCGAGAGTTTTCGATTGATCTCACTTTGGTTGGCGAAATACGGAAGATTGATATACCCGGCCACTTGGTTGAGGGAGTTGCGCACAGGAGCGTAGACCGAAAGGAATGACAGCTTGCCAATCTTCTCTTCATTAACGAGTTCGGTCTTACCAGATACATACATCTCATAAAAGGCTCTTGGCTCCATTTTCATGGAAATAAGCGCCCGGTCAAAGAGTTTTGGAAGCGTAGTGTATTGGAGGTCTCCGTTCGTATCGAAAAAATTGAGATCGGTTCCTTGCCTTGAAGCCAACGCTAAAAACTGGAGGTTATAGCTTTCATTTACGTTTCCAATCGAATCCACCGGCATTTCATTTTCAAACGCCTTTCTCAGGTTATCAATCCGGTTGCTGACAAGATCACGCTGTTGTCCCTCATATTGATTATTGATGTACACTAGTGTCACCCAGCCTACAACAGCCAGGGAAATGAAAACCCCGGTTATGAGCGATAGCCGAATGCGGGTTTTATATAAAAATCGCTGTCGCCTTAAAAGGTCAACTAAGTCCCCTAGCGTATGTGCTTTACCAAATAGCCTATTGATATAGATCAAGGCTGCAGCCAAACTGAGAACGATCAGATTAAAGCTTAGCACATAACTAAAGACGGCTACTTCCTTGAAAAATGTTGTTTCGGGTTCGCTTACAACAATCTCATTCTGTGCGTCTGGCCTGTATATCAAATGGTTATAGCCTCCGTATTCCCTATAGGTCGTTCTACCCGGTGCAAGACCTTCGGTAAGCTCTGTGCTGGTGATGCTGTAAGGAAACCGGCCATACTTGTCCAACAAGCTTCCCGTCTTGTAGTATGCGTAAGAATATGTTTCTTCCCGGCGCTCAAAAGATGTTTTACCATCCATCAGAAGTTCGGGAAATGAGTTGTTTTCACCGAGGTAGCGCGCCGATATTCGAATAACCAGCGTACCCTTGATCCTCCTGCCGGCCTCCAGGGGAATAATGCCAATGTAATCAGGCAAACTGGTTAATAGTTGATAAAAATAGGCCGAAACCCGCCTTATGCCCGGAGAGCTGGCCGCTGACCTGAATACCCGTAACGTATAGACATCGGGACCTGAAACAAGTTCATCCCGTGAATCATAAAGAAAGCTTTGGAGGTCAAAACGGGAAAAGTTTCTTCCGAAATAGATGTTCTGAAGGCGCTGCGTTGCAAGCCGGAATATACTGGGCCTAATACGATTTCGGTCGAGCTTGAGAAGACTGCCGAGGACACTGTCTCGGGAGATCTTTTCTTCACTATCTTTCAATAAGAATTCAGATACCGGGTCACTTGACTTCTCAAGCCTCTCTGCGAAAGCGAGGCGGCTCACATTTTCTTTCTGTGTTCCGTATTCCAATAATCTCAGTGAAGTGACGAGGGATATAAGGAGCACCAGGGTAAGCACAGGTATGATCCTGAGCTTGCGGGTCTGTGCGAGTGAAAAAAGCACAATGCTCAAAGCGCCGCAGAGAAGGTAATAGTAAAAATGCTCATGCCTTATAGCGCCCACCATTGCAAACAGGGCAGCGGTACCGCAAATAAATAGGATGACCGTCTTTTGAGGGTGGCCCTGCATTTGGACGATTTTGTTAAGAACGGTCGAAACGAGATAGAAACATAGCCAGCTTGATGCCAGTAGAATGAAGGCTTGTATGGTATAATTATTTGTGCTTAGAATATTCGTAAGGTCATAGGGAATGTTTGAATTCTCTATCATGCCTTTGAAAAGCTTTTCAAAGAGATAGTAGAAAGAAATTTGAAAAGTGCCGCAGAGGATAAGAATTGCCCATTTGAGGACGGTGTTTTTGCTTGCAGGCAGCCGGGCTGTAAAGAGTTTCAATATCATGTAAGACACCCAGGCGACAAGACAGGCGTTTAAAAAAAAGTCTCCGAGAGAATGGAACAAACTGCTGCTTGAGTAAACGAGCGGGCTAAACAGCCTTAGGTTGTATAAGTCATTGGGGTAACGATACAGGATCATTAGGACCCGCACCCCTAAGGGAACAACAACCCCCAAGAACAAGCAGGCTATCGTCGACCTCTTTGAGGCAAAGTGGAAAGTCAAAAGCTTAACCCAGTAATAAAAAAGCGCGAGCAAAAACCCCCACCCTACAGCAGAAAATCCATCGCTCGTTCTCTTGAACGCGAAATCAGATATGCTAATAAAAAAAAGGATGTTTCCCGATAACGAGCGTATCGCTTCTGAATGACCTTGGTCCCCGCGGGTTAATAGCAGGTAGCCCGGGATCCCGAACCTTGTATTGTAGGCGTTATCTAAATACGTATTGTGCAGATCGTATTGACTTTTGACCTGGCACAAAAAGATCGCATCACCCCGGTTCTTCCTGACGCGCTTGACCAGATAACTGCCATTTCGTAAATCAGTATAGGACAAACCCATAGGAAACAAGTCGGGCCGTTCTGGAACGATCAGATTGCTGCTCCAGAACTTTGGTTTGCCTTCGTTGTAAACCAGGGCGATAAGTCCCGCTTTCTGGATCTGGCCAATGATCGCGAACTCGGAGCTTTCTGTTTTTAGATTTATAGTGTCCAGCAAAGCTCTGCGAGTGACTGCCTCGAAAGCGGGCTCGGTACTAAGCCGGTCCATCAGCGTTTCAACGCGATTTATCTTGCTTTCCAGGCTTAAGGCAATGCTCTTGAGTTTGGCCAAATACGCGTCGTGGAATGCTAGCCCTGCGGCAGTAAGGACAAAAAGGACAAGCGTGACCAGCAGACGCTGTTTGACCGAAAATACCAATGAACGTTCAGGCACTTGCAGTTTGGACGTCGCTATTTATTTTTTTAACCAGGCCCTGAAGCACTTTTCCAGGCCCCACTTCTATAAATTGAGTCGCCCCACCGGCAATCATGGCCCTCACTGCTTGTGTCCAAAGGACTGGGGAAGTAAGCTGGTCGACGAGATTTTGCCGTATATCGGAAACCTCCTGATGAGGCAGCCCGTCGACGTTTTGATAAACAGGACAAACCGGCCGGGAAAACGCCGCAGCGCGAATCGCTTCCTGGAGTTCTTTGCGTGCGGGTTCCATAAGCGGGCTGTGGAAGGCCCCGCCAACTTGTAAAGGAAGGGCTCTTTTTGCGCCGGCTTCCTTTAAAGCTTCACAAGCCTTGGCGACAGCCTCGGTCGAGCCCGAAATAACCAGTTGACCGGGACAGTTGTAATTGGCTGGGACAACAATACCATAGCTTTCAGAAATCTTAGCGCATATTTTCACTACAATGTCATCATCAAGGCCAATAATGGCTGCCATCGTCGAAGATATTTCTTCACAGGCTTTTTGCATGGCGGCAGCCCTAAGCATAACCAATTTGAACCCTTCGGTAAATGAAATAGCTTTCGCAGCGACAAGAGCCGAAAACTCGCCAAGTGAATGCCCCGCGACCATGTCTGGTTTAAAAGCCGGTCCAATACCTACCGCGGTAGCTACCGAATGCAGAAACACTGCCGGCTGCGTGACCTTTGTTTGTTTGAGTTCATCATCTGTTCCCTCAACCATGATGTGTGAAAGATCAAAGCCTATTAGTTCACTTGCCTCCGAGAATAACAGAGCCGTCAAGGGCGCATTGAATAGCTCGCGACCCATACCCTTGAATTGAGCGCCCTGTCCGGGAAAAATATATGCCTTCATCAGAAATGAACTAATGAAGTGTCGTGGAAATAAGCTGCATGAACTCCATGCGTGTCTTTTCCTCGAAGAAGGCTCCGGTGAATGCTGAAGTTGTAGTCACCGAATTTTGTTTTTGGACACCTCGCATCGACATGCACAAATGCCGGCACTCAATGACGACAGCTACTCCGAGAGGCATAAGGGTTTCCTGAATGCAATCCCTTATCTCGTTCGTAAGTCTTTCTTGAACCTGCAGCCGCCTTGCAAAGACATCTACTACTCTCGGAATTTTGCTTAGGCCAACGATATGTCCGTTTGGGATATAGGCTATGTGGGCTTTTCCAAAGAAAGGAATCATGTGATGTTCACAAAGAGAATAGAGCTCAATGTCCTTAACAATGACCATTTGACTATAGTCTTCTTTGAACATAGCAGAACGCAAAATCTCATTAGCATCCATCAAGTAGCCCTGCGTAAAATATTGAAACGCTTTTGCCGCACGTTCAGGCGTCTTTAGTAGCCCTTCGCGCTTTAGGTCCTCTCCTGCCGCTCCAATTATTGTAGCATAACCTTCGCTAATGCGCGACGTTCTCGTAACATTATAACGATCGATCTTTTCATACCCGTATTCATCATCGTCCGTAATGTCTGCACCTGCAGCCGGTAGCCCTTTACTATCCATAGTATTCAACGTAGTTATTGTCGGTTTCAAACAGCCTCACCGCATGCAGCTTCGCCCCCTTGATGACCGGTTCAAGCTGGTTCCATATTTCTATAGCCAGCACCTCGGTCGAAGCCAATTTGTCTTTCATAAATTCGACATCAAGATTTATGTTTTTATGATCTAGCTTGTCAGTAACCCGTTCTCTAATTAACTGTTTAAGTATTTTAAGGTCGATCACAAAGCCCGTTTCTGGGTCGGGCTCACCTTTAACTGTTACATGTAACACATAATTATGTCCATGCCAGTTTGGGTTTGAACATTTACCAAAGATCTGCAGGTTTTTTTCCTCAGACCATTCGCTTCGAAACAGCTTGTGCGCGGCATTAAAGTGTTCCTTGCGCGTGATATAGATCATGTCTTCGTAGTAAGACCGGTAAAATTACTACTTTCAATCGTTTTAAAGTTGCTGGCGATACTTGAAGCTTTTGTTAGTGGCGGCTACCCGCTTTGAGATAGATCAAACAGTCACCAGACTTGAGTCCTTTCAATATGACCTAAAGTCAACCATCATTATTACAGGTCCTGGTATTTTTAATACCGGCTTTTCTCTTGGGAAACAGTTTGCTGTTGATGCTGGTTATGATCTGGTGATTGATGCGGGTATATGCGGCAGTTATTCCGACGCCCTTATTCCGGGCGCTTGCGTGTCTGTAATAGAAGACTGCCTGGCCGACTTTGGTGCAGAGGACAACGAATCCTTTTTGCACGCTTCACAATTAGGGTTCTATACTGTGAATGAGAAATGGATCACAGCGACCGCCTTACACCTCACAAAAGAACTCCCCCAGGTTAGGGGCATTACAGTAAACACCGTAAGCGGAAACACACAAACGATTGAAGCCCGAAGGCGAATTTTCGAACCAGATATTGAAAGCATGGAAGGAGCAGCGTTTTTCTTAGCCTGCAGAGCCTTCATGCTGCCCAGTATTCAAATAAGAAGTGTCTCAAATAAAGTTGAGCCAAGGAATAGAAAAAACTGGAATGTGCCTGTTGCTGTTGAAAGTTTAAACAGCACGCTTGAACAGCTGTTAAATAATCTGACATCATGATTAGGCTCAGCTTTTCTCCCTGTCCAAACGACACATTTATGTTCGATGCCCTTATCCATAACAAGATAGACACCGAAGGCTTGAAATTCGACGTGTCTTATGAAGATATTCAGACCTTAAATCTAAATGCTTTTGCCGTCCGGGCCGATGTGACTAAGCTGAGTACCGCAGCCTTAACCGGTGTCCTAGATAATTATCAGGTTCTAAATGCTGGCAGCGCAGTGGGCTTCGGAGTCGGACCCTTACTTATTAGCCGTAAGCCGGTAAGCAACCTTGAAATCGAAATTGCAACGATGCGTATTGGGATACCAGGGAAGAATACAACGGCCCGCTTTCTTCTCAAGCTGGCTTACCCTTTGTTGAACGAGCCAATAGAAATGATCTTCTCGGCGATTGAAGAGGCCGTACTCAGCGGTCAAATAGATGCCGGTCTCATTATTCATGAGAGCCGGTTCACTTATGAAATCCGGGGGCTGGTAAAACTCATCGACCTGGGCGAATATTGGGAAACTAAAACCGGATTACCTATTCCTCTTGCCGGCATTGCGATAAGGCGTTCATTTGACCAGGGGCTGAAAGAGAAGGTCGACAGGGTCCTTGCCCGAAGCGTTGACTTTGCCTTCAAAAACCCCAATTCGGCCTTGACCTTTATTCGATCTCACGCTCAGGAAATGGATGACGCGGTCATGTACAAGCATATAGAACTCTATGTCAATAAGTATAGTCTCGATCTGGGTGCTGACGGAAAGCTGGCTTTTGAGCGATTTTTCGAGGAGGCCCGTAAGGCGGGACTTATGCCAAACACCTCTCCGCAGATCTTTGTCGGACAACCGGTCATCCACTAATTTAATACGTGGTTGCGCCGGTCAAAAGCTGCCTCCAAGTTCGGTTAAATTGCGCTGACTTTTTGCCGCCTGGTTGGACGCCAGGAAACTGGCGACAAGAGAAATGCTCAAAACAGTGCAAAAGACAAACAGAAAATCGGGTATTGTCATCATCACCGGATAACTATCTACGACAAAGGTCTTGGCGGCACCAATCTTTATGAGACCAAATTCTTGCTGTATCCAGCAAAAGGCTGCTCCGGCCGCTAGACCGAACACCCCACCTGAAAGCGAAATTATAAGTCCCTGTAACAGAAATACCCGGCGAACGGTCGTCGGCTGGGCGCCCATGCTGAGAAGAATGCTTATATCTTTCTGCTTTTCGATAACAAGCATCGTCAAGGACCCGATCACGTTAAATACGGCGATCAGTAGTACAAAAGCCAGAATAAGAAATACGGCCCATTTTTCAGAATTCAAAGTTTTAAAGAGAAGTTCGTTTTGCTGGAACCTGTCTTTAACCGAATATGGACCAAGATGGAGCTTGCCAATAGCTTCCCCTATCTTCGCAATCTTTGCCGGATCATGACTGTTGTTGTCTACATAGATATCTAAAGAGCTTACCTGAGCGGGTTCATTCAATAAATTGCGCATAAAACGCAAACTGGTTAATACGTATCTGTCGTCATACTCTTCTTGGATCGAAAAGACGCCTTCAGGATAGAGCTGCTGTCTGTTAAAATCGGAGACGCTGCCGGTTAAATGCCCAGGGTGCCTTGAAGGTGAGTAAACTTCCAGTGGCTCCAAAGCCTTAATACTTACCCCAAGCCGGTATTGAATCCCCGCGCCAAGCACTCCATAATCTAAAGTGCCACCCTCAAGTCGCAACCTCCCATCAATGATCATCGTATCAAGAACATGGAGCTTCTGATATCCGGAGTCCAGGCCTCTGAACGTGGCTATATATTGCCGGTTGTGGTAAACCAGTAGCGCCTTTTCTTCCAGGCTTTGTATGACCGAAGATATTCCAGGGGTGCTTTTAAGCATTGTTAACGCCCCTAGTGGCGGGACAAATCCTTTACCCGAGGTCGCTTCGATCTTGAGGTCTGGGCTAAACGAGTTATACATTGACAGTGCAATCCCTTTAAAACCGTTGAAAACGGAGAGGATAATGATCAGCGCCGCCGTTCCTATGAAGATACCGGCAATTGAGATAAGCGAAATTAAGTTGATCGCACTGGTCGACTTTCGGGCAAAAAGGTACCTGCGTGCTATAAAGAAAGCGAGGTTCACGGCCGCACGTAAGGGTTATTCCGCTTTTCATGACCAATTGTCGTTTCCCACCCATGACCGGCGTGAACCAACGTCTCGTCAGGGAGGGTATACAGTTTTTCACGTATGCTCGCTGAGAGAACATTCAGGTCGCACCCAGGTAAGTCTGTTCGCCCTATACTTTCATAAAATAACACATCCCCACCGAGTACGAAGCCTCCTTCGGGCGATAAAAAGCTGAGACTTCCAGGACTATGTCCGGGTGTAAAGAGAACTTTGAGCTTTGACCGTCCAATGCTTATTTGATCTCGCTCATCAAGGAAGCCTCCAGGTGCTGGCGAGAGCTCATAATTAAAGCCATAGGAAGGAGCGTAAGCCGGGATGCTGTCTAAAACTTGCAGTTCAAGCTTATGAATAAATGGAGCTAGACCATAGCGCTCGGCTACAAATCGATTTCCGAGCACGTGATCAAAATGGCAATGAGTGTTAAGTAGTTTGACCGGCAGGAGGTGGTGAGAGCTTATAAATTCTGACAGTTCATCTTTTTCGGCCTGTTCATAGCAGCCCGGATCAACAATTAAGCATTCCCCTGTCGAGTCATAGATCACATAAGCATTTTCCCGAACTGGATTCCAGGTGAACTTATGCACCTTCAGGCTTGTCAGCGGGTCCATCTAAAGGTGCCTATCATATGGTCCATGTCTTGAGCCACAAAATCAAGGACGGGTCTGAGGGAATCTATCCGTGGTTCCACACTAAAGTATAAAGCGCCCCTGAGATAGTTTCTCGAGCTATCTGTGAGGTAGAACTGAAGAGAAGACGCCGCGTTGCCTTCGATCTTATAATAAATGCCGTAGACGTGTCTTGAAGGATCACTAATAGGCAACTCTTCGATATCGGTCGCTTTAATGCTGTGTTTATAAGCGAATTCACGGGCGTCTTCGGCAAGCTTTCTTAACATAGGCGGCCCGCTGACTGGTTTATAGCTCATGTGGAGTTTGCCCTGGAAATCCTTAAATTCCATATTCATCCAGCAAGGCTCGGCATCGGAGCTGCTATCCATGACCATTTGCGCATAAACGGGGTAATCAAAAGTAAACGGACAGGAGCTTGAATATTTGCGGTACTTTTTTGCTGGAAGCTCTATCCGGTAGAAGCCTCGTGCCTTTGGCATACCCCCATTCTGGCGGCATGAAAGAACCGGCGTAATTAAGACTGACAGCAATAGTGCAGGGGATAAAAAATCTTTAACGTTTAGTCTCATTCAGGTGTTCCAGATCTGCCAGGCAAGACTGGCCTGGTAATGAAGCATTGAAAGTCCGTTTTTAATTCCTGATCCGTACAATTTTCCTTGAGCAAGAAACTTGGTCTCGGCAGGATTATAGACAAGATCGTAAAGGAAATTTCGCTCGGTAAGCATGGAATAAGGAAGCTTAGGCGCGTGATCGGTTTCTGGATACATTCCCACCGGAGTACAATTTATAATTAACGGAAAGCGATTGAGGATCCACGCATAAATTTCTTCATACGATAACATTTTCTCTGCCGGCCGGCGTGAGACGTAAACAAAAGGAACCCCCAACTTTTTGAGCGTGTAACTCACGGCAAGGGAAGCACCGCCGGTGCCTAGAATAAGCGCCCCATCAAGAAAGCCGCTTGCAGTTTCAAGCAGGGTTCGTTCAAAAGCGGGGGAATCAGTATTGTACCCCATTAATTTCCCATCGTTAACGGTAACGGTATTGACTGCGCCAATCTCACTGGCTTCTGGTGAAATGTCATTCAGATAGCTCATGATCTTTGTCTTATAAGGGATAGTAACATTGAAGCCTTTAACTGTTGGGTCCTCGATGAGTCTGGTAATATCATCCAGGATTGGTATAGACCAGGATTCATAAACACAGTCAGTGACGCCTTCTCGCTGAAACATCGCTGCAAAATATCCGGGGGAAAAGGAATGGCTAAGGGGGTAACCGATAATCCCAAATCGCCTCAATTCAGCTTTTTGGTGCGAGGAAAAAGTCAAAACTGTCGCCTCTAAGCCCAAGCCTCAGGGTTTCGAGTGGAAGGACGTCTGCAGGAGCGATATTACCTAGATTTACATTAGTACCGAGGAGCTTTACGAACCACACCTGCTGTTCTTTTTGAGGAGCTTCCCAAACGATGTGATCCGCGGGGATCTTTGTTAAGATCTCCTCTACAAGGCCCGATCTAACCTCACCATTCCCTCTAAATATTCCAATATTTCCACTCTCTCGGGCTTCGGCAATTACTTTCCAACTGCCGGCTTCCATTTCGGCCTGCATCTGCTCGATCCATTTGTAAGGCGGAATGATCTTTTCAATGTCTTTCGACCCTACTTCAGAGATTACGATAAAGTCTTTACTGAGTTCGGTGATCAGTTCACATTTCTTTATATGAGAAATATTCATCGAACCATCGCTCACTTCAACAATACCGACGTGGTACTTCTCGAGCATACGCCTGTATTCAGAGAGCTGGTTCCTGATCGCATACGCTTCAAAAAGTGTCCCGCCAAAATAGAAAGGAACAGCGTTGCTTCGGTACATATCCAGTTTACCGGCAAGATCTGGCGTAACGTAAGCCGTACCGAAACCCAACTTTACCAGATCACTATAGCCTCCTGCCACTGAAATAAAGTCTTCGGCCTGGCGAATGCTCAGCCCTTTATCCATGATCATGGTAATTCCATTCTCGCGGGGCTTTAACGCTCTCAGGGGCAGCTGATTTAGTACAAAGCCTTCATTCATCTCGGGCATCAGGCGTAGTTTTAGGAAATTGGTCGTAAGCCGCTAAATTAGACGCTTAACTTCAATGCACCAACCCCTTACAGCCGGTAACGGCTTATAATATCTGTAATGACGTTATTCTGCTGTAACGCGGGCAGATATTCAAGCAGAAGCTCATGTTTATCAGGGTCAGCACTTAGGCACTCCTCTAGACTAAAGATAGCCTCACTGGTTTGGCCGTCACTGAAAAGATAAGCGACCAACCGGTACTTTAGCTCGATAAGATCTGGCAAATGCTTAATTCCCTCAGAAAGCAGCGCGATCGCTTCTTTGTAATTTCTTTGCTCGAAGAACATTGACGAAAAGTCAAGCCAAATGTTTTCGTCCCCCGGGCTAAGATCCATGACCTTTTCGTAGGCAGGCTTTGCGGCCTCAAAATTTCCCAGCTTGCATTCTGAATCGCCAAGCGCAAACCAGTATTCGGCAGTCAGATCATCAATCGCAAGTGCTTTCTTATAAAAGTGAATGGACTCAAACCAACGCTCTTCAAAATCCAAAGTGATTCCTATCCCAAACCAGGCTTCGGCAAGTTTAGGATCTAACTTCACCGCCTTCTTATAAAAGGCACGTGCTTCGTCCATCTGTTCGAGCTTTTCATAGCACTCGCCTATACTGCAGTAAGTTTCGGCATCAGGCTGCTCGTACTCGAAAGTGTGCCTGAAAACATCGATCGCGTCAGCATACCTTTCAAGATTGATAAGGGCATTTCCTTTATTGAACCAGGCCGAAGCGAAATTGTCCTTAATCAAAATCGCGTAATCATAAGCGTCGAGGGCTTTCGCAAACATTCCAAGCTTTGTATAGGCATTCCCTAAATTATACCAGGCGGCGTAGCTGTAGGGTTCCTTGTCAATATATTGATTGTAAAAGCTTATACTTTCCTCCTGCTTATCGACGATGTCGTAACAGAACGCAAGCTCATAAAGGGCATCTTGGTTTTCCATGTCGTGCTCAAGACTTGATTTGAGGCAGTCGATAGCTTTCTCATAATCTTCAAGATTCTCGTGAACGTAAGCCATCTGAAGATAGATCTCATCTGGTGAATCAGACAGCTCAAGAGCTTTGGCATAGAGTTCAAGCGCCTCGGCATGCCACTCCCTGTTTTCAAAGATAGATCCTCGGATCAGATAGATATCTGCATTCGATGGCTCCAGACTTTCGGCTTTTTCTAATATAGCGAAAGCCTGATCGGACTGACCGGTTATTAACAAAAGCTGCGCTTCCTTGATTAAGAAAATAGCCGCGTAAGGGTGCTGAGAGATTGCATATTCAACGACCTGAAGGGCTCTAATAGGATCATTTTTCTCAATATAAAAATCAATAATATTCTCAAAGGCGTGTGAATCAAAAAAGTACAGATCTTTTTTACGGATCATTTCTTCATACCTTTCTACCGAAAATTTTGCATCTTCGGTATACTCAAAATCAAATTCTTCTTCCATTAGTCAAGTTGAAAGTATTAAAAAGAACGCCTTCCAAGTTTAAAACAGCTTTTTAAAGCTCCTGTTTTTTTATTCAAGATAAGAGATCGCCGAAGCAAGCTGTGAATGACTTATTCACAATTAAGGGTTTAACCATATAGTGTCCTGAAAATAAAAGGTATAAGGAAGATGCGGGTGTTAATAAACGAGGCACGGCTGTAAAATCAACGTAAACTTCAAATTTTTGAACTATCTGTCTGGAGGTCGGAGCTCCCGAGGTTGTATACAAATGCCAATATCTTTCTGTCAAATATACGTTTTATGAATGAGGTGGTAAAACAGCTGCTCCTGGACCTAGGATTACAGCAATCGGTTCATTATTCAAAAGTTGCTTTTGACGTTAGAGATAGTTCTGATGTTCCTGATTTCAAGCGTCGCTGGGTTAAAAGCCCTGTTGACGCGAGCAGCCTTGGAGCGGTAGACGATTCATCGCCAGAAGATGTGCAGGCGGCAATACGGGATGCCGCTAGTGCCTTTAGCGTTTGGCGGCTTGTACCGCCGCCCGAGCGAGGAGATCTTTTGCGTCAGCTGGCAGCAGAGCTCAAAGAAAAGAAATCGTTGGTAGGAAGTCTTGTTTCCTGGGAATGCGGAAAGAGTTTGCAGGAGGGTTTAGGTGAGGTCCAGGAGATGATCGACATATGCTACTTTGCCCAGGGTCTCTCCCGCTCGATTCATGGCGTCACACTCCCTTCAGAGAGAAGACATCACCGGATCATGGAACAATATCATCCTCTAGGTGTCGTAGGAGTCATTTCGGCTTTTAACTTCCCGGTTGCGGTATGGAGCTGGAACCTGGCGCTGGCGCTTGTGTGCGGTAATACCCTGGTTTGGAAACCTCCTGAGAAAACTCCTTTGTGTGCCCTTGCCTGCCAGTGCATCCTCGACCGCCTGATCTATAATAACGGTTATGCGCCCGGATTATCTTTGCTCGTTACTGGAGGGGCTGCTCAGGGTAAGCTTTTGGCTCAGGATAAAAGGATCGCCCTTCTCTCAGCGACCGGCTCGGTTAAAATGGGCGTATCGGTTGCAGGTATCGTCGCGGCAAGACTTGGAAAGACTTTATTAGAGCTTGGTGGGAACAACGCCGTCATTATTTCACCAAAAGCCGATATATCGGGGGTTCTTCCTGGAATAGTTTTCGGAGCGGTAGGCACCGCCGGACAGCGCTGTACCAGCACCCGCCGCTTAATCGTTCATGAGAGTGTGATCAGTGAAGTAAGAAATACCCTTAAGACACTTTATGCCAGGTTACGAATCGGAAACCCGCTCGATGAGTCCAATCAGGTTGGTCCACTAATCGATTATAATGCGGTCGGGCAGTATTTGGAGACGATAAGGGACGCTTTTTCTGAAGGAGCAAAAATTATAGTTGAAGGAGGTATAGTACGCCTTTCTCATAATTCCTCGGACTGTTATGTCAAACCCTGTGTACTTGAAATTGACGCTCGTGCTAAAATTGTAAAAAAAGAAACGTTTGCTCCTATCCTGTTTTTGATGTCCTATAGTTCGCTTGAAGAAGCTGTCGCGATTCAGAACGGGGTGCCTCAAGGACTGTCTTCGTCGATCATGACAACGGATTTAGGTGAAGCAGAATACTTTCTCGGTGTCGAAGGCTCGGATTGCGGGATCGCGAACGTGAATACAGGGACCTCCGGGGCAGAGATCGGTGGGGCGTTTGGCGGCGAGAAGGAAACTGGGGGCGGGCGAGAATCGGGTTCAGATGCCTGGAAAGCTTACATGCGCAGGCAAACCAGTACAATTCACTCAGGGAGTAGCTTCTCGCTTGCTCAAGGGATTAGGTTTGATGTGTAGATTAAACGTATAGCAAATGTATTACAATCAAGATGCCCTATCTTTGCAGGTCAATATGAGTTGTGCATGAGTAACACAGGGGAGAAACAAATTTTTCAAACTTCCTCACCTAAACAATGGCGGCGCTTTCAGTGGATGAGTCGCATCATCCTCTTTATCGCGATCGTTCTTATTTCGGTCTTGATCATTACTTTAAGCCGTGGAGGCCATAATGATCTTCCACAGCTTAAGGATCAAAATGAGCAGTATAAAAAGATCCTTAATCCTTCGGTCCCTATTACACTCACAACGCTCTCGAACGCTCGTTACAGAGGCTTTAGGAACTACCTGCTTGACCGCAAGAAACAAAGCTCGGTAATTCCCCGGGGGAAGGTTAATATCAACAGGTCTGCTCTGATTCGAGCCGGTTTCTACGTTGACTGGGACCCTCAGTCCTTTTACTCCCTAAAAGCCAACATTGATAAAATGAACATGGTGATCCCCGAGTGGTTTACTATAGACCCATCGGGCGACTCGGTCTCATCAGCTGTTGACAAAAGGGCCTTGATCCTTATGAAGAGGCATAAAGTTCCCATTGTACCCATTCTCTCAAACATCAACAGGCTAACGGGTGACTGGGACGGCGACCTTGTTCATCGTGTCATCGCGAATCCGGTTAAAAGGAAGCGGCTCATTGCAGATATTCTGCGCAAACTTCAAAAATACCAGCTTCAGGGTATTAATGTTGATCTCGAAGAGCTTAAGGAAAACACCGATGCGAACATGATCCAGTTCCAACGGGATCTTTATTCGGTCCTTCATACGAATGGCTTGCTGGTAACGCAGGATGTTATGCCCGATAATGAAGATTACAATTACAGGGAACTGAACCGGTATAACGATTACATTTTTATAATGGCCTACGACCAACATAACGACCGGTCTGGACCAGGAGCAATAAGCGAGCAAAAATGGATCGAAAAAGTTCTCCTGGAGATCGGCAAAAAAGTTCCACCGTCCCATATGATCCTTTGTATCGCCGGCTATGGTTATGATTGGCCTAAAGGTTCTATGGGAACGACCATTACCTATCAGGAAGCGCTCAGCACCGCCAAGGAGAACGAGGCGGGGATCACCTACGATAAAAACACATACAATCTTAACTTCCGATATTCTGACGATAACAACGTCGATCATCAGGTCTATTTTACCGACGCGGCGACGAACTTCAACACAATGCGCTTTGCCGATGAGTTTGGAACAGCCGGAGTCGCCCTTTGGCGCTTGGGATCAGAAGATTCCAGACTATGGAATTTCTATTCGCATAATCTAACCGAAGACTCGCTGGATGTCAAACCTGTGAATTTCGCCAGCTTCTACAAGACAGGCTTCAACACAGATGTCGACTATGTAGGCGACGGCGAAATACTAGACGTCCTTACAACACCTTCTCCAGGAAGGATCCAGCTCGATGTCGACACTTCTAACCTGCTGATAACCGGCCAAAGATATATAGAGCTCCCCTCAAGGTATGTGATCAAGCGGTATGGGAAAAAAGACAAACAGATCGTCCTCACTTTTGACGACGGCCCTGATCCCAATTATACGCCGGCTATCCTGGACATTATTAAAAGAGAACATGTCCCGGCGACGTTCTTCATGGTAGGCATCATGGCCGAAAATAATATTCCGATCGTCAAGCGCATTTACGACGAGGGTTATGAGATAGGCAACCATACGTTCACCCATCCCAATATGGCGATCGTAGGACCCCAGCGGGCCCAACTTGAGATGAACTCGACCCGGCTGCTGATTGAAAGCATCACCGGGCATTCGACAATAATGTTCAGAGCTCCTTATAACGCAGATGCTGAACCTGAAAGTATCCAGGAAATTTTGCCTGTCGTCCTCAGTAAGCAGCAGCATTTTTATACCATTGGTGAGTCCATCGATCCTGAAGACTGGACACCCGGAATAACGGCCGATGAGATTTACAAAAAGGTGGTCAAAAATCAGGGTCTGGGAAACATCATATTGCTCCATGACGCAGGTGGTTCCCGCTGGGCGACAGTAGCAGCGCTTCCCAGGATCATCGAGTACTTTAAAAAGAAGGGTTACAGATTCACCACCGTTGCCAGCTTACTGAATAAAACCCGGGACGACATGATGCCACGGGTCTCCGCGGGGCTCGATTACTACCTGATACGAACGAATTATGTGCTCGCGTCGGCTGGTTATTGGGGAGGTCACTTTATTTTCGCTTTGTTCCTGATCTCGATCATTTTGGGAATAACAAAGATCCTGCTGCTCGGTTACCTGGCCTGGCGGCAGCGAAGGGCAACGCTTGCCGCAGCTGCCGAGTTCGACAAATTGCGTGGTAAGCGTAGTGACCTCGTGGACATTATCGTGCCGGCTTACAACGAAGAAGTAAACGCGGTAAAGACCATTCAAAATCTTTTGCAATTGGATTATCCGAATTTTCGGATACTTTTCGTGGATGACGGCTCAAAAGACAATACTTACTCTTTGGTACAAAGCGCGTTTCATGGTGACGAGCGGGTCGAAATACTCACAAAGCCTAATGGAGGAAAGGCATCGGCGTTAAACTTTGGCCTGGCGCTGTCGGATGCAAATTTTGTGGTTTGCATTGACGCTGATACGCTGCTAAAAAAGGATGCTGTTTCTCGCCTTATGGATTATTTCTATGGCGATAATGTTGGCGCTGTCGCTGGAAACGTAAAAGTTGGAAATGAGTCGACAATCTTAACAATATGGCAATCAATTGAATATGTGACCAGTCAGAATTTTGACCGCCGGGCATTCGATTACCTCAACTGCATCACCGTTGTTCCTGGCGCGATTGGCGCATTTAGAAAACGCGCGATAATGGACGCAGGCGGATTTACCACTGACACGCTTGCTGAGGACTGTGATCTAACAATACGAATTCTTAAAAAAGGTTACAGAATCCACAACGCCGAAGGAGCCAATGCGATCACAGAGGCGCCTGAGACGCTTAATATGTTCCTCAAACAACGCTTTCGGTGGTCCTTTGGCATTATGCAAGCTTTTTGGAAGCACCGGGAGGCCTGCTTCAATCCTCAATTTGGCACGCTGGGAACCGTCGCGCTCCCAAACATCCTCATATTTCAGATCATTCTTCCGCTTATCGCCCCCCTCGCAGATTTCTTCATGATCCTGGGTGTTCTTTGGGGCAACGGCCTACAGATCCTGAGTTACTATCTTGCTTTTATGCTCATTGATGCGGGTGTCTCTGTCATAGCCTTTATTTTTGAAAAGGAACGGATGTGGAAGATCCTCTGGCTCATTCCCCAGCGGCTTGTTTACCGGCAACTCATGTACTACATACTTTTCAAGTCGATACGTAAGGCGCTTAAAGGTGAGCTTCAAACTTGGGGAACGCTTAAACGAACGGGTAATGTGAAAGAAGTTATGGCATGAATGGTGCGTATGCTCCGCTGGCAGAACGTATGCGCCCAAAAGTTTTAGCTGATTTTATAGGGCAGTCAGCGATTACCGGTCCGGGATCTGTTATACGCTCAGCAGTTGAAACGGGCAACATTCCGTCGATCATCTTTTGGGGGCCGCCCGGGGTTGGAAAGACCACACTGGCCTTAATTATCGCCGCGGCTTCAAAACGACAGTTCTATTCACTAAGTGCCGTGCATGCCGGTGTTAAAGAGGTTCGTGAGGTCATTGCCACCGCCCGGCGGTCCGAACTGTTCACAACAGGTAAGCCGATCCTTTTCATTGATGAGATCCACCGGTTCAGCAAATCCCAACAAGATTCTCTTTTGGAAGCGGTAGAAAAAGGCTGGATTGTGCTTATTGGGGCGACAACCGAAAACCCCTCCTTTGAAGTAATCTCCGCTTTGCTTTCGCGTTGTCAAATATTCGTGCTGGAATCTCTTGGTGCTGAGGACTTGCGTTCACTGCTTGTTAAAGCGCTTGAAAGTGATGAGGTATTAAAAGAGCGCCAGATTGAAATCGTGGAAGACACCGCCTTGCTAAGGCTCTCTGGCGGTGATGGTAGAAAACTTCTTAATATTTTGGAACTCCTGGTGACCTCTGAGGGGCAAAAGGTTGTCGTTACAGATTCCCTCGTTACTGCTAAAGTGCAAGCTGGTCCTGCTCTTTATGACAAGACCGGCGAACAACATTATGATATCATTTCGGCGTTCATAAAGTCGATGCGGGGAAGTGACCCGAATGGTGCCCTATACTGGCTTGCTCGAATGCTCAAAGGCGGCGAAGACCCCCTCTTTATCGCCAGGCGAATGCTGATCCTCGCTTCTGAGGACATCGGCAATGCAAACATCAATGCCTTACAAGTGGCAAGCAGCTGTTTCAAGGCCCTGGAAGTAATCGGGATGCCCGAAGGAAGAATAATATTGGCGCAAGCAGTAACCTACCTTGCAGCTTCCCCGAAAAGCAATTCGGCTTACGAGGGTATTTCGGCGGCTCAAAAGTTAGTAGACGAAACTGGAGACCTGCCGGTGCCTCTTTATTTGCGCAATGCTCCGACTACCCTTATGCGTGATCTTGGCTACGGAACCAACTACGCGTATTCACATTCCTTTAGCGGAAATTTCAAGGATCAAGAATATCTTCCTCCGGCGCTTGGCGGAACGCTGCTCTATGATCCCGGGGCGAATAAGAGTGAGAACGCTATTAGGGAAAGGCTCAAAGAACTTTGGAAAGGCAAGTATGGGTACTAATTGGCCTTAAAGGATGTCATAAGATATCATAGGATCTCGTAAGCTATATTCGTCAAAGGGTCCAGTGGTAGATCGTAATACCCTTTGCGTTTGGAGCTAAGATAGCGCTTAGCCGGTACGTGGTTTCGAACCATTTCGGCGATCGAGTGAGGAAACCACTTCTTTTCAAGATAGTTTGCGCCAATGTCCTCATGTGAGACAGCGCGAAGACTTGTTCTTTGTCTGTCGGTGTCGTATCAGTTCTGCCGCAGTTGTAAAACAATTTGTCGGGATGGCCGGATTTGAACCGACGACCTCCAGCACCCCATGCTGGCGCGATACCGGGCTACGCTACATCCCGCAAATTTAGAGCAGTCAATATAGGGAATTTTAGCTACCGGCTCATTTTGCGTAAATTCACGATTCTACTTTGTAAGGTTTAACCGGGATGGATCATTCAACAAGCTCTTTTACACAGCTTAAGAAGAATATTGGAGGTTTTGTGAGCAAACATTACCTGAGCCTGTCAATTAGAGGCTTGATCTACCTTGCCGCGCTTGTACTTGTCCTTTTCATTTGCTTTTCGCTGACAGCTTATTTTACCTGGCCGGGGACTATAACCAGAGCTATCATCTTTTACTTGACGATCATTATCCTAGGTTCGTTCTCTGTTCAATTTGTATTATTGCCGCTTTTAGCTTGGTTGAAGGTTTCAAGGGGTATGGACGAGAAGAAAGCGAGCCACATCATCGGAAATTACTTTCCGGAGGTAAAAGATAAGCTGCTTAACACGCTTCAACTGGATAATCTTCAACACGGTGCGGGAGTATCTGCTGACTCAAGTCTTTTACTCTCAGCTGGTATCGGACAAAAAGCGACAGCTTTAAATGAATTTAAGTTTTCACGAGCCGTTGACCTGGGGAAAAATTTTAGATACCTGAGATTTGTTTTTTTACCACTTACCTTACTGCTACTGCTGCTGCTTTTTCTTCCTGGAGCCCTTACTGAGGGCGCTTCCCGGATCATCCATTACTCAACTCCCTATACAAGACCAGCCCCGTTTACTTTTAATTTGCTTTCAGGATCAGAAGTTGAAGTCAATAAGCCTTATAAAATTGTTTTAAAGCTCAAGTGCAAAGGTAATTTACGGCCGTCTGAAGTGCTGATCCTGGATCAGAGTTCGGCTTTTTTGATGAAGGCCGAAGGAAACGACGTTTATTCCTATATAATGCCTGGCACAGCCACAGATCAAACTATCCAATTTAACGCCGCATCGTTTAATTCTGACTCCTATCATCTCTTTGCGCGTCAACCCGCAAAAATAAGCCGGCTTACATTGACACTCTTGTATCCGCAGTCTACACACCTCAAAACCGATGTTGTGTATTCATCGGGTGAATTCAACGTTCCTGAAAGAACGGCCGCAATCTGGAAATTCGAAGGAGATCATTTCAACGCGATAAAGGAAGTAGGAAGCGACCAAAAGCAGGTCTTGCTGACAAGAGCTAGGCCGCCAATTACTTTAGCCAGACAGATCTTGAACAGCGCGTCATTTGCATTTTTGCCCATAAACGATACTGGTTTAAGCGGTGACACATTAAAATTCCATTTCAATGTCCTAAAAGACAATCCGCCAACGATTGATGTCATTCCCGACTCTTCTTTCCTTTCCAAATCAATGAATTTAAGTCAAAAAAAGCGCTTTACAGTAACGGTCACTGATGATTACGGTATATCGGGAGTACACGCTCTGGTCCAGGTTACCAATTCTCAGGGAGTGAAAGCAAAACCAGCCGTTTTTGATTTGCGCCCAAACGGGTTAAGGTCTCAGGTTTTGTCCTATAGCATCACCCCAGGCCAAGTGATTAACGCGCCCGGCAGCACTTTAAGTCTTTGGTTTGAAGCAAAAGATAACAATGCTTCTAAGGTTTCTATAGCAAAGTCGCGCGACTTTGTATTCAGTGTTCCAAGCTTAAATGATCAGCGAAACATGCTGTCGAAAGATGCGTCACAAACGAAAACTCACCTGGCCGACGCTCAAAGGCTGGCTTCACAAATTAGCCAGCAGGCAAGGGACTTGAGTGAAAAGCTCGCTAATAGTTCTTCCATTTCGTTTGAAGAAAAATCTCAATCAGAGTCGTTATTACGGCAGGAAGAAAGTTTACAGAAAGATTTGGAACGTTTGCCCAAGGAAAATAAGGAGGCCTCCTCGCCTCGTCATTCTGCAGATGATCCGGAAAAGAATCCAAAACAAGAACTCGATAAACGCATGCAAGAGTTACTTGATCCGGCGACACGAAGTCTTTTGGATAAGCTTAGACGGATTTTAGCCGAGAACAATAAGAGTTCCCTGCGGGACGGTCTTCAGAAACTTGATAATACCAATCATGATAGAGCACAGGAATTAACCCGGCTAAACGAACTCTACAAAAAGGAGATCCGATCAAGGCAAAGGGAATTAATCAAAGAACAGCTAGAGACGCTATCAAAAGAACAAGCTGATCTTGCCAAACAACCGTCATCAGAGAGTCCAATTTCCCAGCAGGAAAAACTCAACGAACAATTTGAAAAAACTATTAAAGACAGCCGGGAATTGTCGCCATCTACTAAGACAGACCCCGCAGACGCACAAAAGGAATCGATGATAGCTCAAACCAAAGAGAAGATGGAACTAGCGGTTAAAGACCTAAAGCGAAAAAACAACTTAAAAGCAAAGGACGATCAAACGAAAGCCGCCAAAGACCTGCAGGAGATCGCAAAAAGTATGGAAGAAAAGGAGGAGTCTGAAGACTCAGAAGAACTTAAGCAGAATTTGAGCAGTTTGAGGCCTATACTTGAGAATTTATTACGGGTTTCTTTTAGTCAGGAAGATATAATGACCCAATTATCTAGACTTCGGCCTTCTGATCCTTCTTATAGAAACCTGGTTCGCAGGGAGTCAGATCTCAAAGATGATCTGGGCTTTATACAAGACAGTGTCGTCGCTCTCTCGAAAAAGATTCCTCAAATTCAGGGGTTTGTTAACAAGGAGTTTAATATGGCAAATCAAAACATGAGATCTGTCGTGCAATTATTGAGCGATCATCGTCAATATGAAGCAGCGGGAAAGCAACAATTTGTCATGACCGCGATTAACAACCTTGCGGTTTTGTTGAGCAATACGGAGAACCAACTTCAAAAGGCGTCTCAAAATTCAGGGAAGAAGGGTAAAGGTAAAAGCCATCAACCGGGGATTGCCCGGTTAACGGAACTTCAAAGAAAGCTGACGGGTGACATGAGCCGTTCAAATCTTGGAAAAAGCCCAGGGGAAAATGGAAATGAAGGGTATGCAAAACTTGCAGCAAGGCAAGAGGCAATACGCAGAGAGTTACAGAAGATCATGGCCAGAGAGTCTTCGGGCGTCAAACGTCCTGGAAACGAGGCGAGTAAAGAAATGGAGCAAATTGAGCGTGGCCTTCTGAATAAAGCTGATATAAACCGGCTTATACCCCGTCAACGGGAAATCCTCACCCGCATGCTTGAAGCTGAGGACGCCCGTCAAAAGCAGGAACAAGATCAGCGGCGCGCTGCGACCACAGGAGTGGATACGTTTCGGGTTCTTAATATAATAAAACCTGGTTTGAACAGTTTATCAGGTATCAACCCCGCAATAACTTCTGAGTCAGTGGTATTCCCAGGAATAAATTCCTTCTATAAACCAAAAATTAATTCTTATTTTGATCAGATTAAAGCAGGCAGATAACTGAATGGAAAACGGGGGTACCATATCCACTGAAAACAAATTGTATACTCTTCAACTCGAGTCTAGGCTGGAAAGCGTTGTTGAAATGGAGAAGTTTGTTGATGATTTGAAGGATGAGCTTGCAATACCAGAAGATATTTATGCCAATATTACCACGTGTATGAATGAATGTGTCATCAATTCAATAGTTCACGGCAATAAGCAGGATCCTTCCAAAAAGGTTTACATCAATGTCGAGTCAGACCCTGGAAAAAAGATTGTTTTCACTGTTAAGGATGAGGGAGAGGGTTTTGATTATACATTGATTCCAGATCCAACGTTACCTGAAAACATTGAGCTGTTTAGCGGCCGTGGTGTTTACATTATTCAGCACTTAGCTGATAGAGTAGTATTCAACCAGGAGGGTAATGAAATTGAACTTCTTTTTAAATACTAAGTTAATACTAAGATTAGGCATTTTAGGCTTAGTCCTAACTTCTAACGCCCTGCCAAATAGTAATGGCGAACGCTTCAGTTAATTTTTTTTCCGAAGACACTACCTTTGAGCCCGACAATAAACCCTTACTTAAAAGCTGGATCAAAGCGTGTATTCAAGCCGAAAAGAACAAGGTTAAAGAGATCAACTTTATTTTTTGTTCAGACGCTTACCTGCTTGGACTAAATCAAACTTACCTTTCGCATAATACCTTTACAGACGTTATTTCATTTGATCACTCAGAGAAGAAGGGTGTATTGGAAGGCGACATTTTCATTAGCTATCCCCGTGTTGAAGAAAACGCCGAGATCTACGGTCAAAAGGAAGAAGATGAGCTGCATCGCGTTATGATACATGGCGTTCTTCATCTTTGTGGTTACGGCGACAAAACCGAGAAAGAAAAGATCAGGATTAAAGAAAAGGAGAATTACTTCCTATCGAAACGACAGTTCTGATATGGGGATACACCTTCCCTTGTCGCTGATGGTTTTTTTTATTTGGTCAATGTTAGGACTCTCATCATTTTCAAGGCCAGTCGAAGCAGTGCCACCTGATGATGACACCATTTTCCTAATCACAGAAGGTCCCTCCTCCGAAGTTTACACTACCTGGGGTCACATTGCCCTTAGAGTTCACAAAGGCAAAAACGAAGATCTAGTGTACGGGTTTGGAGACTTTGATTTTAACACCTCGTGGTTCTATCTTAAATTTGTTCAAGGGTCACTCAACTATACGGGCAGCGTTTTGCCATACGGCTTATTTATACAGCTAGAGGCCGAAGATCCTCATTATATCGTTGAACAGGCTTTAAACCTGACTTCCCTGGAAAAACAAGCAGTTTACAGAGAGTTAGATCGCCTGAATTTACTGGAGAACCGATTTTACAAGTACGACTTTTTATATACAAATTGCTCAACCAAGATCAGGGATGTTTTGCTGGCCGCAACCGGGTCAAAATACATGTTTAGCAAACTAGTGCCTCCTAGGTCAAATACGTTCAGACAGGAACTTCGCCCCTATACATTTGGGATGCCCTGGCTGGATTTCGGTATCAACCTTGTTTTTGGCCTGCCAACCGATAAACGGATTAGTCCATACGAATCTGCCTTTTTACCGGCAAACCTAAGATCACTTTGTGGACATGCTGTAGCTGCAGATGGTTCCAGGCTAGTACTCCGGGAAGTTCTAATCAGCAAGGCGCCTACCAAGAGTTTTGTGAATGGCGGCCTATCCCCCGAGCTTGTATTTTGGCTTCTGTTAATCTGTTGTATACTCCTATCAATGATACGCGGTACTGGTAAACTCATTGATCCAATAGTGTTCCTCTCAACAGGCCTCATAGGATTCGTCCTCTTTTACCTGTGCTTTATCTCAGAGCATGCGGCTACCAGGCAAAACTTCAACCTCGTATGGGCGTTACCAACAAATGTGCTTTACCCATTCGTTAAAGCGAATGCGAGGAGGTTATATGCAGGCTTTCACAGTTTAGTTTGTGCGTTTTTTCTGGCTTTCCTTCCCTTTATTCCCCAATCTATTGAGCAAGCTGTTATCCCGCTTACTTTATTGCTGTTCTTCAGGTATTTGCTGCTGCTGGCAAAGCCTTTAATTCCACCGATAATCGGCCTTAACTAAATGTTCCACGTGGAACATTTGGCAATGTAGGTACAGCGTTGCGAAAAAGTTAACTTCGCAATGTTCCACGTGGAACTTAAAACTATGTTTCAAAAATACGATGTCATTGTTGTTGGTGGCGGCCATGCCGGCTGTGAGGCAGCAGCGGCGGCGGCAAACATGGGCGCCTCCGTACTATTAGTGACAATGAACATGGGGACCATTGGACAAATGTCATGCAACCCCGCAATGGGGGGTGTCGCAAAAGGACAAATTGTACGGGAAATTGATGCCCTGGGCGGTTATTCAGGCATTGTAGCCGATAAAACGACGATTCAGTTTAGAATGCTTAATCGCTCAAAAGGGCCCGCCATGTGGAGCCCCCGAACACAAAATGATCGTGCCAAATTTGCCGAGACGTGGCGCATTGCGTTAGAGAAGACACCGAACCTCGACTTCTGGCAAGATACTGTAGCCAGTATACTGATTTATAGAGGCGGTGTGCAAGGAGTTAAAACGTCACTAGGCCTTGAAATACACGGCAAGACGGTGATTCTGACAAATGGTACTTTTTTAAACGGTCAGATACACATTGGTGAAAGAAGTCTCAGTGGCGGTAGATCTGCCGAAAAGTCGGTACTCGGACTTACTGAGCAACTTGCGTCGGTAGGCCTTCTGACAGGCAGAATGAAAACCGGGACTCCTCCCAGGCTGGACGGTAGAACACTTAATTATTCGTCAATGGAAGAGCAAACTGGAGATCTACTTCCTGGGACCTTCGCTTTCGAAAATACAGAACCTGTACAAAACCAGAAGAGTTGCTACATCACATATACTAACAGCGACGTCCACGATGTTCTAAAAACGGGGTTTAGCCGGTCGCCCATGTTTACGGGCCGTATCCAAGGTGCAGGCCCAAGATACTGCCCTTCTGTTGAGGACAAGATTAACCGATTCGCAGACAAAGACCGTCATCAAATATTCGTTGAGCCCGAAGGTGAAAACACTGTTGAAGTATATTTGAATGGTTTCTCTACTTCTCTTCCCGAAGAAATTCAGTACAAAGCTCTAAGAAAAATACCGGGACTTGAACAAGCTAAAATGTTTCGACCTGGCTATGCGATCGAATACGATTATTTTCCCCCAACTCAACTGCAGCCTACCCTTGAAACTCACCTGGTACGAAATTTATTTTTTGCAGGTCAGATAAATGGAACAACCGGATATGAAGAGGCGGCCGCCCAGGGCTTAATAGCCGGAATTAATGCGGCCTTAACTGTAAAAGAATCAGGTCCCTTTATTTTAAAGAGATCTGAAGCTTACATCGGAGTATTAGTTGATGATCTTGTGACAAAGGGCACTGAAGAACCGTACCGAATGTTTACCTCCAGGGCCGAACACAGGCTTTTGCTTAGACAGGACAACGCCGATATTCGTTTGTCTGACAAGGGTTTTATGCTAGGATTAATCCAACAAGAACGAATTGACAGACTGAATAAAAAAATAAAAGGTATAGAAGAACTAATTAAAACCCTAAGCGAAACTTCCATTGGGATTGAAGACATGCGCGAGTTTTTGCTTTCTAGTGACACCCCCGCTCTAAGTCAGCAAACGAAACTGAAAACAATATTGTCAAGGCCACAAATTTCGCTTTCTGAAATGGAATCAAATGTCCCTAAAGTAAAAGCATTATTAGCTCCTTATAATACTATAGAAAAAGAGCAGGCCGAAATATTAATCAAGTATGAAAGTTACCTGCTGAAAGAAAAAGAACAAATTGCCCGTTTAAGTAAAATGGAAAATAGACCCATTAATCCTGAGTTCGATTACAGTTCTTTAAAGGCTTTGTCTAGTGAGGCGCGTGAAAAGCTTACTCGCATTAAACCGGGGACGCTCGGGCAGGCGGCGCGAATTTCTGGTGTCTCTTCTGCAGATGTAAGCGTCTTAATGGTGCTTGTTAATTAAGTCATTCAAAATGAATTACTTAAAACCTGAGGCTTTGCCTTGGTTATGAACGCGCTACAAGCCCTAGAATAAACTATTTATAATTTCCTATAACATTGAATGAAAAACAGCCCGCATGCGTTAAAAGCGCTGTAATGGGCCTTAAAAGACATCTGTTTTATTTTCTATCGCTTTTAGCCCTGGCGTTCGGCTCTTTTTGGCTGCCAGGGTGTGCAGTTGTAAGAGCGCCGACTGGCGGCCCGCGAGATACTATACCCCCACATTTACTTGGATCAATTCCTGCAAACTATACCCGTAACTTTCGCGGATCAGAGATCATCTTAATATTTGACGAATTTGTCAAAATCAAAGACCAGAGCAGCTCTGTTTTTCTTTCACCCGAACCCGAAAAACCTGCTGAAATAAAGGTTCGAAAAAAGACCATCCACATTAACTTCAAATCTCCGGTTGAACTCAACAGAACGTACTCGATCAACTTTGGTAATTCTATTGTCGATAACAATGAAGGAAACGTGCTTCACAACTTTAGATTTGTTTTCTCAACCGGCATTCACATAGATTCTTTGAAGATCTCAGGTCATGTCTCTGACCCGCTTGATACGACATCAAAAAAGGATGTGTTCGTTATTTTGCACCCTGCCTCAAAGGATAGCGCCATATACAAGTCAAAACCGCTACTGTACACCACGACCGACAAGGAAGGCAACTTTGAGCTTTCGAATATTGGGGTAGGAAACTACAACCTCTATGCACTGGAAGAGGTTAATAAGAACAAAAAGTACGACAACAAATCAGAGTCTATAGCTTTTTTAAATACTCCAATACACTTGGTGAAAGACACCGCGGGCATAACACTTAATCTCTTCAAGGAAAGGGAAAACGGCCTGCGGATACTCGCCCGTAAAATTGCCGGAGGTCTGCTAAAAGTTGAACTGAACAAGCCTACGGACAGCCTGTCTTTTAAATGGTTAAATCCAACCCCGAGTGGAGTTATGAGAATAGAAAAAAACGTCAGTGGAGACACAACGTTTCTATGGCTCCCGAGTCAAACTCTTGACTCGGTCAAAGTGGCGATTCTTGAGCATGATAAAGAAGTGCTTCGCTTTACACAAAATAATTTTGTGAAGAATAAAAACGGAAAAAATCTTACTCTTGGAGACAACCTCACAAACGGGTTACTCGCTCCTGGTAAAACAGTGACCTTAAGATTTTCAGAACCACTTTCGGCCTTGCAGTCAAAGAACCTCTTGCTCACAGAGGATTCCATTCCCATTCAGCCAGACAGCCTTATTAATGATACACAAAAGATCAGACAGTATGCTGTTTACTTTCCGTGGGAGGCAAAACATAAATACCAATTGACCTTAAAGAAAAATATGATTCAGTCGATTTACGGTGGGTATAATAGTGACTACAAAACACGCTGGACTGTTGGATCGGAGCGTAATTACGGGACAATTATCCTAAAGGTAACTGTGCCGCAGACCGGTAGCTTTATTATTTACCTGCTTGACCAGCAGTTCAAGATCCTGGATACAAGAATAATCAGCCAAAACACCTCTCTTACCTTCAAATACCTCAACCCCGGGAAATTTCGGTTTAGGGTAGTGTATGACAAGAATGCAAATAAGCTTTTTGATTCTGGGAACTTGGCTAAAAGGCTGCAGCCCGAAAAAGTCGTCAACTCCCGGGAGATATCCTTACGCGCAAATGAAGAGCTAAACGCCCCTTTTAACCTTCCTCATTTGTAAACCAGGAAGCGTACAAAACATAATTCATAGGGGTTTGGTCAAGTGAAAGGCGTTGGTCAGAGGTAATTGGCTTAATCTTTCTTGCCGGTATACCGGCATAGAGAAAACCTCCTTCACACGTAAAGCGTTCCAAGACCACGGCACCTGCAGCAACAATACAGTAATTTTCAATTATAGCATGGTCAAGGATTACCGCTGACATCCCTACGAGCACATGATCGCCGATTGTTGCACCATGGACTACAGCATTATGTCCGATTGAAACGTAATCGCCAATTAAGGTCGAAGATTTCTGATAGGTAGCGTGAATTATTGCACCGTCCTGAATATTAGTGTATTTGCCTATACGAATTGAACCTACATCTCCTCGTGTGACCGAACCAAACCAAAAACTGCAATTATCCTTACAAAGGACGTCTCCGGCAATAATCGCATTTGGCGCAACGAAAGAATATTCTCCTAACTGCGGCATAACGCCTTTCACCAAGACAAGGTTTTCCATTTAAAACCTTGATCTAGAAAATGGTATCCTGAATTTCTTGCAACTGATGATTTGGATAGTCCGTATTGAAATGTAGTCCCCTACTTTCTTTTCGGAGCATCGCTGACTTAACGACAAGGTAGGATACGAGAATAATATTGCGCAGCTCACATAACTTAACAGAAACAGCGGTCGACTTGTAAAATAGTTCCGTCTCATCATTTAGGAACTGAAGCCGGCGAAGCGCCCGCTCCAACCTGAAATCACTTCGTACAATTCCGACATAGTCACTCATCACTCGCTGCAACTCACGAACATTGTGACTCACAAGGATATCTTCATGCGACCGAACGGTTCCCTTGTCATTCCAATCAGGAATATCTTCCCGAATCGGAACTGTCGAAAAATAAGCCACTACGCTGTCATAGATTCGTTTGGCGAATACAAGCGCCTCAAGCAAGCTGTTTGAAGCCAGCCGGTTAGCCCCATGAAGACCTGTACTGGCACACTCCCCACAGGCGTAGAGGTTCCGAATCGACGAACGGCCGTCTTCATCTGTAAGGATGCCCCCACAGGTGTAATGTGCTGCAGGAACAACAGGAATCATCTCTTTTGACATGTCAACACCTATGGTTAGGCATTTCTCATAAATATTTGGAAAATGAGATTGCAGTACCTGCTTGTCTACGTGCCTTATATCGAGGAATACAAAATCTTCTCCGGATTTTTTCATCTCCGCATCTACTGCTCTTGCAGTGATATCCCTTGGTGCAAGCGACCCCCGCGGATCATAAAGGTGCATAAACTCTTTGCCCGCTTTGGTCTTCAGAACTCCGCCGGCACCCCGTACTGCCTCAGAGATTAAAAACGCAGGAGACTCGCCTACATTGTAAAGCGCTGTAGGATGGAATTGTATAAATTCCATATTTCTAACCTTGCCCTTCGCACGGTAAACCATCGCCACACCATCTCCTGTAGCAATGGTAGGATTGGTTGTGCTACCATAAATTTGACCGGCTCCTCCCGTAGCCATTATAGTAATGCGCGACAGAAGCTTCTCCACGCCATGAGAAACTATGTTCAAAACATAAATTCCATAGCAAGTAATGTCTGAAGTCGATTTGTTTACACCAATGCCCAGATGATGCTGAGTGATAATGTCAATCGCGAAATAATGTGTCAGCAACGATATTTTTGGGTTTTTATGTACCTGGTCAAGAAGGGATCTCTCAATCTCATAGCCTGTAATATCCTTATAATGCAAAACTCTATGTTCCGAATGCCCGCCTTCTTTGGCTAAATCATAATTTCCTTGTGAGTCCTTGTCAAAATGGGTTCCTATTTCAATGATCTCCCTTATTCGGGTGGGACCTTCACGAACCACCATTTCAACAATAGCCTTATTACAAAGACCATCGCCGGCAATCAACGTATCCTCAATATGCTTTTCATATGAATCAGATGCATCAACCACGACAGCCACCCCCCCCTGGGCATACTTTGTATTTGACTCATCTTCGTTGCTTTTTGTGACAATACCGACCGTACCATGAGCAGCCGCGCGAAGAGCGAAGCTCAAACCTGCAACACCGGATCCAATGACAAGGAAGTCATAATACTTACTACTCATTAATCAAATTTATCAAAGGTAAAAAATAAGGCCTCAAACTGACACCAAAGGACGCTGCGAACTGTTAGCAAACACGTAACCGGTGTTCATAACAACGTGGCGAGGTGTTTAATGTCACCAATAAATTAGGTTTAAAATATTTTTAGACGGTATACATATTATAAACCTCTGTTTGCAACACTTAATTAACATTGGACTCACACAGCCGAGAAGAAAAAAATTAAACAATATACCTTTTTACAAAATCACTGGCATTTATTAAAGCGTTGATAATAAACAACTTGAAAAGGATAATTGTTCATAACATTGTGAACATTGACTTTGTAATGCAAATCCAAATCCTAGCAACTTTACTGTCCACATTCCCAACACCTTAATAAGAGACTATACCTTTACTTTAAAAATTCTAATGTTTTACTATTCTGTTTAGAAATGAACCACGAAAAAGATCTTGTTGAGTTAGGGTACCTTGATATTAGGCCTTCTGCAAGTCTGGACCTTGTGACCGAGATCGAGCGACTTAAAAGGAAAAAAAACGCCGTCATAATTGCTCATTATTATCAGGAGGGCGACATACAAGACGTCGCTGATTATATTGGAGACAGTCTTGGCTTATCTCAGGAAGCGGCCAGGACAGAGGCAGATATTATACTTTTTGCTGGCGTTCATTTTATGGCAGAGACTGCCAAGATACTTTCTCCGGCAAAAAAGGTTTTGCTGCCCGACTTGAAAGCAGGCTGTTCACTTGCTGATACCTGTCCGCCAGACGAGTTTTTGGCTTTTAAAGAAGCACATCCTGACCATTTGGTGATCATGTATGTCAATTCAACCGCCGAAATAAAGACCATGAGTGATATTGTATGCACCAGCTCAAATGCGGTTCAAATTGTCGAAAGTCTACCCAGAGAACAAAAAATTATATTTGGCCCCGACCGTAACCTTGGTGCGTATGTAGCGAAAAAGACCGGGCGGGATCTTGTTTTATGGAACGGCGCCTGTATGGTGCATGAAATATTTTCGAGAGAAAAAATTGCCGGTTTAAAGCTAAAATATCCAGAAGCCCTCATAATCGCTCATCCGGAATGTGAACAGCCAGTGCTTGCTCTAGCCGATTTTATAGGCTCGACTACCGCACTTCTTAAATATACATCCTCCAGTACTGCAACTGAATTCATAGTGGTCACTGAGGCGGGAATACTTCACCAGATGCAAAAATTATCGCCAGGGAAAACGTTCATTCCTGGTCCGCCTCAAAACGCATGTTCTTGTAATGAGTGTCCTTACATGAAAAGAAATACCTTGGAAAAGGTTTATAACGCGCTTTTGTATGAACTGCCAGAAATCGTTTTGTCGGACCGGATACTTAAAACCGCAAAACGTCCCATTGAGAGAATGCTTGATATATCTTCTTCTCTTGGATTGTAATCTTAATTTTGACAGACGAATATAATGTTCGATAACTATTCGGGTGCTAACCTTTCCAGTCTAGGTGAATTTGGCTTGATTGATCATTTGACCGGCGACCTTCCTGTTGTAAATCCCGAGACTATTAAGGGGGTCGGAGATGACGCCGCCGTGGTGGATACATTGGGTAAGAAGCTGTTGATCAGTACCGATCTGCTTCTTGAGAATATCCATTTCGATCTTATTTATACGCCCCTATTGCATCTGGGATACAAATCTATTGTTGTTAATCTGTCGGATATTTGCGCTATGAATGCCATCCCGAAGCAGGTCACAATCTCTTTGGGTATGTCTTCCCGGTTTGGGATCGACGCAGTGGAAGAACTTTATAAAGGCATGCGGCTTGCCTGTGAAAAATACAATGTGGATATTATTGGCGGTGATACCAGCTCTTCGTCCAAAGGTCTTATCATCAGTGTAACCAGCCTAGGTTATGCTCGCGAAGAAGATATCTGTTACCGGTCGGGTGCATCTCCGAATGAGCTTATTTGCGTAAGCGGGGACCTTGGGGGAGCTTATATGGGGCTGCAGCTTTTGGAACGCGAAAAAAACGTCTTTCTGCAAGCTCCAGGCGCCCAACCGGATTTAGAAGGAAAAGATTACATTGTTGAAAGACAGCTAAAGCCTGAAGCCAGGACAGATATCGTCCTGCTACTACGAGACCTTGGGATAAGGCCTACGTCAATGATCGATATTTCCGACGGTCTCGCATCAGAGATTCTACATTTGTGCAAAGCCTCTTCGACCGGGTGCCGGATTTATGAAAACAAGATTCCGATTGATCCGATGACTTCTGATACTGCGCGGGAATTTAACCTAGATGCTACAGTATGCGCGCTGAGCGGGGGGGAAGATTACGAATTGCTTTTTACGGTCAAGACCTCAGACCATAAACTTATCGAACATAATCCACTAGTAACTATTATTGGTCATATGGTTGGAAAGGACGAGGGGTGTAATCTTGTTTCTGTCTCGGGTAATCTTTACAAACTCAAAGCGCAAGGCTGGACAGCTTTTAATGATGATTTGAACTGAAAAAAATGAACAAAGAGGCAGTTGAAGAGTCTAAAGAGATAAAGGTCGAGCTTAACCTGTTGCGGTATGAAGACTACCTTCAATTAAAGGAAGCTATGCTTGACGCCTATAGTGCTATGAACGAAGAAATATGGCGCGAAAAGGACATAAAAAAGTTGATCAACCTATTTCCAGAAGGACAGTTATGTGTAAAAGTCAATGAGAAGGTCGCGGCTGTCGCGCTGTCTATTGTCGTTGACTACCAAAAGTTTGGTGACAACCATACCTATGAAGGTATCACAGGTAAGTACACGTTTAATACCCATGATTTTAAAGGAGATGTCTTATACGGCATTGAGGTCTTTGTCAAGCCCGAGTTTAGGGACATGCGACTTGCAAGGCGGCTTTACGACGCTCGCAAAGAACTGTGTGAACAATTGAATCTTCGGGCTATCATGGCCGGAGGCAGGATTCCCAGCTATGAAAAGTACGCTGATGAGCTAACGCCCCGGGAATATATTGAAAAGGTCAAATTGAAGGCTATTTATGATCCGGCCCTTTCTTTCCAACTGAGCAATGATTTTCATGTCAGGAAGATTTTGAAGAACTATTTAGAAGGGGATAAACAATCCAGAGAATATGCCACCTTACTGGAATGGAACAACATCTATTACCAGGAGAAGCGGGTCTCTGTTAACTCTCCGAGGTCTACCGTGCGAATAGGCCTCGTTCAATGGCAAATGAGAAATTTCGATTCCCTATCGGCTCTCATGGACCAGGTGGAATACTTTGTAGATGCAGTGAGTGATTACAAGACAGACTTTGTTTTGTTCCCAGAGTTTTTCAATGCTCCGCTCATGCTTGAGTTTAATCACCTTTCTGAAGCTGAGTCAATACGTGGCCTTGCGACATACACCGAAGCTATCAAAGTGAAATTTCAGGAACTCGCCGTTTCATATAACGTAAATATTATTACAGGAAGCATGCCGTATGTGAACGATGATGATAAACTTTTAAATGTCTCGTATCTGTGCCGCAGAAACGGTACCTGGGAAAGGTACTGCAAGATACACGCGACACCGTCAGAAGTGAGTTCCTGGGGCATGTCTGGCGGCCACAAGATAAAGTCCTTTGATACAGACTGCGGCAAAATCGGCATACTTATCTGCTATGATGTGGAGTTTCCCGAACTCGCGCGTGTATACGCTGATCAAGGCGTCCAAATACTATTCGTCCCGTTCATGACCGACACTCAAAATGGGTATAACCGGGTTCGTATTTGTGCCCAGGCAAGGGCTATTGAAAATGAGTGCTATGTCGCAATCGCAGGGTGTGTAGGTAACTTGCCCAAGGTTAGAAATATGGACATTCAATATGCCCAATCTGCCATTTTTACGCCTTCAGACTTTGCTTTTCCTACTACTCCAATTAAGGCCGAAGCAACCCCTAATACCGAAATGACGATTATCGCCGATCTCGATCTGGACCTGCTCAAAGAACTGCACGAAGAAGGAAGCGTAAATAACCTTAAGGACAGAAGAAAGGATCTATATCAGTTGATGCTAAAAAAGCAGAATAAGGACTAAATTTGCAAGGTAGGCTACTCTGATCTAATTTAATTCAGTTTGTAGGATGCGATCAAATGGAATTCGGGAATATTGACGGTAAATGAAGTGAGATCTGCTAGACGTATCATCTCATACGTGCCATGCATTAATCCAATCTCTGTTTTAAGATTACACGCTGAGACGTATTCATAGCTTAACCCGGGCTTGATGATAGGTTGCAGTCCAACAACACCATCGCCTTCTACCTCACGGTGGGATCCATTGGAGTCAAAAATGAACCAATGCCGGCGTATAAGCTGGATGGCGTAATCACTCAAATTTTCGATTCTTATACGATAAGCGAACATAAAGTGCTCACCGGCAGGGTTTGAGTATTCGGCCTGATAAACCGTTTCAACTGAAACTTTTACTCCTTCTGTGATTTTTGCGATCATAAGGCCCTATAATAACGCAAGTTACTGATAAGGCTTTTTACCTGACTGGTTGTTGATAAAAAGGACTTTGACGCTTAAACGAACACTTGGTCGGTGGAGGCAATTTCCATGAGAACATCGAGTACCTCCTCTAATTCACTGCTTTCTACTAAAGCCGTTCGGTAGGCACGGGCGTTTTCAAGGCCTTTAAAGTAGCCGGCATAATGGCGTCTCATTTCAAAAACTCCGGTTCTGGAGCCCTTCCATCTTACTGATTTTTCAAGGTGGGAACGGCAAACGCGTACACGCTCTTGTAAACCGGGAGGTGGCGCTGGTTCACCTGTTCTCATATAATGTTTGATTTCAGAGAATATCCAGGGATTGCCAATGGATGCGCGGCCAACCATAACACCATCTACGTTTGAAAGCTCTTTCATAGCTACGGCCTTTTGGGGCGAATCAACATCCCCGTTACCGAAAATGGGAATAATGATTCGAGGATCGGCCTTCACCTCGGCAATAAGTGTCCAGTCGGCGGGTCCCTTATACAGCTGTGCCCGTGTACGACCATGAATAGTCAACGCCTTAATGCCGGTATCCTGTAGCCTTAGAGCGACTTCTCGAATGTTCTTTGTGCTTTCATCCCAGCCTAAGCGGGTTTTTACGGTTACTGGCTGTGAACTGGCAGAAATGACAGCCTCGGTCATTTTCACCATCTTATCAATATCCTGAAGCAAACTCGCGCCGGCACCCCTGCAGGCGACGTTCTTGACAGGACATCCATAATTGATGTCTATGAGGTCAGGGGAAACAGCAGAAGCGATTGCGGCAGCTTCCCTCATAACCGGTATTTCACTTCCAAAGATCTGAATACCTACTGGACGCTCGTCTTCAAAAATATCCAACTTTCGGCTGCTTTTGGCTGCCCTCCTAATAAGGCCTTCTGAAGATACGAACTCAGTATACATAAGGTCAGCTCCAAGTTCCTTGCATACAGATCTGAATGGAGGATCGCTTACATCTTCCATAGGAGCCAGGAGCAATGGAAAACTTCCAAGCTCAATATTTCCTATCTTTGCCACCACCCAAATTTACGAATAACTTGACAGCATTTTCCGCGGGTTCATTAAGACCAAAACCCCTGTTTCTCCAAGTTATGAGTCTCCTAGGGATTTTTTTTCTGATGCTGTTCGTTGCCCAGCTCTTAAGTTTTGCCTTCTTGTATGTCTTCTTTGGCCTCCGCTTAGAGCAAATGGCTTCCCTCCTGACCTCTGTCACCAGCACGGGAACAATGGCCTTAAAGTTCATGCAGATCATTCAGGGGCTAATAACCTTTATAGGTTCGGCCCTCATTTTCAGTTATTTTATGAAGCGGCCGGGTGAAGACTATCTTCGCATCAGGAAAAGCATAACGGCTGTCCTGGTCGTCCTTGTTTTTTTCCTCGTAATAGTATCTCAGCCATTAATTTCCTGGTTAGGTATCGAAAACTCGAAAATGGTCTTTCCCTCCTTTCTCAAAGGTCTCGAACAGGCCATCAGAGATTCAGAGGAGACCCTAGGACGAGTTACAGACAGACTTTTGCAAACACATAACCCAAGCGATCTGGTTATAAATCTGGTGATGATTGCTGTCATACCGGCTATTGGAGAAGAATTGATCTTTAGGAGCTGTCTTCAGCAGACTCTGATTGCCGGCCTTAAAAGGCATCATCTTGCGATCTTTCTCACTGCAGCGATTTTTAGCGCGATCCATTTCCAATTTTACGGATTCATGCCCAGATTTCTCCTGGGGCTTGTTTTGGGATACCTGTTTTACTGGAGTTCTTCCATATGGCTATCAGCGACCGCGCACCTGGTAAACAACGGCCTCGCTGTACTTGCTTTCGCTTCCCATTATTCAGGTACTAAATCGAACGCGGTTCCCCAGGCAGAGAAAATGCCGGCATGGTGGCTGGTCGTTCTTTCTATACTCTTAACCGTACTCCTTCTATATGGATTAAAAAAGGCGGTCGTTCGTAACGAAGCTGGCGTGGCGTCAAGAATATGACTAATCTTTTGGCGCGTGTTGGAACCGCTATTCTGGCCGCAAGCATTTTGCTGTTTTGTGTTCTCAACGGCAAATATACCTTTCTCCTGTTTTTTTTTTTACTTGCTGTCGTATCGTTAAATGAATTTTATGCGCTGGCTGCCTCCCGGGAGATCAAGCCTGTGAGGACCCTGAGTTTGTTAACAGGAGCTTTAGCCTATTGTTCAGTCGCCTTGTATCTCGTGAATCTAGTGCAGTTAAAATTTTTCTTTTTTCTTGTCATTCCATTATACACCGTATTTATTACCGCCCTTCTTAAAAAGCAAGTTCATCCTTTTACCAATATAGCGTTCACGCTTACCGGGCTTATCTACACGGTACTGCCGGTTATCTTCTACATATCACTGGCATTCGTCACGGGGACCCACAGGTACGACCATCAGCCGGCTTTGGGATTCCTCTTCTTGCTTTGGGCCAACGACACGGGCGCTTATTTTGCAGGCATGTTCTTTGGGAAACACCGCCTGCTTGAAAGGGTGTCACCAAAGAAGACCTGGGAAGGCTTTGCCGGAGGCGCAGTTTTGGCGCTGGTTGTCGCCTATGTTATCAGCAACCATTACACTCGTCTTTCGCTCTTGCATTGGTTCATTATTTCCTTACTCATTATCGTCTTTGGAACCTTGGGCGATCTTGTCGAGTCGTTGTACAAGCGTGAGCTGGACGTTAAGGACTCAGGCGCTTTGCTGCCGGGTCATGGAGGAGTGCTTGACCGCTTTGACGGCATGCTTCTTTCGGCGCCGTTCGTATTTTTGTATCTCCTCTTATTTGGTGGTTAAATGATACATAAAGAAGGGTATGCCAGCATTGTATTCGGACTCGCTGCCAGCGCAGTGCTTGTTACCGTTTCCCGGCTCTTTTTTAGAAATAACGCCATTATATTAGGTATCACAGTGCTAATCTCAGTTTTCGTCATGATCGCGCTGCTCCAGTTCTTCAGAAATCCTCAAAGAAGTATCCAAGCGGTCGACGATAAGGTATTATGCCCGGCCGATGGAACGGTTGTCGTCATCGAAGAGGTACAGGAAGACGAATATTTTCATGACCGCCGAATCCAGCTCTCTATATTCATGTCTCCGTTAAATGTCCATGTAAACCGAAATCCAGTTAGCGGCAGTGTAGAGTATTTTAAATACCATCCGGGAAAGTTTTTAGTAGCCTGGCATCCAAAGTCGTCTGCAGACAACGAAAGAACAACCGTCGTCTATAAAACAAATTCGAACCATTTTGTACTGTTACGACAAATAGCCGGTGCTGTCGCACGAAGGATCATTTTTTACGTTGACCAGGGAAAACGCGTAAAACAAGGCGATGAAATGGGCTTTATTAAGTTTGGAAGCCGAGTAGATATTATCTTACCCAAAAACGCCGAGGTTTATGTAAAGCTTAACCAAAAGGTCATTGGAGGGAAAACCATTCTGGCTAACCTGAAAACGGCAAAGAGTTAGTTTGAACGCTTCTCCTTGATGCGCGCCTTTTTACCAGTAAGCCCACGCAGATAAAATATTTTCGACCGCCGGACAGCGCCATGGCTATTCACTTCGATCTTATCAATGTTTGGAGAATTCAAAGGAAAGATACGCTCAACCCCAATGCTGTTCGATATTTTACGTACTGTGAAGGTTTTGTTGGCACCCGTGCTATTTCGTTGGATTACGACGCCCTGGTAAAGCTGGATACGTTCCTTATTTCCTTCGCGGATCTTATAATGTACAGTTATCGTGTCCCCGGTCTTGAACACTGGACGATCAACCTTCTGCGTTTGATCGTCCACAAATTTAATAAGATCCATCTCTTTTATCTTAAACTTTTGAATCCTCAAAAGCGAGCGCAAATATAGTGATGTTTTTTGCAAAAATATCTGCAATTATTCTAAAAGATCTGGCCTTAAACGACGGGTTTTTTCCATGGAAGCTTCAAAGCGCCAGTTCTCGATGGCTTGAGAATTACCGCTTAGTAAGATCGCAGGGACCTTTTCACCCATGAATTCCTCGGGTCGAGTATATACCGGGGGGGCCAACAGCCCATCTTGGAAAGAATCGGTCAATGCAGAGCTTTCATCTCCTAAAACCCCGGGAATAAGACGGCATGTTGCATCGGTGACTAGTGCCGCGGGGATCTCGCCTCCAGACAAGACGTAATCTCCAACACTTATTTCGCGGGTAACGTACAGCTTACGAATACGCTCGTCGATGCCTTTATAGTGCCCGCAAATGATCAGAAGGTTGGTGGCGAGCGACAGTTCATTTGCCACGCCCTGTGTAAAGCGGGTGCCGTCAGGTGTCATAAAGATAACCTCGTCATACTTCCGGCGGCGACTCAGAGCCTCAATCGCCATACTTAATGGGGGAGCAGTCATCACCATGCCGGCACCTCCTCCATATTGGTAGTCATCAACACTCTTATACCTTGTTGTGGTAAACTCGCGAAGATTGTGAATGTGAATCTCCACCAACTCTTTTACAGCCGCTCTTTGAAGGATCGAATGCGAAAAAAATCCTTCCAGCAGGCTAGGATGAACGGTAAGGATGTCAATAACCATCAGGCAAAGCTTATTTCATGATTGGGATATCCTTGGGATCGGCCTCATCAACGAACTTCTTTGACCGCTTTTTTTTGATTGCCCTTTCGACAAAAGGAATGTCTTCGATAAGTTCGACGGGGCTAAAATGGATTCCTGGTGGCGGAGGCGGTAATTTGAGTTCCCCAGGGCGAAGGAATGCAGCGGGATTAACGACTGGCATAGGCGGAAGCTCGAAAGTAAGCAGTTCGTATTTAAACCTCTCCCTGGTCATCGCCCGAATCGTAAGGCCTCTTAAACTATAAATAGCGGGTTTCATATGTATGGCCACCAGAATGCTTGTTCTGCTTGTCACCGGGACGATGAACGCGTGCGGCTCATAGCCGATCGCCGTAAATAAAACAGTATCCGATTGCTCCACAGGAAGACTAAAGAAGCCTTGCGAATTGGTGATCATCCCTTTTTGTGACCCTTTTAGGCGAACGGTGATAAAAGAAATAGGTTCGGTCGTAGTTGAATCACTCACATAGCCGCTGAGCTGAATCACTTTTCCATCGAATACTTTTTGCTGCGCATAGCTAAAGTGAAAGCAGGCGAGGGTTAACAGCAAAACTACAAGGGTTCCTCCCGGGCTAGACATGTCTTAGAAAACTTAACTCAACTCAGAAAAGTATAGAAGGGACTAGTTTAATCAAAATTTGACCGTGAAAATCTCGATAAGTCCGAGTGGAAGTTCCAGGGTAACGGTGTGTGTCAAATGGTTGACATTTTTAACAGTTTCTTCGTTAAGCGGTACTAAGATCTCTGTCCCATTAAAGTCTATTAGGGCAATGAGCTGCTGCGGATAAATGTCGACACGAAAGATTTCTCCAAGAACTCCTAGGAGGTTATCAACTGCCAGGAAGCCGGTGAGGTCAGCAAAAGAAAGTTCGGCTGCCTCAAGTTGAGAAGAAGGCATAAAGACCTCCTTGCCAACAAACGATCTAATTTTATCTAAGTCGTCGAGGCCTGTAAAATGAACGAGAACGTTCCGAGTTGAAATCTTGAAAGAAGACAGCGGACACGGAACAAATGAGCCCCTCTCAAAAACAAAGAGAATTTTGACATTGCGGGGGATTCTCGGAAGAGCAATTGAAACGTTAAGCTTTATCTCGCCCTTTAAGCCTTTAACACGTCCAAGTCTCCCAACAAGGGTAAAACCAGTGTCGCCTGCCGGAAGTGACAAAGTTGAAGATTTGTTAGGAAATGACAGGGGCCGAACCCTCGGCACCTTCTTCGCCGGCTATTGTGTCTGAAGCCGCTTCTAAACTCGTCTCTGAACGTACTCCCTCGGCAGGAGTTTGAGCCTCGGCACTCGCTTGTTCGAGTTGGGCGCGCTTTGCCGCGAGAGCCTTTAAGCGCTCCTCTCTGATTTGGCTTTCTTTTTCCTGCCTGGCTTTTGCAGCAAGTTCACGGCCAGCAACTTCAGAGGCTTTGCGGTCCGTTATCTTACCGACACGGTCATCTGACCAAGCTTTAAATTTGCTTTCAGCTTCCTCAGCGGTGAAGGCGCCCTTGCTTACACCTGTGTCGAGATGATTTTTGTATAATGCACCCGTCGTTGACAAAATGGTCCTTGTGGTATCTGTTGGCTGCGCGCCGTTCTTAAGCCAGGTTACAGCCTGTTTAATATCAAGATCGATCGTAGCAGGAGATGTGAGGGGATTGTAAGTTCCTATCTTTTCAATAAACTTTCCATCTCGCGGAGAACGTGAGTCGGCTACCACGATATGATAAAATGGCTTACCTTTTCTCCCGTGTCTTTGCAATCTAATTTTTACTGGCATGGCTTAAAGTATGGTTTCGCTTCACCGCAAAACGGATGCGAATTTAGTCAATTTTTTCTCTCTCCAATCACCATATTTACAAAAAGATTGTCATGCTTAGGATAGCGATTGATATGGACGATGTCCTTGCAAATTCGGCTTTAAAGGCAGTTGAGGCTTTTAACAAAGAACATGGATTTGGACCTTCCAAGGAGGAAATTCAAGGGAAGCATCTTAGAGAGACCGTAAGTGCCGAATACGGGGACAAAATCGTATCTTATTTCTTTAAAAAGGGATTTTTGCGCGATGTGCCTGTCATTGAGCACAGTCAAGAAGTGGTCAAAAAGCTTTATGAAAAACACGAAGTCTTTGTTGTATCGGCGGCGATGGAAATGCCGTATTCCCTTGAAGACAAATTCTTTTGGCTTGAAGAACACTTTCCGTTCATTCACTGGCAGCGTATTGTCTTTTGCGGCGACAAAAGCATCATCAACGCCGACATTCTCATTGATGACCGGAGCCATAACTTCAGAAACTTCAACGGCCGTCCACTGCTTTTTACCGCTCATCACAATACAACCCTCGAAGGATTTGAACGGGTCAACACCTGGAAAGAAGTTGAGTCGCTTTTGTTGTTAGATTGACTTGCGGTTAGTGAGGCTTTCCCATGTTTGGCATGCTTCTCATAAGTTGCGCGGCGGCGGCGGGATTGCTTAGCGTTTTCATCATCTTACGCATATCGTCAAACTGCTTGATGAGCTTGTTAACCTCGGCAAGGTCAACCCCACTTCCCAGGGCGATCCTCTTTCTTCGACTCTGACCTATGACGTCGGGATTTTCGCGCTCGAAAGGAGTCATTGACTGGATGATCGCGGTAATGCCTTTAAACGCGTTATCATCGATCTCTGTATTCCTTAACGCTTTTCCAACACCTGGTATCATTCCCATGAGATCCTTGATGTTTCCCATCTTTTTTATCTGGTGGAGCTGATTTAAGAAGTCATTGAAATCGAATTTGTTCTTTCGAATCTTTCTCTGCAGTTCTGCTGCTTCTTTCTCGTCAAACTGTTGCTGAGCCTTTTCGACAAGGGATACCACATCGCCCATGCCCAGGATGCGGGAGGCCATGCGCTCCGGGTAAAAAAGTTCAATAGCGTCCAGCTTTTCCCCTGCGCTTATGAATTTGATAGGCTTGGTTACAACAGATTTAATTGAGAGTGCAGCCCCTCCCCGGGTATCGCCGTCCATTTTGGTAAGAACGACCCCTGAGAAATCAAGCCGGTCATTAAAGGTCTTTGCCGTTGTGACGGCGTCCTGGCCTGTCATTGAATCAACGACAAAGAGGATCTCGGCGGGTTTAAGAAATGATTTGAGGGCCGCGATTTCGTTCATCATCTGTTCATCAACCGCCAGCCTGCCGGCCGTATCCACGATGAGAACCTGATAATTTTCTTTTTTAGCCACCTCGAGGGCAGCTGCAGTAATCGCCACAGGATCGGTGCTGTCACGCTCAAGGAAAACCTGAACACCAATGCTCTTGCCTAAAATGTCCAGCTGCTCCATGGCTGCGGGCCTGTAAACGTCGGCCCCGGCAAGAAGCACCTTTTTACCTTTTGATTTGAGATAGCCAGCAAGCTTGGCGCTAAAAGTGGTCTTACCCGAACCTTGTAACCCGGCCATCAAAATGACAGCGGGACTTCCCTTAAGGTTGAGTTCTTCCTTTTGGCCACCCATAAGCACGCCCAGCTCATCATTCATGATCTTGGTGAGGAGTTGACCGGGGCTTACAGCACCAAGTACGTTCTGACCCAGGGCCTTTTCCTTCACAGTATCCGTAAACGTCTTGGCTGTCTTATAGTTAACGTCGGCGTCAAGGAGGGCTTTACGAATCTCCTTCATAGTCTCGGCAACGTTTATCTCTGTAATATTTCCCTGGCCTTTGAGGACTTTGAATGCCCGGTCGAGCTTATCGGATAAATTATCGAACATGGTGCTTTTTGGAAAGAAGCAAAATTAGATGTTTATGTGTTATTTGGCTTAAAATCGAAGCCAATGTTTGAACAGATCGAAAAAGTATTGAAAGAAGCTGCCTTACATACACTTTCACAAGAACCGGGGATCGCTCCGCAGGACCGTGAACTTATATCCCAAGAGACCGCAGAAGCTATCCTCGAGACAATGAAGGATAAGGTGATGGAAGGGAATTTTGCCGAGATCACCGATCTTCTAAGTGGAAAAGACACCACCCGGGATAGCGCTATTGGTAAGGCAGCCATTGACGCGCTGAAAGGTAAACTGGCGACGAAACTAAATGTCGTTCCAAATGACGCAGCGACGATAGCCATCCAGGTAGTTCCTGCTGTACTGAAGAAGATCTTAGAAAAGACAAACGATCCTACGGGTCAGCAGTTTGACCTCAAAGAGATGATTTCTCAAGTGGCAGGCGGTAATTTTGGCGGTATGGACATCAAGAGCATCTTAAGCACACTTCGCGGGAAACCAAAAGATTAGCCTGCAGGCTGAGCGGCTTTTTTGCAGAAATAATCGGAAATTGGCAATCTGCCATTCGTTGATGCGTTTGAGCAAAACATTCCTGCACGAATATCAGTACTACATAAATGCAAAAAAATTTTCTGGTGCTTAGCCTCTGGCTTTGTGGTTTTGCTTTTAACTCATGTACAGCCCGCCCGGCTCTGCCCGATTCGGGAAGGTTAAAGCCCTTGCCCGAGCATGCCGCAGTTGCCCAAACGCTGACCCAGGCAGTGGAGATCTACCATTATAAGAAGCCTGCGATCAACGACTCGCTGTCCCGCCTAATTTTTGACCGGTACTTCAAAGACATGGATCCAAATAAGATGTACTTTCTTGAAAGTGATCTCCAGGAGTTCAGGCCATACAGAGACCGTCTTGACGATTTCCTTAAAAGTGGTGATATGTCTGTTCCTTTTGCCATTTATAACCGCTACCTAGAAAGGCAAAGTAACCGGTTCAATTATGTTCTCACGATGCTTAAAGCGATCCCAAAGCTGGGTGCGCACGATGAGTTTACCTTTAACCGGGAAAAGGCACAATGGCTCCAGGGAAGTGCGGCTTGGGACAATTATTGGAAGAAACGGGTGGAGTATGATCTTTTGTCCCTTCATGCCGTCCAAAAAGACTCTTCAAAAAATATCGCGACTTTAAAGAAACGGTACGAAAGCCTCAAGCAGCAGCTCTTGAAAGTTAAGAGCGAGGATGTTTTCAAGCAATTTATGGACGCTTTCGCCTCGACTATCGACCCGCACACGGCTTACTTCAGCCCTCAGGGAAAAGAAGATTTTAATATTGAAATGGCCAAGAGCCTGCAGGGTATAGGTGCTTTACTTGGACTTGATAATAACCAGTATATCAAGATTGTCCAGTTAACCAAGGGTGGCCCTGCCGAAAAAAGCAAGAAACTATTTCCTAATGATCGTATTGTCGCCGTCGCCCAGGGACGCACAGGTGAGTTCGTCGATATAATAGGCTGGAGGCAGGATGAGGCTGTGAGTATTATTCGGGGAGCCAAAGGAAGTATCGTTCGCCTAAAAATACTGCCTGCTAATTCTGCACCTTCTACGTTGCCGCATGTCGTAGAACTCGTACGGGATAAGATCAACCTTAATGACCGGGCATCTAGCTCAGTAAAAGAAGTTGTACGCAATGACCGTAAATACCGTATAGGGGTAATTACCCTGAACGATTTTTACATGGATTTTGAAGCCGCTTCTCATGGAAATAAGAACTACAACAGCACCTCCAGGGATGTCAGGCGTATATTAGACAGTCTTAAGAAAGTGAATGTTGACGGAGTGGTCCTTGATCTGCGAAGCAACGGAGGCGGGTCGCTTAAAGAAGCGATTGACCTTACAGGATTGTTTATAAAGCAAGGGCCTGTCGTTCAGGTGAAAGATTACAATGGCAAGATTGAAGTTGACAATGACAAGGACCCAGAGGAAGTTTACAACGGACCTTTCGCTGTTCTGATCAACAACTTTAGCGCTTCTGCCTCTGAAATTTTTGCCGGCGCTATCCAGGATTACGGCAGAGGGGTTATTATCGGAGAGAATTCGTATGGTAAAGGCACTGTTCAGACGGCTTTCAATATCAATGAGATGCTTCCTTCGCTTAAGACTAAACTCGGTCAGTTCAATTTAACGGTCTTTAAGTTCTATCGGATTAATGGAAGCAGTACTCAGCGTAAAGGGGTTGCTCCAGACATACTTTTTCCAAGCAAATTCCCCTCCGACAAGTTTGGCGAACAATCTGAACCCTCTGCTTTGCCCTGGGATCAAATTAGAAGTTCTTCATTTTCGCAAATGGGGAATGTACCAGAGCTGAAAGACAAGCTTGTTCAGGCGCACAACCAGCGTATGCAAGGAAACCGGTTTTACCAGGAGTGGCTTGATGATGTTGCAGATTTTAAACAGTCTATGTCAAGAACATCGGTCCAACTTAATTTAGACACCTTAAAAAATGAGCAGGAGGCCGATCAAAAGAAAGAGTTCAAAAAGTACAACATACTAAGGGAACTCAGCGGCCTGTCACCGATAGCGGACACTTTGGGTAAAAACCCTTCGCCTAGTTTGCGCGCAAGTGTTGGGCGTCGTGCAGTCGCGGTCCAGTCTGTTCCATCGGGCCGGGTACCCATCGATCCAGAGCTGCTTATTAAATTAGAAGGTTACCAGGTAATCGCAGACATGGTTGATCTAGGCAGGTCTCGTAACAATTTAAGCGGGACAAAAAGTGACTTCGCCCCCTAAAAACCTTTTAGAGGTCAACGCCTTTGGGTTATACTGTGCTGTCGGTGATTTTTATATTGACCCTTGGAAGCCTGTTGATTACGCCGTACTCACCCATGCACACTCAGATCATGCCCGTTCGGGTAGCGGCAATTATCTGGCCCACACGATGTCTGCGAACATACTCACACACAGGCTTGGCGCAATAAATTTACAAACAGTACGGTATGGGGAGCCTGTGGTTCGCAATGGAGTAAGGATCTCCCTGCACCCTGCGGGTCACATTCCCGGCTCGGCCCAGGTAAGGGTTGAACAAAAGGGGGAAATCTGGGTTGTTTCAGGAGATTACAAATTAGGTTCTGACGGAATCTCAGCGCCTTTTGAGCCGCAAAAGTGCCACGTCTTTATCAGCGAGTCTACATTCGGTCTGCCCGTCTACAAATGGGAAAGCCAGTTGGATGTTTTTGAGTCTATTCAAAACTGGTGGTCTGCTAACAGGTCATTAGGCCGGGCCAGCGTGATTGCGGGGTATTCCCTGGGCAAAGCACAGCGCATTCTAAAGAACCTTAATTCGGAAACAGGTAGAATATACTGCCATGGTAGTGTGTCAGCAAGTAACGAAGCCCTTGAAGCATCGGGCTTATCACTCCCGCCGTGGGAGCGTATTGACCCCGGCACCAAGAAGGACAGTTACGCCGGAGCGATGATCATTTGTCCGCCTTCGGCACTTGGTTCTACCTGGATGAAGCGCTTTGGCTCATATTCAACAGGATACTGTTCTGGTTGGATGAGTGTACGCGGGGCTCGCCGCCGGCGGGCGGTAGACAGAGGGTTTGTCCTGTCAGACCACGCTGACTGGGACAGTTTGCTCATTGCCGTAAAAGAAACTACAGCTTCAAGAGTTTTGATTACCCATGGATACTCGGCGGCTTTTTCCCGGTACCTGCGTGAGAAGGGATATGACTCTCAGGAATTGCAAACCCTTTATGGGGAGGAAGAATGAAGGTCTTTGCCCATCTTTTTAAGGATCTGGATGAGACAAATAGCACGAACGAGAAAGTCGAAGTACTTACGGCTTATCTGGCGGCGATACCCGATAAAGAAAAGGTGTATGCTTTAGCGCTTTTCACAGGCCGCAGACCTAAGCGAATGGTGAGTCCGTCGTTGCTGCGTCTCAAAGCTCTTGAACTGACAGGTATCCCCGATTGGCTTTTTGAAGAGTGTTATTCGGTAATCGGCGATCTGGGCGAAGCAATCTCACTTCTCTTACCTGAAGGGACAGGTGCCGTTGACCGGCCGCTGAGTGTCTGGATGGAAGAGATCGCTCATATTTCCAGGGTTCAGGAAGAAGCCAAACTGGAGTGGATCTCAAGCGCATGGTCGTCTCTTACGAGACAGGAGTGTTTTGTGCTCAATAAGATCTTAACAGGAAGCTTTCGGTTAGGAGTGTCTCATGTACTGGTCGTACGGGCATTATCAAACCTCACTGGCGTCGCTACAGATATTCTCATGCACCGGTTGTCTGGTGAATGGACTCCGCGAAGCCTTCAGTTTTCGTCGCTCTTGCATGAAGGTAATGACCAGCAAACTTCGAAGCCCTATCCTTTTTGCCTTGCTTATGCGGTGGAAGGTGAAGTTTCCTCGCTGGGCGTCGAAAGTGAATGGCAGGCCGAATGGAAATGGGATGGCATCAGATGCCAGGTCATCAACAGGAACTCCCAAGTATTCGTTTGGTCCCGGGGCGAAGAACTCATTACCGAAAATTTCCCCGAACTCGCCTCTTTTGCCGGTGCTTTACCGGAGGGAACTGTTCTTGATGGGGAGCTGCTTTGCATGGAGAATGGCCGCACCTTGCCCTTTCAAGTGCTACAGACACGGATCTCCCGTAAGAATGTGTCTCTCAAAGTCCTCAGCTCGTGTCCCGCAGGGTTCGTCGCTTACGATCTTTTGGAATACAAGGGCGAGGACATGCGCAAACAGCCACTTTCCCTGCGTAGAAGTATTTTAGAAAGCATTCACTCGGACCTCCGCCATAAAGTCTTTTTTATTTCTGAAAAGATCAGTTACCGGTCATGGGGGGACCTTACTCAAATACGCGCGCGTTCGAGAGATGAGATGGCCGAAGGCATCATGTTAAAGCGCCTGCATTCGGTGTATGGGACCGGAAGAAAGAAAGGTGACTGGTGGAAATGGAAGATCGAACCATACGCGGTAGACGGTGTTCTGATCTACGCCCAGAAAGGGCATGGACGGCGGGCCGACCTCTATACCGATTATACGTTTGCCGTTTGGGACCAGGACAAGCTCGTTCCCTTTGCTAAGGCGTACTCCGGGCTCACCGATAAGGAGATCGCCGAAGTTGACCGCTTTGTAAAAGCGAATACCCTGGAACGCTTTGGACCTGTTCGTACAGTAAAGCCTGAGCTGGTCTTTGAGATAGGTTTTGAAGGGATTGGCGCGTCCTCCAGGCACAAATCTGGCATTGCCATACGCTTTCCACGTATGCTCAGATGGCGAAAAGACAAAACGGCTTTGGAGGCCGATACGCTTGAAAGCCTAAAAATGTTAATGCAGCGCGACCGTGACCAGAGGACGCCATGACGTGGAGAGCTGGTTTAGTGCCAGGGATAGGCAGCCTTTCGCGTTCCAGCAAAAGGTTTGGACCGCCTGGGAGGCTGGGCAGTCTGGCTTGCTCAACGCCCCGACCGGGAGTGGCAAGACCCTGGCTTTGTTTATGCCCACAATTATCAGCCACCTTGACCGCAAATACGACGGCGTAAAGGAGCGGCCGGGTCTTAAGCTTTTATGGATTACCCCTCTTCGCGCGTTAACCATCGATATCGCCAGAGCGATGGAAGAAGTTATCTCCGAGCTTAAACTCGATTACCGGGTAAGAATGCGTACGGGGGATACCAGTGCCGCCCAAAAAAGGCAATTGCGTACGAGCGTTCCCGAGGTATTGCTGACCACCCCTGAAAGCATGCACATCATGCTTAGTCAAAAAGGATATCCAGCGCTGTTTTCATCACTCGAAGGCATTGTGATCGACGAATGGCATGAGCTGCTCGGGACTAAGCGGGGAGTTCAGGTGGAACTGGCTTTGTCAAGACTAAAAGCTACGCGAACAAACGGGTCGAATTTAGAACCACTTCGGGTTTGGGGTATTTCAGCGACCATCGGGAATCTTGAACAGGCCGCAGATGTTCTCCTTGGGCCACTGCCTCAGAAGTCAGGCGAACCCTCCATGGGCGGTCCTATGCCCCGGAGGGCTTTAATAAAAGCGGGGTTCAAGAAAAAGACCGAGGTATTTCCGATCATTCCAGAGAATATCGAAGAGTATTCATGGACCGGGCATCTCGGTGTTAAGCTTTTGGCTCAAGTCATCCCTGTTATTGAAGCGGGAAAGACTACGCTGCTATTTACCAATACCCGTGGACAGGCCGAGATATGGTATCATGCGATCATAAACCAGTATCCCGAATACGCCGGAATAATCGCCATGCACCACGGTTCCTTGGGAAACGATCTCAGAAACTGGGTCGAACAAGCCTTACATGAGGGACAGCTTAAGCTGGTGATTTGCACGTCCTCTCTTGATCTTGGTGTTGATTTTAGGCCAGTAGATACGGTCGTACAGATAGGCAGCCCAAAGGGTGTAGCCAGATTCTTGCAAAGGGCAGGTCGGAGCGGCCATTACCCTGGGGCGACGAGTCGCATTTTCTTTGTTCCAACCCACTCCCTTGAGCTTATGGAAGGCGCGGCTCTTAAACTTGCAATGGATACCGGGCGATTCGAAGATAGGGACCCGGTTATCATGGCGCTTGATGTCCTCGTCCAATACCTTATGACCCTCGCTTTGTCAGAAGGGTTCGCCGAGCGGGAATTATTAACCGAGCTTCGAGGGACCTACTCCTTCAGTGAGATCACTTCGAAAGAATTAAGAGAGATGATCATTTTTTTGACCCAGGGCGGAGGTGCGCTTACCGGGTATGACGAGTATCATAAGATTGAGGAACAGGACGGGAGGTACATGGTAACCAGTCGCCGAACGGCTATGCAGCACCGCATGAGTATAGGAACCATCGTAGGGGCAAGTGCGGTGCGGGTGGCGATGCTCAATGGCAGTCAGATAGGTACCGTAGAAGAAACGTTCATATCCCGGCTTAAGATAGGCGACACTTTTTGGTTTGCAGGCAGGAGCCTTGAGCTGGTACGGTTCAAAGAAATGACGGCGTTCGTAAGAAAGGCAAGCGGCAAAAAAGGACAGATCCCAAGCTGGGATGGAGGCCGAATGCCCTTGTCGTCACAACTCTCGGCGCTGCTTAGATACATGGTCGGCCAGGCCGCCCAAGGAAAATTCCTCTCTGAGGAAATGATGGCCCTCATCCCCGTCTTTCGTCTGCAGGAAACCGGTTCGGCGCTACCGCACGAAAACGAGTTTCTAATCGAAAAGCTGCAGTCAAAGGAAGGCTGTCATGTTTATTTTTATCCCTTCGAGGGCCGGTTGGTGCACGAGGGCTTAGCTTCACTGGTCGGCTGGCGGCTGGGCAATAGCCGTAGCGCGACGTTTTCAATCGCTATGAACGACTATGGCTTTGAGCTCCTTGCCGATCGCGACATTCAACTGAGTGAACTTGAGGATCCTAAGCTATTTTCTGACCTAAATCTATTGCAGGATATCATGCATAGTCTTAACGCCAACGAAATGGCCCGGCGTCGTTTTAGGGACATCGCCCATATCGCCGGTTTGGTCTTCACCGGTTTTCCTGGCAAGCAAATGAAGAATAGACATCTGCAGGCAAATACGTCGCTGCTCTTTGATGTTTTTAGGGAATATGAACCTGACCATTTTCTGTTAAGGCAAGCTTATCGCGAAGCGCTTCACTATCAGCTTGAAGAATTTCGGCTTCGGGCGGCGCTGCGCCGTATCTCAAGCCAAAAGATTGTCTTTCGGGCTATAAGCCGTCCAAGCCCTTTCTCGTTCCCTATCCTGGTGGACAGTATGCGCGAGAAGTTAAGCACCGAGTCTCTTGAAGAACGGGTTAAAAAAATGGTTTTGCAGTATGACGTGAGATAGGCCTTGCCGATGCTCAGCTATTTTACAGCGTGCGAACCAGAGGCCGATTCGAGGTAATCAATTCTTCCGCCTTTAAAAAAGAACCGGCTATAATAGGGGTCCTCAAGGTTACTGATGATCACGCCGCGGGAGCTCGACGAATGAACGAACCGGTTTGACCCAAGGTAAATGCCCATATGAGTGATGGAATGCGAGTGAATCTTGAAGAAAACCAAATCTCCCTCCTTCAGACTGGCCCTGTCAAGTGGAGCAACTTGCTGAAAGATCTCCCGGCAATTGCTGCCAAGGAGAATGTTATAAGCCAAATTGTATATACGGCCCGCAAAACGGGAACAATCGATACCCCAGTGTGTGTCACCCCCTAGCAAGTATGGTGTCCCGATCCAGTTTTGGACCTGATTGTAAAGGTGTATATCTGCCGCAGAGTCCACGTCCAAATTAAGCAACTTGCTGTAGTACAAGTGACCAAGCGTGTCAGGATCTGACAGGATGTTGTTTTCGGTGTCAAAGTTCCGGGGGTCAACCTCCAGAAAATGAGTATGATGCCGACCCGAAAAAAGCCTGAAACGCAGCCTGAACTTTTTCTGTCTTGAACCTTTGCCTGAATACTTACTTGAACTCTTGTGGGAGCGGGCGCTGGCGCGGGTGAAGGATCGTTTTGCTTTGGCAAAGCCCGGTCCCTGGTTGCTTATGGAATAGCTGACTATGATAAAAAGGATCATCAGAAGTTTTCTCATACCAAGTGCTCTCAAGAACGAGTTTGTATTAAAAGTTACGACAGCCAAATTTTTCTCTCCTTTTAAGATGTGAATTAGATGTTAATCCGCTAACATTTATCGAGCCGAATTTAAATGAACGGCATTTTGAGCTTAATAACGTGGTTTTTAACTTGAAGTTACATAAAAGGTACATTAAGACAGAATTTAGTTGACATCCCGGCTAATCGTTTTTTATTGATAATTTTGAGTTTACAGCAAAGAATATTTAGATGAGTGCTCTGAAAACCGGTAATGAAGTAAAGCCTTCGGACAATGGAACTGCGGTATCGAACGGTAATGGCGCAATGTCTGGTCCTTCGCAAAACGGAAGTCAGGAAGGCCTTCCCTCATTCGAAAAAGAGACCTACCTCCAGTGGTATGAGCGCATGCTTTTGATGCGTAAGTTCGAAGAAAGGGCCGGTCAGCTATACGGACAGCAAAAAATAAGAGGCTTTTGTCACTTGTATATCGGCCAGGAAGCGGTTGTAGCTGGTGCGATCTCTGTTCTGCGCCGAGGTGACGCCATGATCACCGCTTACAGGGACCACGCTCACGCGATAGCGAAAGGGGTCGACCCAAAGGCAATCATGGCTGAGCTTTTTGGTAAGGTCACCGGCTGTTCCAAAGGCAAAGGAGGTTCGATGCACATGTTCTCTAAGGAGCATCGATTCTTTGGAGGTCATGGTATAGTCGGCGGTCAAATCCCTTTAGGTGCCGGTATCGCTTTCGCTGAGAAGTACAAAGGGACAGATAATGTCTGCATATGCTATATGGGTGATGGCGCCGTCAGGCAGGGTTCTTTCAACGAGACACTTAACATGGCCATGCTTTGGAAGTTACCGGTCATCTTCGTTTGCGAGAACAATGGATATGCTATGGGTACGTCTGTCGCGCGTACGACCAATGTTCAGGATATTTATAAATTGGGCACCGGCTTCGAAATGCCGTCAGAGCCGGTTGACGGGATGAGCTGTGAGGCCGTCCATGTGGCGATGGACCGCGCAGTAACGCGTGCCCGGGCCTGTGATGGACCCACTTTCCTGGAAATGCGCACTTACCGTTTCAAAGGGCATTCAATGTCAGATCCGGCAAAATACAGAACTAAAGAGGAGGTCGACCTTTATAAATCGAAGGATCCTATCGAGGTCATCCTTAAGATCATACTTGATAAGAAATTTGCAGACCAGGCCTGGGTAGACAAGATCAATGACAAGGTTAAAGACATCGTTGAAGCTTCGGTCAAGTTCGCCGATGAATCACCCTACCCAGAACCAGGCGATCTGTACACAGACGTTTACGTACAAAAAGATTATCCTTACATTCTAGATTAAGAAACACCTTACGTGTCCCTAGTGCGTGGTTCCTGCTTTGCTTTGGTTAACCACCTGCTATGAACAAATAATATTATGGCAGAAGTTGTTAAGATGCCCAAAATGAGCGACACTATGACCGACGGTGTTCTTGCGAAATGGCATAAAAAGGTCGGGGACAGTGTAAGGTCCGGCGACCTTGTCGCTGAGGTCGAAACGGATAAAGCGACGATGGATTTTGAGTCCTTTCAGGAAGGAACCTTGCTGTACATTGGACCAAAAGAAGGCGAATCTGTTCCTGTTGAAGGGATCATCGCTGTTTTAGGTAAAGAGGGTGAAGACTTTCAAAGTTTATTGGGAGGCGCTTCTTCCGGGCAAGCCGCTCCGGCTGCTGGAGCTCCCCCGGCTGCCACAGACCAAGCCCAAGCTGATTCAAAGTCGGCACCTGTGGCCGCTGCTGCTGCAGGCCATGCGAAAGACTTTAATGAGGGTTCGGCTGCAACCAACATGCCCGCGGGCGCTCCAATGAGTACCGATGGTACCTCAGGTCAAGCAGAGAGCGCAAGCGCTGAAACATCTACACCAGCAAGCCCTGCAACCTCTGTAGCTGGAAGCTATTCAGGAAATGGCCATGCTCCGCAAGACGCAGGAGGTAGCAGCAGGTTGAAAGCCTCGCCTCTAGCCCGAAAAATGGCCGAGGAAAAAGGTATTGACCTTGTAGGCGTAAAGGGCAGTGCCGAAAACGGCCGCATCGTAAAAAAGGATATTGAGAACTATAAGCCTCAAAGCAGCGCGCCCGCGGCTACTGAGACAGCAGTAGAGCTAGCTCCCGGGGCCAGCAATCTGAACAATTTGCCCTCTGCAGGCTCAAGTCCGGTTTCTGCTTCGGGTCAAGGGACAAACGCCCCAGTGCCTGCCCTTCAGCCATCACGAACAGCAGATTACGAAGATGTGCCGGTCTCGCAGATGCGCAAGACCATTGCCCGCAGGTTGGCAGAAAGCATGTTCACTGCACCGCACTTCTATTTGACAATGTCTGTTCGTATGGACAAAGCGATGGAACTCAGATCAAAGATCAACGAAGTAGCTCCTGTCAAAATTTCGTTCAACGATTTTGTGCTTAAAGCAGTCGCCTTAAGTTTAAAGCAGCATCCAAAAATAAATTCAAGCTGGTTGGGCGATAAGATCAGATATAATCATGCTATTAACATTGGTGTGGCTGTCGCAGTAGATGAAGGATTGCTTGTTCCTGTGGTGAAGGATGCTGATTCCAAGTCCCTGTCGCACATCTCAAAAGAGGTCAAAGACTTTGCGCAGAAAGCTAAAGACAAAAAGCTTCAACCGTCCGATTGGGAAGGCAGTACATTCACAATCTCAAACCTGGGAATGTTCGGAATTGACGAGTTCACGGCGATCATCAATCCGACAGACTCATGTATTTTGGCAATCGGTGGCATTAGTCAGGTTCCCGTCGTAGACCAGGGCCAGGTTGTTCCAGGAAACGTCATGAAGCTTACGCTATCCTGCGATCACAGGGTGGTTGATGGAGCAACGGGCGCAGCCTTTCTGCAAACTGTTAAGGCGATGCTTGAGGAGCCCTTCAAGATACTCGTCTAAAAGCAGCCAGCCAGGCCAATATTCCCTCAGCTTATAACCCAGGAAGCTTACTTATAAACCGGTCAAAGTTGAGTGTATCAGATGGCTTGACGGCAATATCGTTGTCAAGGATCACACCTTTTTGATCAATAAGATAATAACGGGGCAGTGTATAGGACAGGAGGTCCTTTCCTTTGATATTTCTTGATTTCAATAGGTAGTAGGATAATGGCGCTTTATAGGGATCTCCATAAAGCTGAATTCCTTGTAAATGGTGCTGGTCATAATATCTGATCCAGGCACCTTTGTCCTTTTCAAGAGAAATGCGAACGAAATCGATGTTCCTTCTCTTAAATTTTTGTCTCGCGCGCTCCCAATACGGCAGTTCCAACATACTGGCCACGACGCCTTCGGACCAAAAGTTAATGAGCAGGTATTTGCCAAACAGGCTTGAAAGGCGTATCCCGGCATCGTTTCGGTCGTACATTTCAACATCGGGCGCCTTTTTTCCGATTTCCACCGAATCTGGCCTTACCAAATCAGTTAAGCGCTTTAAACGGAGTATTTGAGTGAAACCGTTTAAAGGGAAGACGAGGGTAATGGCGACAAGAATCAGAAAAGCGCTTCCAGTAACCAGGCATTTCAATAAAGGTGCTGTTCGGCTGCAAGAAATCTCTAAATTTGACACTACAACCGAAAACTGAAGACGATGGAAATCAAAGGGAAAATTCTTGAGATCAATGAAACGCAGGAAGTAAAAGAAAATTTTCGGAAACGGGAATTTATCCTTGAATACAGCGAAAACGACAAGTACATCGAATATCTCAAATTTGAAGCCATTCAGGATAAATGTGAAATGCTAGATTCATTCGCCCCCGGCAATGAGGTCGAAGTCTTTTTCAATTTAAGAGGTAGACCCTGGGTTGATAAGACCGGCAAAAAAAGTTACTTCACTTCTCTCCAGGCCTGGAGAATAAAGCCGGCAGATGAAAGCGGCAATCAGTCTGGAAATACCCGCAATACTTTAGCTTCCAACTCAAATCCAGGGATGCGGTCAGGTGTGTCTGGGGCAGGGTCTGGTATGGCGTCTAGTAATGCGCCCGGCTTTGGTGGTGGCTCAAACTACAATTCAGATTCAGTTTCTTCAAACCAAGCCAGGGATTTTGGTGCTGAAAGACAAACCGACGCTGGTCGCACCAGCCCGTTCCCGCCGTCAGACGAGGACGACCTTCCTTTCTAACCTCTCTATTCTCATCCAAAGCTCATTCTAAGGGATGAATACTACAGACGATTCCATAGATGTCGCAAAAATTGAACGCGACCTCAATTTTTTGATCCGTTGTCTGGCAGAAATTTTAACCGAGACTGGTCAACCCGAGTTGGCTGCGTTGCTTTATGAGGACAAGGCAGTCAAAAACAGATCGTTTGAGATTATAACCTCTTCGCATGACCCCTCATTCGAGCCCGAGGCTAGTATCGGCGAAAGTACCGCGTACGCAGCATCGTCCAGTTTGCAAACCGCTCAGTTGTTTTCGATCGTTTTCCAGCTGAACAACATGGTTGAGGAGAACGCCGCGGCGCAATTTCGACGCAAACAGGAGACCTTGCACGGCTTGTCATATATCGCCGGGCTATGGGGTAAAAATCTTGCTGACCTTAGAGCGCTCAACATTGGTGAGGAAGAGATCGCCTCTTACTTGCCTCAAATCCATATAGAACCAGTCCTTACTGCTCACCCTACTGAGGCTAAGCGCCAAACAGTACTTGATCATACACGGGCACTATACCTTTTGCTGGTTAAGCTGGAGAACCCAGTGTGGACCCCGCAAGAAAAAACTGCAATAAGGGATGAGATTAAAGTATCCCTTGAACGTCTTTGGTACACCAATGAGATCTTTCTTGAGAAACCACAGGTTTCTGATGAATTGCGCAATGTGCTGCATTATTTGGTTAATGTTTTTCCAGAGGTGATCGAGATACTGGATCAGCGGCTTAGGCAGGCCTGGCTTGAAAACGGCTTTAATCCTGATCTGATTCGCGGAGCCGGTAAAATGCCAAAGTTGAGCTTTGGGAACTGGGTTGGCGGTGACCGGGATGGGCACCCGCTAGTAACGGCACAGGTTACGTCAGATGCACTGAATGCTCTTCGCCGAAATGCGCTCACCATGATTCGAGATGATCTAGCTGCACTCTTGAAAAAGTTAAGCATTTCGGAACAGTATCATGAAGTTCCTCCTGATCTGCATGATTGGATAAGGGCTACAGCAGAGATCATTGGCAAAGATGCCGAAGCGGTATTTCAGCGAAATAAGTTTGAACCCTGGCGGCAGGCCGTAAGGCTTGTTTCGTTACGACTTCCGTTAAGTGAAAGTGGTCAACTGATCTGTGAACACGAGCCAAGATTTTATTCAGACTCGACACAACTTCTCGCCGATCTCAGACTAATTCATAACTGGCTTTGGGAAACTAAGCTCGTTCGCATTGCTGAGGGAGACATCGAACCAATTTCCAGAAAGGTCGAAACTTTCGGTTTCCATCTTGCCAGGCTGGACGTTCGCCAAAATAGCAGCTTCCATGATAAAGCGCTTGCTCAGCTGATGAACGCTGCAGGACTAGATGGTAATGCTTTCCTTGACTGGAATCTCGATCAGCGGCTTGTTTTTTTGAATAAGGAACTTTCTAACGACCGTCCTTTTACGCGGGCCGGAATAGACGCCGGGTTGGAAGCAAATGCGGTTCTCTTAGCTTACGCCGTGCTTAGGCAGCACATGGAAAATTACGGTTCAGAGGGGCTGGGCTCCCTCATTGTGAGTATGACCCACAATGTGAGCGACCTGTTAGTGGTTTATATCCTCGCCCGCGAGGCGGGAATCGTTCGCCGGCAGGATGGTCAGATGATTTGCAGATTACCCGTTGTTCCCCTATTTGAGACCATTGACGACCTCATCGCGAGCCCTGCAATTATGAAGGCCTTCTTTGAACATCCCATCACCCGGGCGAGCAAGGATTTTCATAATCGAAAAAATAGATTGGGTGCCGACTTACAGCAGGTGATGATCGGGTATAGCGACAGTAACAAAGATGGCGGAATTTTCGCAAGTTTATGGAATCTCAATCGTGCGCAGAAAGCCCTCGTAGAAACGGCTGAGGTAAGCGGGAGAAGAATTTACTTTTTTCATGGCCGCGGAGGAACAGTTAGCCGCGGCGCAGGTCCAACGAACAGGTTTATTAATGCCCAGCCCGAAGGCTCCCTTCAAGGGTATTTTCGATTAACTGAACAAGGTGAGACGATTTCCCAAAAGTATGCGAACAAGCTTACCAACGCGTACAACCTTGAATTGCTAACGGCTGGTATTGCTGGTAGCTCACTTCGCCAGCGGCATGTTTCATCTGACAGGCACATTATGGATAGCATCATGGACCTTCTCTCGGAGGAGAGCAGGCGCTTTTATGAACAACTAATTGGCGGGGATGGGTTCATTTCTTTCTTCTCTGAAGCAACCCCGATCGATGTTATCGAGTCTAGCCGTATTGGGTCCCGGCCGGCGCGGCGAACAGGTTCAAGGTCTCTGGCAGATCTGCGAGCAATCCCATGGGTCTTTAGCTGGAGCCAAAGCCGGTTCTTCCTTTCAGGTTGGTACGGCGTAGGTAAGGCGTTAAACTTTCTGAAAACAGAACACCCCGACAAGTACGAGCTTCTGCGGGTTCACGTAATGAAGTACACCCCCCTTCGCTATATTTTGACTAACGTCGCGTCAAGCATTTTGGTCGCCGACAAAAATATAATGGGATGGTACGCTTCCCTATGCGAAGACAAGGGAATAGGAGGTAGATTTTTAGGCCTCGTTCATGAAGAATACGACCGAACTCGGGCCGCACTTGAAGAGATCTATGGCGAAACCCTTGAGCAGCGTCGTCCCCGAACGGCTCGAATGCTTGATATAAGACGTGGTAAGCTCGAAAAATTACATAAAATCCAGATTGATGGCTTAATCAAATGGCGTTCAGAGAAGAAGCTTTTGCTTAAAGCTGAAGTCGAAAATGGCCTGGCCGGTCTCCTTCTTGTTGTTAACGCGATTGCGAGCGGTCTTCGCACAACGGGATAAAAAACGTTAATCTGTAGAAGTATGGAATCTAAAAGACAACAAAAATTCGCGCGGGTTATTCAAAAAGACCTAGGCGACATCTTCCAGCGTGAAGCGTCAACCTTGCTGCCCGGAGTCCTTATCACAATCACTCAGCTTCGTGTAACCTCAGATCTGTCCCTTGCCCGGGTTTATTTAAGTTTCTTCAATACTAAAGATCCGCAAGGCGCCTTAAACACCATACGGACACAAAGCCGGGAGGTTAGATTTAAACTCGCCTCAAGAATAAAAGATCAGGTTCGCGCGATTCCCGCGCTTGAGTTCTTTCTGGACGACACGAATGACTACACGGAGCGTATGGACCGCATCTTTGACCAGCTCCATGAGCGTGATAAGGAAAAGGATTCTGATGGGCAATAGCCAGTTGCAATTGAAGGGCAACAACGTCGAAGCTGATTGACTATAGGGCACCTCTAATAACTCGGAAAGTTAAATTTATTTTATCAAACACTTGATTTATAGCGGTTTGACTGCTATATTTCGGTATGAAAACGTTCAAGAAAAGCAAAGCTATCGGATTTTTTGATGAAGA
>JAABUX010000413.1_pt1 | contig 73453 bp, 72 predicted proteins | sample 5561851 | NCBI WGS metagenome assembly JAABUX01 (sample SAMN10711883, study PRJNA513361) | rock metagenome | isolation source: Antarctica rocks | place: Antarctica: Victoria Land, Richard Nunatak red sandstone | collected 2016-01-03
CCTCGCAGAAGCTCGTCGTCGTCACAAACAGATCCGACTGGCGGGGAGAAAGTCCAAGGCTCATACCCTCAAGCATGACTTGAGGATCGGACGGAGCCGCCCGAAAAACACCAACCTCCTAGGGGTGGCGCGCCCAAGGCTGGACCACGGACTTCGGCCACCATGCGGTTGCCCTGTCCCAGTTCCAGGACGGAGGCCCGCCGCGCGACGGGATCCCGCCGATCGACCACCCCAAGCCCGCCCCGCTAACGACCGGGGGCGGATTTCTGACCGCGCGCGAGCCGGTGATAGCCGTCGACATCGGCGGGCAGGCGCGTGCCTACCCCGAGCAGATCCTCGTCTGGCACGAGATCGTCAACGACAGTTTCGGCGACGTACCGATCACCGTTTCCTACTGCCCGCTGTGCAACTCGGCAATTGTGTTTGACCGCCGCGTCGGCCACCGGACCCTCACCTTTGGGACCACCGGCAAGCTCCGCAAATCCGACCTGGTCATGTGGGATCGCCAGACCCAGTCGTGGTGGCAGCAATTCACCGGCACCGACCTCGTAGGCCGCTACACCGGAACCACGCTTCGCCCGCTCGACAGCCAGGTGCTGAGCTGGGCCCAATTCAAGGCAAGCTATCCGCACGGCACCGTGCTCTCACGCGACACCGGCTTCCAACGCCCCTACGGGTCAAACCCGTACCCAAGCTACGACACGGCCCCCGCCTCAAAGCCTCCGTTCTACAGCGGGCGCGTCGATCCCCGGCTGCCCGCGCTCGAGCGAGTCGTCGCTGTGTTCGCCGGCGAGCAGACCGCGGTCGTGCCGTTCTCCACCCTGATCCGTCACCCGGTCATCACCGGCTCGCTCGGCGGTCGGCCGTTGGTCGTGCTCTACGCCCCAAGCGTCGTTTCGGCACTCGACGCCGGCACGATCTCCCACTCGCGCGAGGTCGGGACAGCCGGCGCATTCGACCCCATCGCCGGGGGCGCACGCTACGGTTCTCCCCGGCTGGTCATGGTCTGTTCCGCGATCAGACAGGCACGACCTGGAACATCACCGGCCGGGCCGTCGCCGTCGATTACGCGGAAGGCAGCTGCGCCCGCTGCGCACCGATGAGCAGTTCTGGTTCGCGCTCGCCGCGTTCCTACCCAAGGCGCGGTTGCTGACGGCCGGATCGGGGTCGTGTACGTCAGGCCTCGGCCTTGAAATCGTCCGTGAGGCTCGAGTCGTTTCCGAGCAGACGCAATGCGCTGACCGTGCGGATCAGGTTCTCGAGCATCCGGCGGCAGTTGGGACACCAGCGCACGTGGCGCCGTACCCGCCGGGCGGTACCGAGGTCAAGCTCACCGTCAATGTAGTCCGACATGTGCTCGCGAACCTCGCGGCAGCGTTGTCGATCTCGACTGACCGGGTTGAACCTGTTTGCCACCGACTCTCCTCCAGGGGTCGTCCTCTGACTCTACGCTCGGGCTGTGTTCATGGCCTTTGACCCACCAGGATCGCCTCAGGATTCACAGCGGCCGGGACAGCGACGGGCGGCCGTCCGAGAGGCCGTGGCGCTCTGCGCGCAGCGGCGCAATCTTCGTCGGACGGTCCGGATCGCGCTTGTCGTCGGACTCCTGCTGACGCTGATCAACCAAGGCGCCGTGATCGCTTCCGGGCACGCGACGGCGGCGACCTGGCTGCGCTGCGCCCTGAACTTCGTGGTCCCGTTCCTGGTCTCCAACGCGGGGTTGCTGAGCTCGCGCCATTGACGTCCAAGGATCTGTGGGCGACTTCCTGAATCGTTAGCTGCGGCCTGCGGGTCTAACGCAGCGATCACATGGCCACCGACACGACCACAGCACCACGGATGGTTCCCGCCTGATGGCCAAGCGAAATCGCGAGAACGAGGCCCAGCGCAAACGCCAACTCGTCCACGAGAAGGAGTCCCAGGAGCGGGCCAAGCGCCGCGAGCGCCGAATCTACCTCGGTGTGGGGGCGGCGCTCATCGCGGTCGCCGCAGTCACCGTCGCGGTCGTCACCTCCAGGACCGCCAGCCGCCCGAGCCCAACGCCGATCGCGTCCACCCCGCAGACGGGTGCCGGGTCGCCGGCGGCCACCGCTCCGGCCCCGGCGGATGCCGCCGCCGTCCTGGTCGCGAATACGCGGCAAGCCGACCGGGTGCTCAATACGACAATCCAGGCCAAGCTGGCGCAGCTTCCCGGCGTGCCGGTCGTGATCAACCAGTGGGCGTCCTGGTGCCCAAACTGCCGTGCTGAGTTCCCGTTCTTTCAGCAGGCCGGCCGCCGATACGACAAGCGGATCGCGTTTCTCGGGCTCGACTCCCAGGACTCGCAATCCAACGCCCAGGCGTTCCTGGGCCGATTCCCGGTGGACTACCCGAGCGTGTTTGACCAGAACGCCAGCCAGGCGCAGTCACTCGGCGCCGGTCAGGGATGGCCGACAACGATCTACCTGAACGCCAGGCACCAGATAACCAACGTGCATGTAGGCGCGTACCAGGGCCTGCAGTCGCTCGAGCAGGACATCAGCCATTACACATAGGCAAGCGGGCTCCAGGCGCCGAGCCTGATGCTCGCCCCGATCTCCAACGACCCAGCCAGTGGGGTCGGAGTGCTCGCGCAGTCGCGGCCGGGCTGGTGTCGTTCCTTTCGCCGTGCGTGCTGCCGCTCGTGCCCGGCTATCTGTCGGCGGTAGTGGGCGTCGCCCCGGCCGAGCTTGACCGCGCGGACCGTAGGCGCGTGCTGGCGCCCAGCCTGGTGTTCGTCGCCAGCTTCTCCTCGATCTTCGTGCTGCTCGGGGTCGGCGCGACGCTGCTCGGGACGAGCTTCACTACGCAACGCCAGCTGCTCGACAAGATCGCTGCCGGACTGATCATCGCGCTCGGCGCGTTCTTCGTCGCGACTCCGTTCGTGGTGGCGCTGAACCGCGACTGGCACGTCGAGGCCCTGCTGGAGCGCGCCGGGCGCGGCGGCCCGCTCGTCGCCGGCGCGGCGTTCGCGGTCGCCTGGACGCCGTGCGTGGGCCCGACGCTCGGCGCGATCCTCTCAGCGGCCGCGCTGTCTAGCTCCGCCGTGCATGGAGGCGTACTGCTGGCGTTCTACTCGGCGGGTCTCGCGATCCCGTTCCTGGCCACAGCGCTCGCGTTTGAGCGAATGACCTCGCTGTTCGCGATCGTCAAGCGCCACTTCCGAGTCGTGATCGCCGGCGGCGGCGTGGTGCTGATCGCAATGGGGGTGCTGATCTGGTCAGGCGAGCTGTTTGTGCTCAACATCCAGGCCCAACAGGCGCTCAACGACCTGGGGATCAACTTCTTCAACTCGCCATGACCACGGCGATGACTCCACGCGTGCTCGAAGGGCGCGCCCGCGGGCAGCTGAACAGCTGCGCGGCCACCAGATCTTCGTGTGCCGCCACGCCGGCCCCGACCCCTGCTGCTGTTCAACACGGCTTCCCGTCGAGCTCCTATGACTGGCGCGCCACGCTCGGGCTACTCGACGATGAGCGCTCCTGGCTCGCACTGGACTTCCTCGGATTCGGACTCTCTGACAAGCCCCGCGACGCCGCCTACAGCCTCTTCGACCAGGCCGACATCGTCGAAGCAGCTCCCCGCGCGCGAACAGCACCCCGTGGTTCTGGTCGCCGCGACACGGGGACTTCAGTCGCCACCGAGCTGCTTACCCGCGATCTTGAGTGGACACTGAGCTTCACTCCCGCCGGGGTGCCGCTTTTGAACGGCAGCGTGATCATCGAGCGCGCGTCGCTGACCTGGGCGCAGACAGCGTTGCGCTCACCGCTCGGGGCCGCATTTTCACGGCTGAGCACCAGGGGGTTGTTCATCCGCCAGTTCGCCAGGTTGTTCTCCGCGTCTCATCCGCTGAGCAGCGCTGAGGCCCAGGACCAGTGCGTGCTCTGGTCCCGCGCCGGCGGGGCTCACCTCGCCCACCGCCTGGTGCACTACATCAACGAGCGCCAAAGCCAATGCGACGCGCCGGCAAGGCGCGGTCGGCGACTGGCCGGGAGAACTGCGGCTCGCGTGGGGGATGCGCGACCCCCACGCCCAGCGTGCTGGCCGGCCGACGGCAGCTACGGCCCGCAGCGCCGGTCACCGAGCTGCCCGAGCTCAGTCACTATCCCCAGATCGAGCAGCCCGAAATGATCGCCCCTCAGTGAAGGAGCTTGTCTGGCCCTCAACGCGATAGGACCTCTGCCAGCTCGCATTGCCCCCTCTCCGCGCAGCCAGCGTGGTCATGAGAGCGTCTGGTTAACATCGGGCGGGATCGCGGTTGGACAGATGAGCCACGGCTCCCACCGGCGAGGGACCGGCTTGACTTCGCCGCCTTGTCCGCCTTTCATGGACGGGTGAACGAGCACGGAAAGCGGCGGCGGCTCGCATCCCCCGGAGTCGGGGAGTCAGGCGACCTGCGGATCGTCCCCCCGGCGCCGCACCCGGACTTATCGGGAGGCGCTCGTGACCAGGGCGCTGCGCTGGTGGCTTTGGCTCAGGCTGGCGATGACCGGGCGTTCGAGGAGCTGGTCGCGCTTTATTGCCCGCGGCTCCGGCGTGTTCTGCTTCGCATCACGCGCGATGGCGAGGCAGCCGACGATGCCCTCCAGGAGGCGCTGATCCGGGCCTGGCAGAACATCGATCGCTTCCAGGGGCGCTCGAGCTTCTTCACCTGGATGACGCGCATCGCCATCAACGAGGGATACCGCAAGGTCAAGCGAAACGAGGCCGCGGCGGCGCTGGTTCTCGATGACGCGGTCGGCGAGCGGGTCGCGGGATGGGGTGACCGGCCCGATGAGCTGTTTGAGTCTCGCGAGCTCCTGGCGGCCGTCGACGCCGCGCTGGCGCGGCTGCCGATCGCCTATCGCGAGGCGGTCGTGCTCCGAGACGTCGAGGGCTTGAGCACGGCCGAGGCGGCCGGGGTGCTCGAGATCGGCGAGCGCGCGCTCAAGAGCCGTCTGCACCGCGGTCGGATGGCGCTGCGCCGCGAGCTCGACGCGTTCTTCGCCGACGATTGAGAGCACCGGTGCCAGCGCCGGTCGCGAGCCGTCAGGCGGTGGCGCGGCTGGGTGGATTTGGAGTGCTGCTGGGCGCGCTGTTCGTCATTGGCCTGCTCATCGCTCCGCATTCGGCTCGCCACTTCCGCAACGAGTTCGCGGGGCTCGGCATCTGGGGCCCGCTGGCGGTGATCGCCGCTACACCCTGCTCACGTGCGCGTTCGTGCCCGGCCCGGTCCTCGCTGGAGCCAGCGGCCTGCTGTTCGGCACCACGCCCGGCACGGCGGAAGCGATCCTGTCCGCAACGCTGGGCGCCAGCGCAGCGTTTCTGATCGCCCGGGCGCTCGCCCAGCGGTCCTAGGCGCGCTGGCGAGCGGGCGTCTGCGTGACTGGACAGCGCGGATCGAGCGACGCTGGTTTCTCGCTGTGCTGTATGCGCGAATCGTGCCCGGCGCGCCGTTTTCGCTGATCAGCCCCGCAGCCTGACCCGGGTCAGGCTGCGGGACTTAGCAGTCGCCACGGCGATCAGCGCGCTGCCTCGCGCGTTCGCGTACGCCGCGCTGGGAGGCAGCATCGGCAACTACTCATCCCCGCAGGCGCTGGTGGCGATCGGGGTGCTCGTCGCAATGGCGATCGGCGGCGCGGCGCTGCTGTGGCACACCCACCGGCAGGCTCGGCGGCCAAACGACATCAAGCCGCGGCGAGCTGCTCGAGTAGACCGACGAGTGGCCAGGTGGTTTGTGTGCGCCAGCGCAGCGCGCGCTCGGCCCCGGAGTTCGCGGTGATCCTCGGCGGCAGCCCATCCGAGAATGGCGACGTCCTCGACCTCGGCGTCGACGCAGATGATGTTTGTCCAGCCACGCCAACCCTCCGGAGTCGAGTTCATGTCGGCGATGAACAGCGGCGGAAGTCCCGATCGGAACACGATCTCGAATGTCGCCAGCATCAGACTGATTCGAGCGAGATCCTCCCACTGCTTGTCCGTAGGCACGCGCCGTTGCGAATCCCGGAAGCTCCCAGCCCCACCCGGGCCGCTCAGGTGCGCGAGAACGGACGGCGGTGCGCTTGACCGAGGCTCTCGAGCACGGTTGTGAGGATGGAGTCGGCGTCGAGCTCGGGTGGCTCCGGATCCACGGGCGCCGGCTCAGCCGCGCCCGCCGCCCCAGGAGCTGTGGACTCAGCCGCAACCGCCGGATCGGGGTCGTCCACGGCCTCGCTTGAAATGGATCGTGGCGGGCGCCGGAAGAAGGAGCCCAGACGCTCGAGCAAGCCGCGTCGCGGTGCTCGGTTGGATGAGGCTGAATCGGCGGGTCGCGCCTGCACGCCGGCATCTGTGCGAGAGAGGGTCACGGCGCCCTCGTCCCGCGGCGGCGCCGCAGACGCCGAGCGCGGTGCTTCGGACGTCATTGATGCCGCCTCCCCCTTGAACTGGTCCGAACGTGCGGTCAGGGTCACTTTTGTCCCCCATCCCGCCGGCGCGAGCGCCACCGTGCCGCTCGCGCGGACGCCCTCCCAGGCGACGGTGGTTTCGGGCTCGAGCCTCGTGATCCGGACCTCGCCGAGTTGGCCCAACGGGTCCAAGTGACGCGCCAGCGACAAAGGATCGCTGCACTCCGCCCACAGCTCAGGCTGAGACTTGACCAGGGTACGGCTCGTCTGATGCTCTGTCATGCCGGTTGCTTTCGCGCGGCCGGACGGGACTCCTTCTCCCTAGGCCCGCGTTACGGTTGCGATCACGCGGCCGCGGAGGTCGCACGGCCCGCGGCGGCGTACGGCCCAGGCGCCGTCGCGCCCGCCAGCCCTCAGAACGCCGGCTTGTACTCCCCGAACACGTCCCGCATCGCGGCGCAGACCTCGCCCATCGAGCAGCGGTCCGCCAGCGCGGTACGAATGACGGGCAGCAGGTTCTGGGTCCCGCGCGCACACTCGCGAACCTCTCCGAGCCGGCGCTCCACCAGCTCGCCGTCCCGGTCGGCCTTGAACGCCTTCAAGCGTTCCAACTGGTGGCGCTCTGACTCCGGATCGACGCGCAGGATGTCCTGCACCTCGGGGGTGTCCTCGACGAACTCGTTGACCCCGACGACGATGTCCTGTCCGATCCGGTAGCGCTCGTGGTAGCCGAACGCCGACTCCTCGATCTCGCTCTTGATGAAGTCGATCGCGTGCACCGAGCCTCCCAGCTCGTCGATCTTGGCAATCAGCTCGAGCGCGCTGGCCTCGATCTCGGCGGTGAGCGCCTCGACGAAGTAGGAGCCCGCGAACGGGTCCACCGTGTCGGTGGCGCCCGACTCGTGGCCGATGATCTGCTGCGTGCGCAGCGCGATCTTGGCGGCGCGTTCAGTCGGAAGCGCCAGCGCCTCGTCGAAGCCGTTGGTGTGCAGCGACTGAGTCCCGCCGCAGACCGCCGCGAAGCCCTGCAGCGCGACTCGCACGATGTTGTTCTGCGGCTGCTGGGCGGTGAGCGTCACGCCGCCGGTCTGGGTATGAAAGCGCAAGCGCCAGGAGCGCTCGTCCTTGGCGCCGAAGCGCTCGCGCATGATCTGCGCCCACATCTTGCGCGCGGCGCGGAACTTGGCCACTTCCTGAAATACGTTGTTGTGGCCGTTGAAGAAGAACGCTAGCCGCGGCGCAAACTCGTCGATCTCGAGTCCCGCGTCAAGCGCGGCTTGGACGTACGCGATCCCGTTCGCGAGCGTAAAGGCAACCTCCTGGACCGCCGAGCACCCCTTCTCACGGAAGTGGTAGCCGGAGATCGAGATCGTGTTCCACTTCGGAGTCCGCTCGTTGCAGTAGGCGAACAGATCGGTGGTCAACCGGATTGCGCCTTCAGGGGGATAGATGAAGTTCCCGCGCGCGATGTACTCCTTGAGGATGTCGTTCTGAGTCGTTCCGCGCAGCCGCTGCGCCGGTACGCCCTGCTCCTCGCCGACGAGCTCGTAGAGCATCAGCAGCACGCCGGCCGGCGCGTTGATCGTCATCGAGGTCGAGACCTGGTCCAGCGGGATGTCTTCGAACACGGCTCGCATGTCGTCGATCGTGTCGATCGCGACACCGGTGCGACCCACTTCGCCAAGGCAGCGAGGGTCGTCTGAGTCGAGCCCGAGTTGCGTCGGGAGGTCGAAGGCCATGCTGAGCCCCGTGGAGCCGTGCTCGAGCAGGTAGCGGTAGCGCTCGTTGGACTCCTTCGCACTCGCGTAGCCGGCGTACTGGCGCATCGTCCATGAGCGCTTGCGGTACATGTCGCGGTGGATGCCCCGCGTGTAGGGATACTCGCCCGGCTCTCCGAGAGCATCCGCAACGTCGCCGGCAAGGTCGCTCTCGTCGTAGAGGGGCTTGACCTCGATCCCGGAGTCGGTGAAGCGGCGCGAATCGTCGGGTCCGACGATCGGAGCGACGGTGCTGTGCTCTGGGGCGGTGGCCATGACCTGTGAGGGTATCCCTTGGGTGCTTACCGCAACAGCTAGAGCAGCCGCTTCACCGCTTCACTCCAGGTGCAGCTCGATCTCGGGGTCGATCTGCTGGGCGGCCAGGAGGGCGGCGCCGAAGGCTCCAAGGAGCAGGTCGCGGAGCTGCCTGCGACTCAGGTCGGTGTTCTGGATCCAGTCGAGGATCGCCGCGTCGATGTAGCCGAGCCAGCCTTTGAGCGCGGTGCGCAGTGCGGGTCGCGGTTCTGGGTCGTCGCTGAGGCGGCGCAGGATCTGGGCCAGCGTGCCGGCGCGGAAGCCCTCGACGACTTCGCTGGCCTGCGAGAGAGAGGCTTCGCTCTGCATGAGCTTTGCCCAGGTCCGGGCGTTCGCCTGGATCCAGACGAGGTAGGCGTCGAGGCTGTCGGCGAGCTGGGTCATCGGAGGCCCCTCCCCGGTTGGCTCGATCAGCCTCTGGAGCTCCTGAGCGTGCGCCTTTACCGCGGCTTTGAAGAGCTCGGACTTGCTGGGGAAGTAGTGGTAAAGCAGCGACTTGGAGATTCCAGCGGCGTCGGCGATCTGGCGCATCGAGATCTCCTCGAAGGCGTGCTCGGCGAACACTGCGCTGCCGGCCTCGATCAACAGGCGGCGGCGCTGATCGACGTGCAGGCGCGTGTATGCAGGCTCGGGGGACCGCAGAGGCTCGGACATCGGGACCGCGCAGGCTAGGGCATCGGGACCGCGCGGGCTCGGACATCGGGACCGCGCAGGCTAGGGCATCGGGACCGCGCAGGCTAGGGCATCGAGACCTCACGCGTCGGGATCCAGGACCCCAACGCAATCGTAATAGACCGTCGGTTAATAGTGTGTTGTCCGTCTTGCGGACTGATGGTCAACAAGCCAGGGCGGGGGCAGAACCGCCTGCCCGAGGAGGCAGCGTGATCGGCAAATTCGCTTCAAGCCCAACCCGACTAGCACCACCCGCCCCGCCAACACGATCACTACGCTCCCAAGCGACCCGCCGCGCCGGCAAGGTGCTCCCCGCGGGCACTGGCGCCGCTGGCCCGTAGGATCGGCCGGTAGCCTAGAGGTATGCGTGTGCGCGTGCGGTTGTTCGCCGTCCTCCGCGAGCGCGCGGGCGCTGAGGAGGTCGAGCTGGAGCTCCCCGAGGGAGCGCTCGTGCGTGATGCGCTGGATCACATGGACGCGCTGGCCCGCGGCGTTCCGGTCCTGATGGCGGTCAACCGCAACTATGCCGGTGGCGACGCGCCGCTGCACGCGGGCGACGAGCTGGCTCTGATCCCGCCGGTGTCGGGGGGCTCGTCGTTCGCGGGGGGGTCGCCCCACAGGCCCCCCCCGCGGCAGTCGGGAGGCTCGCCGTACGCGAAAAGCTCGCCGCACGCGAAGGTGAGTGCGGCCCCACTTTCACTGGACGAGCTGCTGCAACGAGTGCGCGACCCCCGCGCCGGCGCCCTGGTCACGTTTCTTGGCGTTACGCGAGAGGTGGCGTCGCTTCAGTACGAGGCATACGCGGAGATGGCCGAGCAGGAGATGGCGGGAATCGTCGCACGGGCGATCGACCGCCACGGACTGTGCTCGGCCGCAGCCGAGCACAGGGTTGGAATCGTGCCCCTGTCCGAGGCTTCGGTCGCGGTGGCCGTTTCGGCGCCGCACCGGGATGGAGCGTTCGCCGGTGCACGGGAGATAATCGACACGATCAAGGCTCGGGCGCCGATCTGGAAGAAGGAGCAGGGCGAGTGGGTACGCGGGGTGACCCCGGGCGCAGCGGATTGAGCGCGCGGTCGGCAAAGCGCAGCGGACTGAGCGCGTTGCCGGCGGTACACGAGCTCGCCGCTGCCCTCCACGCGCCACACGGGCTGGCGGTCGCCGCTGCACGCCTGGCGATCGAGGAACAGCGAACGGCGATCCTCTTCGCCGCATGTTCTGGCTCAGAACCCGTTGCCCGTCCCGCCGCAGAACCCGGCGCCGTCCCTGACAGGGGCCGCAGCCCAGGCCCAGCCGCAGAACCCGCCACCGACCCCGGCGCTGACCTCCTGGCGCGGGCGCGCGAGCTGCTGGAGCGCTCGCGCCGGCCATCTTTGCGCCGGGTGCTGAATGCCACAGGGGTGATCGTGCACACGAATCTCGGACGTGCACCGCTGCCGGCGACCGCGCGCGAGGCGGTGAACCGCGCCGCGGAGGGGTATTCCAATCTCGAGCTCGACCTGGCCAGAGGCACTCGAGGATCCCGCCGCGCCCACGTCGAGGACTTGCTGTGTGAGCTGACCGGCGCCCGCGCCGCGACCGTCGTCAACAACGGAGCGGCAGCCGTGCTGCTCGCGGTGGCGGCGCTGGCCGGCCCCGGCCGTGCCGTAGTCGTCTCCCGGGGGGAGCTGGTGGAGATCGGCGGCGGCTTCAGGATCCCCGAGGTGATCGGTCAGTCGGGCTCAGAGCTGATCGAGGTCGGGACCACCAACCGAACCCGGCTGCAGGATTACCAGCGCGCACTCGACGCGGCGCCGGGCAGGGCCGCTGCCCCGCCCGGCGCCGCCCCTGCCCTCCCGCCCTCCGCCGCCTCTCGCGTAAGCGCGATCCTGCGCGTGCACCGCTCCAACTTCGCGACCGTCGGATTCGTGCAGGACGTCCCGATCCAGGAGCTGTGCAAGGTCGGCGTCCCGGTAATCGACGACGCCGGCTCCGGCGTCCTTGCGGATGGCGCCGAGGTGCCTGCCCTCACCGGAGAGCCGGCGCTGAAGCGCTCGGTGGCGGCCGGCGCCGCGCTCGTCTGCTGCTCGGGCGACAAGCTCCTCGGCGGTCCGCAGGCGGGGTTGCTGATCGGCACGCAGGACGCGGTGGCGGCGGCCGCGGCACATCCGCTGGCACGCGCGCTGCGGATCGACAAGCTCTCGCTCGCGGCACTGGAGGCGACCTTGATGCTGTACCGCGAGCCCGAGCGTGCCCGGCGCGAGATTCCCGTGCTGGCGATGCTTACGGCGAGTGAGGAGACCCTCGCGGCGCGGGCTCGGCGGCTGCGGTCGGGGATCGGGTCGGCGGCCGAGCTCGTCCGCGCCACTGCGAAGGCCGGCGGCGGCGCGCTCCCCTTACTGGAGCTCGAGGGGCCGGCGGTCGCGCTTTACCCCGACGGTGAGGACGCGTTCGCGCTGGCGCGGGCGCTACGTGGCGCGGATCCGCCGGTGATCGCGCGCATCAACGACGGCCGGGTGCTGCTCGATCCGCGGACGCTCGGCGACGACGAGGTCGAGCTGGCGATCACGGCGGTGCGCGGGGCGCTAGGGGCACCGCGCTCGCCGGCGCCGGGAGCCTCGCGGCCTCCGGAGGGACCCGGGCGCGAATGAGCTCGGCGCTTGGGGACATCCAGCCGTCCGGCAGCGCCCAGCCGCTCGGGGGCACCCAGCCGCTGACGCTTGGGACCGCCGGTCACATCGACCACGGCAAGACGGCGCTGATCGGAGCGCTGACCGGCGTGGACACCGACCGCCTGCCCGAGGAGCACGCGCGAGGGATCTCGATCGAGCTGGGTTACGCTGAGCTGGAGCTGCCCTCCGGTCGTCATCTGTCGGTGATCGACGTCCCCGGGCACGAGCGCTTCGTGCGCACGATGGTCGCGGGCGCGACGGGCGTCGATCTCTACCTGATGACGATCGCCGCCGACGACGGCGTGATGCCCCAGACGCGCGAGCACGCCGCGGTGCTGCGAGCGCTTGCGGTCAACGCGGGTGTCGTCGCGATCACCAAGACCGACCTTGCGCAGCCGCAGGATGCGATCCTCCAAGCGGCGGAGCTCTTGCCCGGTGCGCCGGCGGTAGGGGTCTGCGCTCGGACAGGCGAGGGCCTCGAGGAGCTGCGTGACGCCCTCGACGCCGCGGCGTCGAGGGCGAGCGCGGTCAGGGCTCGCAGTAGCTCCGAAGTCCCGGCACGCTTGCACGTCGACCGCGCGTTCACGATCCGCGGCGCCGGGACTGTCGTGACGGGGACGCTGTGGAGCGGGGAGATCAACCGTGGCGATCGGCTCGTCGCGCTTGACGAAGGGCGAAGCGTGCGCGTGCGCGTGGTCCAGGTTCACGACCAACCGGTGCAGCGAGCGGCCGCCGGCCAGCGCGTGGCGGTCAACCTCGCGGGCGTCGCGCTCAGCGAGATCAGGCGTGGCGACGTGCTCGTCCGCGCGGGATCGGATCTCCGGCCCACGTACCTGATCGACGCCCAGCTCGAGCTCGGCGAGCGAGAGCCTGAGCACGGCGACCGCGTGCAGATCCACCATGGCACCCGGGAGAGCCCAGCGCGCCTGGCCTGGCTCGGCGGCCGCTTCTGGCAGGCGCGGCTGCAGCGGCCGCTCGTCGCGGCGCGCGGTGACCGCCTGGTCCTACGCCGGATCGCACCGCCGGACACGCTCGGGGGCGGAGTGGTGCTGGAGGCGCACCCGCGCAAGCACGGGCCTTCGCGTGAGCTGCTGGCGACGCTTGCGCGGCTCGCGGCCGGTGAGGCGGCTGGCGCTGTCGACGGCACGCACGAGGCGGGTTGGCTGGGCTCGCAACGCGAGACCCCTTCCAGCGATTCGCGCGCAGCCGCGCGCACGCCCGACCCCCCGACCGCTCCTGCACTCGGACAGCCGGCGCTCGCGCTCGAGCAGCGCCTGCACGAGGCCGGCATCGAGCCGCCACTCGATGCCGAGCTAGACCCCGGCGACCTCGCTGCCCTGCGCGGCGCCGGCCGCGCGGTACGCGTCTCGCGTAACCTCCATTACCACCCTGAGGTCCTGGTGGCGGTCCGCCGGCGCGCGATCGCCCTCGCGCAGCGACACGGCGGCGCGCTCACCCTCGCCCAGCTACGCGACGAGCTGGACACCTCGCGCAAGTTCGCCCAAGCGCTGCTCGAGCACCTCGACGCCGAGCGGGTGACGATCCGCCGCGGCGAGGAGCACTTCCTGCGCCGGGGTGGCGCTCGGGCGGCACCGAAGTAGCCTCCCGGGCCACATCGCGGGCGGGCGCCGTCCCGCTCGGAGACCAGGACGTAGGTGTCCACTGTAGATTCCGGCGCATGTCCACATGCCTTGTCACCGGAGGGGCTGGGTTTCTCGGCTCCCACCTGTGCGACGAGTTGCTCAAGCGCGGTCATCGTGTGTTCTGCATCGACAACCTCGAGACCGGCTCGCTGGCCAACATCGAGCACATTCGCACCGAGCGCTTCGTCCACCTCAATCTCGACATCACCGAGCCTTACTTCGTGCAGGAGCAGATCGACTCCGTCTACCACCTCGCCTCGCCCGCATCACCGATCGACTACCTGCGCCTCCCGCTGCACACCCTGAAGGTCGGCTCCTACGGCACCCACCATACGCTCGGGCTCGCCAAGCGCCACCGGGCGCGATTCCTGACGGCCTCCACGAGCGAGGTCTACGGGGACCCCCAGGTCCATCCGCAGCCCGAGAGCTACTGGGGGCACGTCAACCCGATCGGTCCGCGCGGCGTCTACGACGAGGCCAAGCGCTACGCCGAGGCGCTGACGATGGCCTACCACCGCCAGCAGGGGGTCGACACCGCGATCGTCCGGATATTCAACTCAGTCCTCGCCGACGAGCAGGTGCTCTACGACGATGGGCGCGAGCTCCGGCGCGAGAAGGTGAGCGAGCTGGCGGCACGCCTGGCGCGCTACGCGGTCGCGGCCGGTTACGTCCCGAAGTCCCAACCCCGCGCGAGCGGAGTCGCCCTCCTGGACGCCGGCTTCTCGCCGGCGATGGAATACCCGCTGGACCACGTCACGGTCCCGGCCTTTACCGACGGGGGGCGAATGGCTGCGGCGCCGGCGTCGTCCCTGATCGCCCACCCCACCGATCAGCGCTGCTACGAGATTCAGACCCGCTACGGACGCTCGGTGCGCGTCACAGGCAACCACTCGGTGTTCGTGCAGGGAGATGACGAGCAGCCCGTCGCCAAGCCCGCGGAGGAGCTGGAAGTGGGCGAGCGGATCGCGATCGCCCGGCGGATCGAGGTCCCCGAGCGCGACCGCCGCTGGATCAGCATGATCGAGGTGTGGCGCTGGAACGAGCGCGATCCGTGGGATCTGACGATCGAGTCGCCCGGTCTCGGCGAGCTGGCGTGGGAGCGCCGCTTCGACCTGTTCGGGGTGCTGGTCTCCAAGCACCGCAACGCGGGACCCAACTGGCGTAACGGCGCGTGGACGAAGATCATCCAAATGCGCCGCTCCGAGCGCATACCGCTGCCGTGCTTCTGGCGGCTGGGGATCGAGATGCCCGCGGACGGGAAGGTGCGGATGTGCGTCGCGGGTCCCAGCGTGCCGATGCCGTTGCGCGTCGAGGTCACCGACGAGTTGCTGTGGCTGCTGGGCTTGTGGGTGGCCGAGGGCCACTGGCACGAGAAGAGCAACGACGCGTTCCTGAGGATCAGCGGTGACGCAGCGCTGCTGGCGCGCGCGACGGAGATCATCGAGCGCAGCTTCGGCTTGCACGTCGTGCAAGCACCAGCGAGCCCGGTGCACGCGGCATCGATCTTCATCCACTCGAAGCTCCTCCTGCACCTGATGGACTTCCTCGGCTTCGGGACCAATCGCAAGCGGATTCCGGGCTGGATCCTCGGCCTGCCGCTGAGTCGCCTGAAGTGGTTCGTCGAGGGATATCGGGAGGGGGATGGGGTGCATTCGGGCGCGACGTTCGAGCAAGCGAAGCGGCACACCTTCACAACGGTGCACGACGAGCTCAAGGACGATCTGATCGTCGCTCTGGCGCGTTTTGGAATCGTCCCGTCGGTCGGTCACAACGAGACCCAGATCAAGCGCGAGACGGGAGACCGCAGGTGTCCCTTCTGGATGCTCACCGCTTGCAATGTGTCTCCATGGAGCCCGCTGCACTGGGATCAAGGCGTCGTCCAGCGGCTCGAGGCACGGGTCACCGGCGACCTCGTCTGGGCCCAAATCCGGGAGATCCGCGAGGTCCCCGCGACCGAGCTCGTCTACGACTTCTCCGTCCCGGGCCTGGAGAACTTCTGGGCCGGCACCGGCGTGTGCTGCCGGAATACGTATGGCCCAAAAATGCGCCCCCACGACGGCCGCGCGATCCCCACCTTCCTGCGCCAGGCGCTCCAGAACCGCCCGATCACAGTGTTCGGCGATGGCTCGCAGACGCGCTCGTTCTGCTACGTGGACGATCTGATCCGGGGGATCATCGCGCTCTCGGAGTCCGGCTTCCACGACCCGGTGAACATCGGCAACCCGCACGAGTTCACGCTGCTGGAGCTGGCCAGCACGGTGATCGAGGTGACGAGCTCGAGCTCGGAGATCGTGTTCGAGGCGCTGCCCACCGACGACCCGCAGGTCCGTCAGCCGGACATCAGCCTGGCGCGCGAGATCCTTGGCTGGGAGCCGGAAGTAGAGCTGGGCGAAGGGCTGCAGCGAACGATCTCGCAGTCCGGAATCGAGCGGCTCACCGGCCCAGCCAGATAGCTGCGGGAGCTCCCGGCCCCGGCTCCCCGGACCCCACCGGCCCGGGACACTCGAATTTGGCCAAGCCCACCGAGTCGCCGGCCCGCAGGCCGGCGATCCGATCAGAGCCTAATTCGTAACTTCGCTGTCAAGATATCGTTACTCAGTCAGAGTTCTAGAGGACACTGCGTCGACTGTTGGATTGAGGGATGAGGGACTGAGAAGGTGAGGACCGAGCAATCGAGCGAGAGAGAGGCCGTGGACGGCGCCGCTGACGGGACGCTTCGAGCTCCCGTCGAGTTGGTCATGCCCGAGCGGGACGTGAGGCGGGGGCGCCCTCCGCTCCTGTCGGTCCTGCTCGGGGTGGAGACCTTGCGCCGCGTCGCCCGTGTGGGCACGCTGCTCGCGCTGGACTTCCTAGGCGTGGCGGGCGGGCTCTGCACGGGACTGCTGGTCAAGCTCGCCTTCCAAGGGCAGTTCGACCTGGCGCTGGTCTGGCGTGAGGCGCGTCCGTGGGTGGCGTTTGCGTACCTCGTGACGGTGCTGATGTTCGCGCGCGCGACGCTCTACGCCGACCGACCCCGTCGCCCTGGGCTCGGCAAGATCGCGACGGCGCTGTTCCAGACGACGATCATCGCGCTCGTGTTCGCGCTGGCCAACGGCGAGCATTTCTCGAGCTACTACATCTTCTATGGATCGCTGTTCTTCGGAACCGTGTACATCGGTGCTCTGCGCCAGCTCCACCTGCTGGTCACCGGCTGGCTGCTCGAGCAGGCCGGCTACCGGCGCCGCGCGCTGCTGGTGGGATCGGGCAAGCACATCGAGGCTGTCGCGCAAGCGCTGGCTGACCGCGCGAAGACGCGCGTCGACCTGGTCGGCTACATCTCGCTTGCACCGCGCCCCCAGAATGGACTGCGGTCGCTCGGTCTCCTGCACGAGCTCCCCGCCGTACTCGTCGACGAGCGGGTGCAGGAGGTGATCATCGCCGACCACGATTTCCCGCAGGCGAGCGCGGTGGAGCTCGTCGACCTGTGCCACCGGCGGGGGGTGACGGTGCACATCGCGCCCTCGACGATGGAGATCCTGATCGCCCGCGCTGAGTTCGTCCCCGGGCAAACGGTCCCTCTGTTCACGCTGCGTCCGCCGGTGTTCGAGGGGATCGACTACGCGGTCAAGCGCTCGTTCGATCTGATCCTCTCGATCCTCGGGCTGATCCTGATCTCGCCGATCATGCTGGCGATCGCGATGGCGATCAAGCTGTCCTCAAAGGGCCCCGCGCTCTATAGATCATCTCGCCCGGGAATGGCCGGTAAGCCGTTTCACTGCTTCAAGTTCCGCACGATGCGCGAGCACGCCGACCAGATCCAGACTGAGCTCGAGGCCCTCAACGAGCAGTCAGGGGCGCTGTTCAAGATTCGCCGCGATCCTCGGCTAACGCGCGTCGGACGGTTCCTGCGCCGCTTCTCGCTCGACGAGCTTCCCCAACTGGTCAACGTGATCCGCGGCGAGATGTCGCTGGTGGGACCGCGGCCACTTCCGATCCGGGACTTCGAGCGCCTGGAGGACTGGCACAAGAAGCGCTACCTGGTGCTACCGGGGATCACCGGCCTGTGGCAGGTCTCCGGTCGCTCGGAGCTCGACTTCGACGATCTCGTCCGCCTCGACTTCCTATACTTGGAGCGCTGGTCGGTGTTCTTGGACCTGTCGATCCTCCTCAAGACGATCCCAGCGGTGCTGATGAGGCGCGGGGCGTTCTGAGCATGCCCGCGCCACGAATGGGCGTTCGAGATCCGGCGCTGATCGCGCTCAGGACCTGAGGTCCCCAGCGGCATGCCCCCCACCGACCGCTTCGTAATCAGCTTCGCGGCGCAACCGCCTCAGGAAACGCTCCCCAGCGGGCGCTGGGCCGACACGCTGCGCAACCACTTCGTGGCCGCGTTCCGGGAGCTCGACACCGAAGGCGAGGAGATCGGCGAGCTGGAGAATGAAATTGGGTGGTTCCCTGACCGCTCATACGCGGGGCGTACCTACATCCCAGCCGTGGTCCGAAGCACCGAAGGCTACGAGCTGTTCGGGTTCGTGTCCTTCAGCGAAGGGTCTGGGGGCCCCGGCGACTTCGAGGCGCGGATGGATTTCACCTCCGAGCTGGCCGAGTCCAACCCCGGCTGGAAGCTCGACCTCAACGATGACGTGATCGGAAGCTGGCGCGGCGAGGGGGGCGAGACAGCCGACATGACGCTCGTCTGGGGCGTACCGCTGATCCCCGGCGGGGCGATCGTGACGGCGGAGCTCGCGAACCTCGCGGTCGACCAGTGTGAGCTGCTCGACGATCGCTTCACGCTGATCGCAGCCGATAACTACCGCTCGGAGTACCTCGAGGTCAAGCTATGGGATCAGCGCGGCGAGGAGCTGGCGCGCGAGTCGCTTTATGTCGATGACGAGGAAGGGGAAGGGGAAGGGGAATAGGGGACCGGCTCGCGCCGGCCTTGGTTTGGTCAGCCGGCTCCCGTCGGCGCCGACGGGAGCATGCGCTCAGCCTCCTCCTGCGTGAGGGGGAAATGGCACGCGGCGAGGCTCCCGGCGCCCTGGTCTGAGAGCGCCGGCTCCTGGAGCGAGCACCTCGGCTGCGCCTTGGGGCAGCGCGGGTGAAAGCGACAGCCGCTCGGCGGGTTCGCGGGACTCGGCATCTCGTCCGAGTGCAGCTGACGCTCCCGGCGCTCGCCAGCAGGGTGCAGGTCCCGGGGTAGTCCCGGTATGGGCACCGCCGACAGCAGCGCCCCCGTGTACGGGTGGCGCGGGAATCGGTACAGGGCGTCGGTCGGTGCGAGCTCGACGATCTTGCCGAGGTACATGACTGCGACGCGGTCGCACATGTGCGCCACCACCGATAAGTCGCGCGAGATGAAGATGAGGGTCAAGCCGAGCACGCGCCGCAGGTCGCGCAGCAGGTTGAGCAGCTGGGCCTGAGTCGAGACATCGAGCGCCGACGCCGGCTCGTCGGCGACCAGCAGCTTCGGCGCAAGCGCGATCGCGCGGGCGATCCCGACGCGCTGGCGCTCTGCGCCTGAGAGCTCATGGGGGTAGCGGTTGTAGTCCTCGGCACTCAGGCCGACGCGCTCCAGCAGCTCCTGCACGCGGCGCTTGCGCTCGCCCCCGGCGTTGTGGACGTGGATCGCGAACGGCTCGGCGATGATCGAGCCCGCCGTCCTGCGCGGGTTCAGCGATGAGTAGGGGTCCGGGAAGATCATCTGCATCTGGCGGCTCAGCGCCTTCAGGCGCGCGCCCGCGCGCGCCGCGATGTCCTCGCCTTCGAACAGGACCTCTCCTTCCGTGGCCACGAGCAGGCGCACGATCAGCCGTGCGATCGTGCTCTTGCCGGCGCCGCTCTCACCGGCGATCCCGAGCGTCTCGCCTGCCATCGCGTGCAGCGAGACGCCGTCGACCGCCTTCACCGCGTCGCTCTGGCTCTGGCTCTGAAATGGGATTCCACCGGTGATCGGGAAGTGCTTGACGAGGTTCCTCACTTCGATCAGCGGCGTATTTCCGGGGCCGGTCATTCGCGACCTCCTTCGCCAACCGCAATGCTGCGGTGCTGCGCAGCGTTGAGTCCGGGCTGCGCGAGTTGGCGAAGCGAGGCCGGCGCCTGACCGTCCTGTAGGCCGCGCCAGATCTGCGTTCGTACAGCGGGGTCCAGCAGGCAGGCAACCTCGTGCCCGGGTTGGTCGGGGACGGGGTCGAGCTTCGGGTCGATCCACCTGTGCGCGTCCGCCGCGTACGGGCAGCGCGGGTGAAAGTGGCAGCCCGTGGGGCGGTTGATGAGGCTCGGCGGCCGGCCGGAGATCGGGACCAACTCGAGTTCCTCTCCGGGGGGGTGCTCCAGGCGCGGGATCGGCTTCAAGAGCCCCCACGTGCACGGGTGCTGCGGCCTCGTGAAGATGCGCTGCGCCGAGCCGTGCTCGACGATCCGCCCCGCGTACATGACAGCTATTTCCTCGGCGATCTCGGCGGCCACGCCGAGATCGTGGGTGACGATGACGATCGCTATCCCGAGGCGGCGCCGGAGGTCCCCCAGCAGCGCAAGAATCTGCGCCTGCTCGGTTACGTCCAGCGCGCGCGTCGGCTCGTCGGCGATCAGCAGCTTGGGCTCGTTGGCGAGCGCCATCGCGATCATGACCCGCTGGCGCATGGCGCCCGAGAGCTCGTGCGGGTACCGATCCACGCAGCGGTGGGAGTCAGGGATCCCGATCCGGTCGAGCAAGTCGATCGAGCGGTCACGCGCAGCGGCCTTGGAAACGTCGCGATGGGCCCGGACCGCCTGTGCGATTTGGGAGCCGACCCTGTAGAGCGGGTGCATCGAGGCCAGCGGGTCCTGGAAGATCATCGCGATCTCATTGCCGCGGATCCGGCGCAGCTCGTCGTCGGGTAGGGTCAACAGGTCGCGGCCCTCGAACAGGATCCGGCCGGCGATCTTGGCCTGAGGCGTACGGGGCAGCCCAAGCGCCGTCTCCGCGGCCACGCTCTTGCCCGAGCCAGCTTCTCCCACGATCGCGAGCGTCGCACCGGCTGCAAGCGAGTACGAGATGCCATCGACCGCGCGGACGATGCCGTCCTCGGTGTCGAAAGCGACGCGCAGGTTCTCGACGCTCAGCAGCGGCGCGGTCATCGGCTGCGTATCCCGTAGCGCGCTCGGGGGTCCAGATATGCGTTGATGGTGTCGGCGATGACGTTCACCACGACGATGAACATCGCCGCCAGCAGCACGGTCCCCTGGACGATCGGGAAGTTCGCGTGCAGGATGGCGTCGTAGTTCAGGCGCCCGATCCCGGGGATGTCGAACACCGTCTCGGTGATCAGCACCCCTCCGAGCAGCACACCGATCTCGAGGCCGAAGATCGTGAGGACCGGGGTGAGCGCGGAGCGCAGCCCGTGGAGGCAGACCACACGCCGTTCGGACAGGCCCTTGGCGCGCGCGGTGCGGATGTAGTCCTCGCCCATCGCCTCCGACAGCCTGGCGCGCAGCAGCCGCGAGTAGATCGCTGCGAAGCTCGCGGCGAGCACCAGCCAGGGCAGGATCAGCGAGCCGAGCCACTTGCCGGGGTTGACCGTCAGACCGGCGTACGTGTTCGCCCCCGGGAGCAGCGGGAGCTTGCCGACGGCCGAGCTGAACAGGAAGAGGACGATCAGAGCGAGCCAGAAGACGGGCATCGAGACGAGTACGAGCGCGGTGCGCATCGCTACGCGGTCGAGCCTGGCGCGGCGCCCCAGCGCCGAGATCACCCCGACGGGAATGCCGGCGAGCACCCACAAGAGCCCCGCGCCGGCCGCGAGCGAGAGCGTCGCCGGTAGCCGGCCCGCGATCAGGCTCTTGACCGGCGCCTCGCTGTAGGAGCTGTAGCCGAGGTTGAAGTGCAGGACGATCCCCTTCATGTAGCCGATGAACTGCGTAAAGACCGGCTTATCGAGCCCCAGCTCGTGGCGGACGTGGACGATCGCCTGCGGGCTTGCGCCCCGTCCGGCACGCAGGGTCGCCGGGTCCCCGGAGGGAAGGACGTTGAAGAGCACGAACGTCAATGCGCTGACTGCGAGCAAGAGCACGATGCCACGGAGGACACGGCCGATGATGTAGGTGGTCATAGGTGGAGACGGGCCTTCCGGGAGCGCGGCGCCGCCCGCGCCATTGGACGCCGGGCTCATCGTCTCCTCGCCCCTGGGCGTAGTGCGTCCAGCAGGCCATCGCCGGCCAGATTGAACGCGAGCGCGGTGAGCAGCAGGGCGATGCCGGGGAAGACCAGCAACCACCAGGCGCTGCTGAGGATCGGGACCGCGTCGGAGATCATCTGTCCCCAGCTCGCGCTTGGAGGACGGATACCCACGCCAAGAAACGACAGCGCCGCCGCCAGCAGAATGCTCTGCCCCGCCAGCAGGCACGAGTAGGCGGCCAACGGCGTGAGCAGGTTGGGCAGCACCTCATGGAGCAGGGTCCGCCATGTGGAGGCACCGAGCGCACGCGATGCCGCGAAGAACTCCTGCTCGCACAGTGACAGCACCTGCCCGCGCACGATCCGCGCGACGTACGGAAAGCTGCTGATCGCGATGATGAAGATCAGCGTCCCCGCACCCGGTTCGATCAGCCCACCTACGCATCCACCCTCGCCGCACGCGGCGCCGATTCCGAGCCCGAGCACGAGTACGGGGAAGGCCAGGAAGACGTCGACCGCGCGCATCAGCAGCGTGTCCCTCCAACCGCCGTAGAAGCCCGCGAGCAGGCCCACGACGGTGCCGATCGCCGCCGCGATGGCGGTGCCGGCGATTCCCACCTCCAGCGACGCGCGAGTGCCGTAGATCACGCGCGCCAACACGTCGCGACCGAGCTGGTCCATCCCGAACGGGTGTGCGCCGCTGGGACCGGTGGGGTCGCGGAAGGCGTTGAGCGCGTTTGGGTTCTGGACGCCCGGCCCAGAGACGCCGGCGATGTCGACGATCAGCGGCGCCGCGATCGCGACAACGATCAGCAGGACGATGAATCCAGCCGAGACGATCGCCACCCGGTCGGCGCGGAACCGTGCCAGGACGAGCTGCAGCGGTGAGCCTGCGCCAATGGTCTCAGGGGCGAGCGCGACGCTCGCCTGCGAGTCCAGCAGCAGCTCTGGCGCACCAACGCTCATCGGCTAGTCGGGCTTCCGGGCCTCGATCTGCATCCCTCCATCAGAAGCGGGATACCACACTCCGCGGCCGGTGTCACTTATCGTCGATCCGCTCGCAACGAAGCAGGGCCTGGTGGATACCCTCTCGCGAGCGGCCCTCGTAGCTCAACGGATAGAGCACGCGCCTCCTAAGCGCGGGATGCAGGTTCGATTCCTGCCGGGGGCATCAGCTACAGCCGCGGCTCTCGTGGGGGAGGGCTCATCGCGGGACTGAGTGCTCGCACCCGCGCGCTCAGCCCACAGCCAGCGTCAGCAGCACAGCGCTGGCAGCGGGAAGCCTCACCGAGTAGGTCCCGTGCGAGGGGGAGAGAAGCGCCAGCGCCGGGCGCCCGGTGAGCTTCGCGGTATACGTGCGATCACCGAAGCTCAGCCCGTCGAGGCTGACCCCCGCGGTCGCGTCCACCGCCGGTGCCCGCAGCCACTGCGCGAGCGCCCGCCCGCTGGCGGCGGGGATGCGCAGGCTAAGCGCGTGTGAGGAGCGGTAGTCCTTGTTGATCAAGACGACGCGGATGTGGGCGTCGGGCCCGCGCGTGGCCCAGACCTTGACCGGGCCCCCCGGTGCGCTGAGGCTCAGGAGCCGCGAGCCGGTCGGGGCGGCGAGGGCGAACATCAAGAGGCCGTAGTACTCGGGGTGCACGACCGCGCTGTAGCGCCCGTGTGCATGCCTGAAGGAAAATAGCTCGTAGCGCGCGCCCGGGAGCGTGTGCAGGTTGACTCCCTGGACGCCCACGCGGGCCATCGAGAAGAGCGTGTCCAGCGCCCACAGCGCCGAGGCAAAGGTGTTAGAGACAGCGCTCGTGCCAGAGCACGCCACGGAGTTCATCTCCCCGACGCGCAGCGGCAGGCCCTTGGCCCTAGCCACCGCCAGCGCCGGGGCGATGCTCTGTGAAAGCCCCTCCGAGGAGGAGTCCTTCAGCAGATTGGGGATCGTCGCGTAGCTGGGCGAGGCGGGGTCGCTCTCGCAGCCGCGCAGCGGATAGCGGTGGACAGTCACCACGCGCAGTCGGCGCTGCGCGTCGATGAATCCGCCAAGGCCCTGAAGCCAGCTCGTCTCCGCAAAGGCCGGTCCCGCCAGCGGCAGGCGGGGCAGCACCCTCGCCCAGCGGGTGAAGTCCGCGCTGAACTGCTGAAGGTCATAGCGCCCGCTGCGCGCGAGGACCGCTCGCCCGCCCCGCACGCGGTAGTAGGGCAGCACGCCGTAGAGGTCGGCTTCGTTACCGATCTCGAGCGCGGAGATGTACCTGCGCCCGATCCCCCGCTCAAAGGCCTGCCCCTCGGCGGCGGCCAGATCGGGGCGTCCTGCGGCTAGGTTGACGCCGAGGATGAGGTGCGCGTGCAGCGCGCCGGCCAGCGTGCGCACGCTCGAGAGCCAGCCCTTGCTCAAGTCGTAGTTGACCCCCGCGGGCCTCACCGCGCCGCCAAGCGGGTACCAGGTCCTATCGGTGCTGTCCCCGCCGACCCGCAGCACCGGGGCCTGCCCGGGGGCCAGGTCATGAAGCAGCGTCTCGAAGACCGGGTTGACCGCGCGCGGGTCGTGGCCGGTGTAGTCATAGAGCGCGGGGTACTCGACTGAGACCCCGACGAAGCCCGGAGCGATCGGCGCGCCGGTGGTCCGGCCTGAGACGCTTGCAAGCGCGGAGGGGCGTGCGTGCTCTCTCGCGCGCGCGCCGGGGGCCAGCCAGAGCGAGAGCGCCAGCGCCGCCAGGACCAGGATTGGGCCTGGGCCGCGGTGCACGCATGGCAGTGTCGCAGGTTCCCGCCCTCGCCGACGATGCGGTTCACAAGCAGACAACGCGACTACTGCTACCGTCCCGCCTCCTCGTGTCCGAGAGCACATTGGAAGCACCGCCGGCTGACGAGACGGCGATCCCGGACCCCTCGCCCGCGCCGACCCCGTGGACGCTGCGCGCGTTCGTGCGCGGGCATCCCTGGTGGACGACGGCGCTCGGGTTGGTCCTCGTCTCGGCGATCCTGTTGCTGTGGGCCGGAACGCGGCCCGGCTTTGACCCCTACGGATGGCTCGTGTGGGGCTATCAGACGCTGCACCTCAGCCTGGACCTTGGTGGCGCGCCCTCGTGGAAGCCCCTTCCATATTTGTTCACGGTGCCCTATGCGCTCGTAGGCCACTACGCGCTGACGCTGTGGATGGTGAGCGCCGTGGCGATCTCGCTGGGCGGAGCGATCTTCGCAGGCCGGATCGCGTACAGGCTCACCGGCCCCGGGTCGGATCGCCAGCCCGGCCCCGATCGCGAGTCCGGCCCCGGACACGAGCCCGGTCCGAGCCTCGATCGCGAGCGCCGTTACGCCGCGATCGTGGCGGCCGTGTTCGCGGGCTTGGCGGTGCTCGGGATGGAGGACTACACGCACGACATCCTCAGCGTCCAGTCGGACCCGATGATCGTCGCCTTCGTCCTGGCGGCAGTCGACTCACATCTAGGTGGTCACCCGCGGTGGGCGTTCGCGTTCGGCGTGCTCGCGTCGCTGGGGCGTCCGGAAGCATGGCCGTTCACCGGGCTGTACGCGATCTGGGCGTGGCGCTCGATCCCCTCGATGCGATGGCTCATCTACGCGGGGCTCGCCCTGATTCCGCTGATGTGGTTCGGGATCCCGGTGCTGTCGGGCAATCCGGCGAACGTCGCGGGCAACCTCGCGCTCAAGTCCCCGCGCGAGCTGCACCAGAACAAGATCCTCGGGACGTTGGGGAGGTTCACCGAGCTCGAGTACCTGCCCGTCTGGCTGGCGGCGCTGTTCGCGGTCGCGTGGGCATTCGTGCGGCGCAATTACCTCGTCTTGATTCTCGCGGCGGGGGTGGTGGCCTGGCTGGTGGTCGAGATCGCGTTCGCGCTGCACGGGTTCCCGGCGCTATCGCGCTACGTGATGCCGGCCGCCGGGGTGGCGATCGTCCTCGCCGGCGTGGGCGTCGGCTGGGCTTTGTACGAAGTGCCGAGGATCATCCGCGGCGTTCCCAGATGGGCCGGGGTTCCGGTTGTCGTGGTTCTTCTCGCAAGCTTGGCGCCGGGAGCGATGGCGCGCGTCAGGGCTGAGCGCAGCGATCTGCGCCACGAGCGTGGTCGCACGCACGAGATCGCATTGCTGCAGACGACGATCGATGCCCTGGGGGGCTACCAGCACATCCGCCGCTGCGGCGAGCCGGGCACCGACGTAGAGTACGTGAGCGCGCTCGCGTGGTTCGTGAAGATGGACGTCGGCTTTGTCGGTCATCTCCCAAAGGTCGAGCTCCGAAAGAAGTATCCGATCGTGCTCTTTACGCCGCTGGTGCACGGTGGCTGGAGAGCCTTACCCTGGCACACGCTGCGCTCCAAGCAGGCGCGCTGCCGCGGACTGAAGGCCACCTTGGTGGTCAAGCCCCACCACCCCCGCGGCGTCCTCATCCGCCGCCGATGAACGATCGAGCCGGGGGCAGGCTCAACGTCGCCGATCGCCTGCGAGGGCGCACCGAGCTGAGCGTCGCGGCGGGCCTGCTTGCGATCTCGGCGCTGATCGTGCTTTGGGCCCGTACCCGTCCCGGATTCGATCCCTACGGCTGGCTCGTGTGGGGGCACGAAACGATCGTAGGAGCGCTGAACACCAACGCGGCGCCGTCGTGGAAGCCCCTCCCGTACCTGTTCACCGTCCCCTACGCGCTCGCCGGTCATTACCAGATGTGGCTATGGATGATCACCGCCGTGGCGGTGTCGCTGAGCGGCGTGGTCTTCGCCGCCAGGATCGCGTACCGACTGACCGGCGCGGCCCCCGAGCGCCGCTGGGCGGCGGTGATCGCCGCGGTCTTTGCCGGCATCGCGCTGCTCGGCCTGCGCGACTACTCGCACTACGTGCTCAGCGCACAATCCGATCCGATGATCGTCGCCTTGTGCCTGGGCGCGATCGACTCGCACTTGTCCGGGCACCCGCGGTGGGCGTTCGCGCTCGGCGCCCTGGCTGGGCTGGGACGCCCGGAGGTGTGGCCGTTCCTCGGCCTGTACTCGATCTGGGCCTGGCGCGCGATCCCGTCGATGCGATGGATGCTAGCCGCCGGCGTGGCGCTGATGCTCGTGCTCTGGTTCGGGATCCCGGCGCTCACCTCCAGGACCTTTTTTGTCGCCGGGAGCAATGCTCTGCACTCCGGGCGCGCGCCCCACGGCAACAAGGTGCTCGTGACGATCGACCGCTTCTTGGACCTCCACGAGACGGCGCTGGAGCTCGCGGCCCTGCTCTCGGTGGCGCTCGCGCTACGTCGCGAGCACGGCCGGGACCGCGTCGTGCTGGGCATCGCCGCCGGGGTACTGGTCTGGATCGCGATCGAGATCGCGTTCGCGCTCCACGGCTTTCCCAGTCTGGGGCGCTACATGTGGGAACCTGCCGCCGCGATGGTCGTGCTCGCTGGCGTGGCGGTCGGGCGCCTGCTGGCCGGTGTACCGGTCGGGCTCCAGGGCGCCGGTGTGGCGGCTGGGCGCCAGGTCGCCGGGACACCGCGCTTCGCGCCGTCGGCGAGCGCTGCAATCGGGGCCGTGCTCGTCGTGCTGGTCCTCGCCAGCCTGGTCCCTGCCGCGGTGTCTCGCGCGCGGACCGAGCGCCACGACCTGGGTGCTCAGCGCGTGCGGACCAGGCAGCTCGATCGCCTGGCCGGCGTCATCAGCCGGCTCGGGGGCGCGGCCAGGCTGCGTGCCTGCGGTGAGTCGTTGACGCGCTTGGAGGACCAGACGATCCTCGCATGGGAGCTGAAGGTGAACGTCGCTACGGTGGGGTACAAGTACGGTCTGGCGATCGCGAGCAAGCGCCCGGTCGTGCTCTTCACGCCCCGGCGTAGGGGCTGGAAGGTCCAGGCGTACCACCAGACGCTGCCCCAGTGCCGGCGCCTGCCGACCTGAGCGTCGCCCTCGCACTGCCGGCACCGAGCGGCGCGGGCGTGCACCCTCGCACTGCCCGCGCCGACGGGCCGCAAGCGTCCCCGGTTCGCCCGTCACGATTCGCGGTCCGGACGATCTGGATAGAGCTCGTCGATCGTGCAGAGCGCGAGAAACGGCGCATGCGCGGCGCTCTCGATCGATGCCGAGCCACCCTGCAGGCGGTCGCAGATCGCGAGCACGCCGCAGACCCGGTGCCCTTCCGCGTGAAGGACCTCCAGCGCACGGATCGCTGAGCCGCCGGTGGTGACGACATCCTCGACGAGCATGCAGCGCTCCCCGGCAAGCAGTGGCGGCCCCTCGATCCGCCGCGAGAGCCCGTGCTGCTTGGCCTCTTTGCGCACGAAGAAGGCGTTCACGCCGGCGCCCCCGGCCAGCGCCGCACACGCGATCGGGTCCGCTCCCATCGTCATGCCCCCGACGGCCGTCGCACCCCATGTCCGTGCCTGCCCGGCGACGAGCTCCGCGAGCGCGCTGAATCCGCGCGGGCGCAGGATCGCGCGCTTGGCGTCGACCAGGTACTGGGCGCGCCGCCCGCTTGTCAACTGCACCTCCCCGATCACGAGCGCGTGCTCACGAAGCTCGGCGAGCAGGTCCGCGCGCGCGGATCCCATCGACCGCACCGGCTCCGCCGATCGCGCGGGCCCCACCGAGTCAGTAGTAGACGTCAACCCCGTCGCCGTATCTCAACCAGTCGAAGACCGAGCTCGCGTCGGTGATCGGCAGCCGCATGCAGCCGTGGCTGGCGGGATAATCGGGCGCGGGGTCATAGCCGTGGATCGCGTAGCCGCCATAGAAGAAGTCCGAGTCGTACATGCCGTCGGGCAGGTAGCCCGGGACGCGGCTGTAGACGCGGAAGTTGCCGAGCACGGTGGGCGTGGACGGCTTGCCGGAGCTGATCGGGTAGATCCAATCGACGCGTGAGCCGTGGATCAGCGCCAGAAGCTGGTCACGGAGGTCGCCCTCCGCGTGCGTGCCGTGGCGCGGGTATCGGACCTTGAACTGACCCCAGCCGTCGAGCAGGAAGCTCGTCGTGCGAGCGTCGATCGTCTGGGAGGTGCCCCATCCGAGCAGCCGGTGGTAGGCGTCGAGCGCAAGGCCCGTCCCCTGGTCATAGACGCCGCTCTGTGGGATGTAGATGTGAAGCGCCGCCAGACGCTGCTGTACGAGTTGGACGAAGCGTCCGGTGGAGCCGAAGCCGACGTGCTTTTCGAGCACCTCGAGGTACCGGCGGCCCCTAATACCATCGAGCGTGCTCGTGCGCTGGTGGCGCACGAGCACCGTCATCTCGCCTGTGCCCGGGCTCGCCAGGTACTCGGAGAAGTGGCCGTAGGTGCCGTTGCGAGAGCGCCTGATCCGCAACCGATCGGACTTGACCAGCCGTCCGCCGAGGAACACGCGCACGGTCACCCACTGCCCGGAGACGAACGGGCGTACGACGCCACCGACGTGCAGGCCGCGCCCGGGGACGGTTACCGCGTGGTGCTTGACGAAGAAGACGCCGCGTAGGTAGAGTCGGAGCGAGCCGGTCGCCGGGTGGGCGGTCGCGGTGGTTGCGGTGCTCGCGCGCACCGGACGCGTAGCCGCAGCCAATGCCGCGGTGCGCCGCGTCTGGCCGGGCCGCGTGGTGGCGCCCAACGCCGCGGGGACGAGCAGTGTGAAGAGGGTGAGGGCGCACATGCACCTGAGCATCCGCGACATGAAGCTCAAGTAAATCACGTCGGACCGCCTGCGTCCAGCGCCGGGCGCGGCGGGCGGCGCGGAGAGAGCGGACCGGTGATGGCTGCGATCACGAGCAGTGAGGCGACCGTCAGTGCGAGGACCGCGCCGGCGCTCCAGTGCTGGTCGACCCCGAGCGCGAGCGAGTTGTTGAACGAGTGCAGTGCCATGCAGGGGTAGAGCGAGCGAGTGCGCCAGCGCACCAGGCACAGGACGAAGCCAAGCAGCCCCAGCAGGACGAGATAACGTGGGGACGTCGAGCCGGCGTGGGCGAGCCCGAACAGGATTCCTGTCAGGATCGCCGCAATCAGGGTTCCGCTGTTGCGCCCGAAGACCGTGATCCTCCAGCGGCGCAGGACGCCGAAGATGAAGCCGCGGAAGAAGGTCTCCTCCGCCATCGGCGCGATCACGCACACGTAGACGGTAGCTGCGACCAGCGCCGCGGCGCCCCCGCTCGCCCCCAGTTCGGTGGGCAGCTTCTCGCTGGGCAGCGACAGCAAGGACGCGTAGAGAGCGGTCAGCACGTAGTACGCCACGCCAGCGACCAGGAACGCCGTCAACGCGAGGCGCAAGGGCAGGCGCCGAAAGCCGAAGTCCTCCGGGCGCGGGCGCCCGTGCAACGCTGCGAAGTAGAGCGCCGCGGCGACGAACGCCAATTCCAGCGCCACGTTGCTGATAATGCTGACGACGGGCGCCGGATGAGCGATGCTGGAACCGCCGGCCTCGCCGGCGAGGTCTACGACAATGCTCGCGACAGCCCCCAGTGCGAGTCCGAGCACGATCGCGGCGGGCGCGGTCCAGAGCGCCCAAGGTGGCTCGTCGGGGCCGCCGGGGGGCCGCCCGCGGCCGAGGGATTGGAGCGAGAAGGGCTCTGGCTCGCCTTGGGGCGGGGGCACGCTCGGGGTCACTGTGCGCCGAAGGTTAGGGTTTCGCCGTCCTCACCTGAGCTCGGCCAGGGTCGCGATCGTCCGCACTCCCGGCGGTCCTGAGCTCCGGTCCCTGCGGATCAGCACAGGCTCGATGCACGCCCCGCGAGCGCCCTGGACGTCCTCCTCGATGCTGTCGCCGACGTGAATCGCGTGCCTTGCCGTGACGCCGGCGACACCGAGTGCCTGCTCGAAGATCGCCGGCGAGGGCTTGCGGGCGCCGGCCACCGCAGAGCACACGATGCCGTCCAACAACGGCGCGAGTCCGGCGGCCTCCAGCACACCACTTAGCGACGCGTCCCAGTTGCTGAGCACCACTAGGCGCTGGCCGCGGGCGCGTGCCCCCGCCAGGGCCGGCACGGCGTCCGGGAAGGCGGTGAAGTGAAGCGAGGCGAGCAGCGCGCCGGTCAGCGCTTGCGGGGAGACCGCGGTCATCGCGTCGGAGGCTGGCAATGCGCCACGCAGCACCTCGGCGCAGCGGGCACGCAGGTCGGCGAGGCTCGCCGCGTCTGCGCCTTCGCCGAGGTGGGCCCGGTAGTAGGCGATCTCCGCGTCGATCGCGTCCCGTGCCTGTCCGCTTGACAAGGTGAGCCCGAAGCGATCCGCGAGCACTTGGCGCAGCCGGGGCGCGGGCGGCTCGAGTGCGAGCAGCGTGCCCAGCGCGTCCAGCAGGATCGCGCCGGGTCGAAGGAGATGAATTGCGCTTTGCACTGCTCGTGCATGATGACCCTCCCGGCTACACTGCCCGTGTCCTTTCCCGGCGCCCGGGCCGCGCGCTGCGCGCGGCGCCACCGCCACCGTCGTCATGGTCCCCGCCAGCCCCCCCCAGCCCACGCGTGAGCTCCAGCCGATGCCATGAGCCGGCGCGAACGACAGCGACGCCGGGAGCACCACCGCGGCTCACCCCTCAAGCAGGCGCTCGTCCTGGGCACCGTACTGACGATATGCGCCGTGGCGCTCGGCGCGCTGGGGGCCGTCGGATGGGTGGTGTCGGTCGCCGACTCGGCGCCCAACATCAACCAGCTCAGGGCGCAGGAGCCCGGAGCGCTGTCGCAGGTGTTCGCCGCCGACGGCTCGTTCCTCGGGTACATCCAATCGGACACCCTGCGCACTCCCGTCACGAGCAGCGAGATCCCGAACACGCTCAGGCAGGCGACGATCGCGATCGAGGATCGGCGCTTCTACCAGCACGGTGGGGTGGACTACCAGGGCATCCTGCGCGCGGGTGTCAAGGACATATTCAGCGGCGCCAAGACGATTCAGGGCGGCTCCACACTGACGATGCAGCTCGTCAACAACATCTACCTGCTCAAGGCGCACCACAACCTCAAGTACAAGATCGTCCAGGCCAAGCTCGCGGAGGAGCTGGAGCGCAAGGAGAGCAGGGCGACGATCCTCACCCAGTACCTCAACGACGTCGACTACGGAACCCTTGGCGGCCAGACGGCGTACGGAGTCGGTGCGGCGTCGCAGCTCTTCTTCGACAAGCCCGCGTCCAAGCTCGACCTCGCGCAGGTGGCGCTCCTGGCGGGCTTGCCACAGGCCCCTTCTGAGTACAACCCGGTTACTGACCAGGGATTGGCCACAGCTCGCCGCCACAGCGTCCTTCAGGCGATGGTCAGCTCGGGCTACATCTCGCAGGCGCAAGCCGACACCGCCGACGCGGCGCCGCTGGAGGTCCACCTCAACAATCACTACAGCGTGCACTCCGAGCCGTACGTATTCGACTACGTCAGGCAGGCGCTGAACCGGGAGTACTGCCCCAAGCAACCAACTTCGAATCCCTGTCCGAAGGTCGATCAGGGTGGGCTGAAGGTCTACACGACGATCGACCCGGCCAAGCAGGCGCAAGCGTTCCAGGCGATCGCGGCGCACGAAGGTCAGCCCGGCGACCCGGCGGCCGCGGTGGTGACCGTCGACCCGGGCACGGGCCACATCCTCGCCATGGCGACGTCCTCGGCCTACGGCATGACGAACGGGAAGACGACCTTCGACTACGCCACGCAAGCGCTCCGACAGACCGGCTCGGCGTTCAAGGTCTTCGTGCTGATGACGCTGATCCACGACTTCGACGGCGACCCGGACCAGACCTACTACAACTCGCACGAGCTGTTCCCCGGCTGGCTCCCGGCCTATCCCACCTACCACGTCCAGACCGCCGAGAAGGGCTACCAGGGGAACATCGACGTAACCAAGGCGACTGCCCTTTCCGACAACACCGTGTTCGCCCAGCTCGACGCCGACGTGACCCCCGAGAAGGTGCGCAGCACCGCCTACGCGATGGGCATCACCTCCCACCTCTACGCGCTGCCGTCCGAGGGCCTGGGCGCGGTCGGCGTCTCCCCACTCGAGATGGCCGACGCGTACGCGACGCTCGCAAACGGCGGCTACCACATCCCCCCGACGGCGATCACGAAGGTGGCGTTCCCCAACGGTACCGTCAACAAGGAGGTCGGCAACCCGCCGCGCACGCAGGTGTTCACCAACGGCGAAGCGTACGCGGCGACCAAGGTCCTCAAGGGCGTGATCACGAGCGGGACCGGAACGGCCGCACAGTACGGCTGTCCCGCCGCGGGCAAGACGGGGACGACCAGCAACTACACCGACGCATGGTTCGTCGGCTACACCCCACAGCTCTCGACCGCGGTCTGGGTCGGCTATCCGAACGACACGAGCTCGATGAACGACGTCAACGGGCTCGGGCCGGGCTACGGGGGCACGCTCTCCGCACCGATCTGGCACGACTACATGGCGCAGGCGAGCGGCGGCTACTGCGGCGACTTCTCGAGCCCGACCGATCCGTTCCACGGCAGCGCGTTCTCCGGCAACCACACCACCGCCGCCAGCGCCGGCTCTAGTCAAGGGGGCCAAGGCGCGTACGGGCCCGGTTCAGGCTCGTCGAGCACGACCTCCAGCACGCCGTACACCTACACGCAGCCCAACCCTGGCTCTCAGCAGCCGCCCTCGCACTCGGGTGGCGCGGGAATTGGACCTGGACCGGCCGGAGCCACGCCCGGGACGCCACCGGGCAACAGAGGCTCGACACCGACACCGACACCGACACCGACACCGACGCCGGCGCCGGCGCCGGCGCCGACGCCGGGCAACAGATCCGGCGGAGCCCCCCCGGGCGCGACGCAAGGCGGGACGCACCACTAGTACATTCCGGCCAACATGCCCAAGGAAGAGAAGGTCGAGCTCGAAGGCGAGGTCGTCGAGGCGCTGCCCAACGCGATGTTCCGCGTCAAGCTCGACAACGACCACCTCGTGCTCGGGCACGTAGCGGGAAAGATGCGTCGCTTCCGGATTCGCATTCTTCCGGGCGATCGCGTTCGGGTCGAGCTCTCGCCGTACGACCTCGACCGCGCCCGGATCGTCTACCGCCATCGCTGATCCGGCGCAGCCCGGCACCAGCGGATCGTGCGCGAGCCTGAGGCCGCCGAGCGACGGATCGTGCGCGAGCCTGAGCTGATCGAGACGCTGCAACGGACGCTCGCGCCCGGAGGCCCACGCGTACTGCGCTGGCTGGGCGACGACGGTGCCGTCGTGCGAGCCGGCGGCTATGCGGTGACCTCGGTGGACACGATGATCGACGGGGTTCACTTCCGCCGCGATCAGCTCTCGGCGCAGGAGATCGGGCACCGCGCGCTCGCGGGAGCGTTGTCGGATCTCGCGGCGATGGGCGCGGAGGCCGGCGAGGTATACCTGGCGCTTGGCTTACCGGCGCAAAGCGGGCCGGATTACCTGCTCGCGCTCCTCGCCGGCGCGCAGGCGCTCGCAAATCGCGCCGGGGCCGTAATCGCCGGGGGTGATTTGACCCGAGCGCAAGCCCTCACGGTGTCGTTCACCGTCGTCGGGTGGACCGCCGACCCCGGCGCCCTGGTCGGCCGCGACGGGGCGCGGCCGGGTGACCTGGTGGCGGTCACCGGGGCGTTGGGCGCAGCCGGAGCAGGGCTCGCGGTGCTCGACGGACGGGTCTGCTCCGACGATCACTTATCAGAGGCCACCGTACGGGCGCTTCGCAATAGCTACGCTCGTCCAGAGCCCCAAATCCTCAAGGCGCGCGCACTGTCAGCCGCAGGAGCCCGGGCGATGATCGACCTCTCTGACGGCCTGGCCACCGATGCGGGGCACATCGCGCGCGCCAGCGGGATGGCGATCGAGCTCTCGCTGCGCTCGCTCCCGCTCGCCGACGGCGTCACGCGGGCGGCGGCGCAGCTCGGGGTCGATCCGCGCTCGTTCGCGGCGAGCGCCGGCGAGGACTACGAGCTCTGCGTCTGCATCCCCGCCAGCTCGCGCCACATCGCCGAGCAGGCCGTGCCCAGCCTCACGTGGATTGGCAGCGTGCTCACGGGCCCCGCCGGAGTCAGGTTCACCGACGCGGCGGGGGAGCTGTCTGGATACGAGCACTCCTTCTGAGAGCCCACCGCGTGCCCCTCACGCCAGCGCCGAAGCGGCGCCGAGCGGCGTCACCTCCTGCAGGCGCGCGAACACGATGATGCGCTGGGCCGCACTGTAGAGGGGGTTGCAGGCCGACAGTACGAGGCGCTCGTAGCCCACGTTGTCGACAACCCACAGTGCCGTGGGTAGCACGATCTTGGTGTACTGGACGACGTAGGTGAACTTCGCGTAGGGCATCTTCAATACGATCTGATCACCAGGTCGAAGTTGGTCTATCTTGCGGAACGGCTCGAGGTAGGTCGTGCGGTGCCCGGCGATCCCGACCGTCTGGCCCAGCCCGGGCAGCGAAGTGCTCGGGTAATGCCCCGGCCCCTGCTCGAGGTCTGTCTCGCCGGTGCCCTCCACGACGTTGAAGCTCGCTCCGATCCTGCCGATAGCGATCCTCCCGATTGCGTCCCCGGCTGGGACCTGGCGCTGCTCGCGGCGCGCCAGGTACGCGATCCGCTGGTTGATCGAGGTGAGGTCCCCGAGCGCGCCGCGTTCGAGCTGAGAGAGCGGCGCGGTCTTGTAGCTGAGAAAGTGCCGATTGACCTCGCTGCTCTTGATCATCCCGATCACGGCGGTCAGCGGTTCCTGCCAGACGAGCGTCACGCCGGCATCGAGCAACAGCACCGCGCCCGAGATCAGCAGCACCGACGAGATGTCGCGGATCAGCCGCCTCATCGGCGCAGCGCCGACTTGGTGGCGCCCAACGATCCTGGACCGGCGTAGGTGATCGGGCCGCGGACGGTGACCCCAACTGCCGGCAGCGGACGCTCTTCGCGCGCTGCGCGGAGTGCGATCGCGATCACGCTGACCACACAGCCGAGGACGACGCTCCACTGCAGCGCGGCCAGCACCCCAACCTGGCCCCCGGCGAGCAGCAGTACGCCGTTCCAGGCAAGACCTGGGGGAGATAGGCCCAGGGCATCGGCGTAGTGGAGCGCCACCAGCACCGGCAAGATCAGCCCGGCGAGCACGAGCACGAGCATCAGCGCTGCTCGCAGGCGCACCCGTGCTCCGGCCACCCACATCCAGAGGTGAAGGGCAGGGACAATCAACGCGGCGGCAAAGGGGTTCGAAGCCCAGATCGCGAGCGACACCACGCACAGCACGAGTGCCAACGCGGCTGGCGCTCCCGGATCTGGGACACCGATCGCGAATTTCCGCAGGAAGGTATGTGACGCAACGATCAAGACCGCGACCGCGACTAGCACGGCGACGCCGGCGCCATGCAAGGGCACCGTACCCGCCCCGACGGGACCGGGCGGTGCGATCGCGATCAGCCCGATTGCCCTGCAGGCCAGCACGAGCACCAGCGCCAGCGCGAACGGAAGCCCTCCCGCGAGCACCCAGAGCACTCCGCGGGCGATCGAATACCCCCGCCGCCGCGCGCGGGCGGCGCCATCGATGGCGGCTCCGAGCACCGGCAAGATCAACGCCAGCACCAGCAGCCGGATCGCCCAGGCGGGAATCACCTTGCCGTCGAAGAGCAGGTACGCCGAAGGGGCGGGAACCGCGGGAGCACCGTCGAGCGCGCTGATCGCCTCCAAGGTCGTGCGACCGAGCGCCCCGATCCGTGCCGCCGAGACCATGGCATCGGCGCTGGGGCGCCGTTCCCCGGACACGGACAGAAGGACCGCCGGCACCCCGCGAGGGCCGAACGGTCCCTGCTCTGAAACCGTCAGCGGAAAGGCCAGGCGGGCGATCTGGCCGGCCAGGCTGGTGGCGCCCGGGCGCAGGCCGGCTTGCGAGCCCAAGGCAGCGGCGATCGTGTTGCGGAGCATCGGCGGAGCCACCTGCTCCCCATCGGAGAAGGGGTCGACGATTGGATCGCCGAGCTTGGTCCCGGCCAGGTTCCCGAGCACGATCACCGCGTCTGTGCCGCTGGGAAGGCTGCGGGCGAGTGCTGTGGTCCCGGCGCTCCCGTCCGAGCCGCTCGTGGAGACGAGCACGATCGTCCGGTGCAGGCTCTCGCCGGAGAGCACGCGCGCCAGCTCGAGCAGCGTCGCGGTCCCCGAGAGCCCGTCCGTGGCGGGCGCGCTCAGCGAGTCCCGGGGGGCGAGCACGACGATGCTTCCGGACGAGAACGCCGCTTGGGACCCCGCTTGTGAGGCGGTGACGGTTTGCAGCCGCCGGGCCCCCTCGGCGGTGGCGGCGCCGAACGTGCGCGTCGAGACGCTGAAGCGATCCTGGCGCAGCGCGCGCGCCACATAGCGGGCGACGCCGTCGTCACCGGCCGATCCGGGCCGGCGATCCGGGTAGTTCTTCGACAGGGTGCTCATCGTCGAGTAGGCGTTCTGGGCGTTGTAGGCATCGGGCGCCAGCGTCGTACCGAGCGGGCCTTGCTGGTCTTCCAGCGAGAAGGCGACTACGAGCACTGCCAGCACGACCACTACCCATCCGGCCCTGTAGATCCTCCGATCCAGCATCCACCGGACAGGGTATCCGCCCCCGGGGCAAGAGTATGCCGGCCCCGGGCCGGCATACAGCTCCGGAGCACGAGCGCGCGCCCGCACGCCGGAGGCGCAGGCCCGGGCCACTACCCTTTAGGCCAAAGGGACTGACTTACGACCGTGGCAGATCACTCAGCGCGCATCCTGCTCGTGGACGACGAGCAGTCGATCCAGACGCTGCTTTCCTATCCGTTGCGCAAGGAGGGCTATGACGTGGTGCAGGCGACCGACGGGCGCCAAGCGCTGGAGCGCTTCGATGAGCAGTGCTTCGACCTCGTCGTGCTCGACCTGATGCTGCCCAAGCTCGATGGGCTCGAGGTCTGCCGCCGGCTGCGCGGGCGCAGCTCGGTCCCGATCATCATGCTGACCGCCAAGTCCGAGGAGATCGACAAGGTGCTCGGCCTCGAGCTCGGCGCCGACGACTACATCACCAAGCCGTTCTCGTTGCGGGAGTTCTCGAGCCGGATCAAGGCCGCCCTACGCCGCGCGGAGATGACGCGCCGGGCTCAGAACGCCTCCGCCGAGACCCCGCTGGAAGTGGGTGAGCTGCGGATCGACTTCCCCAAGCGCTCGGTGCGGATGCGCGGCCGCGAGGCCACCCTGACGTTCGTCGAGTTCGAGATCCTCGCGGCCTTGGCGCGCGCTCCGGGGAGGGTGTTTACCCGGGATATGCTGCTGGCCCGGATCTGGGGGGACTCCGATTACCGCGACCCGCGTACGATCGACGTCCACATCCGCCACCTGCGCGAGAAGACCGAGCGCGACCCCAAGGACCCGGAGTACCTGTTCACCGTGCGCGGCGTCGGCTACCGGTTTCGCGACTCCGAGCTCTAGCCGTGGCCCGTCCGGCGATCCCACACCCACTCCTGCGCATGCGTTCGCTGCGCAACCGCCTGGCGCTACTGTTCTTCGCGGTCACGCTGGTGGCTATCGCCGCGCTTTACGTCGCCGGGGTGCTCGCGCTGGTGCTCGCTCTGATCGGGGGCTACCTGGTCGCGCGCGCGCAGTCTCAGCGCGTCAAGCGCCTGGAGCAGGCGGCCCAGAAGGTCGCAGCCGGGGACTTCGAGCACCCGATAGCCGTCGATTCGGCCGATGAGCTCGGTCAGCTCGCGATCGCGTTCAACGACATGCAGCGCCAGCTCGCCCAGATGGACTCTGCGCGCAAGAAGTTCATCGCCACCGCTTCGCACGAGCTGCGCACGCCGATCTTCTCGCTCGGCGGTTTCCTGGAGCTGCTCGAGGACGACGAGCTCGACGCGGAGACCCGCCAGCGGTTCCTCGATCAGGTGCGGGCGCAGGTGGAGCGCCTGCGTAAGCTCTCGGTCGACTTGCTCGATCTCTCTCGCCTGGAGTCGGGCGCGCTGGAGCTGCGCCCCGAGCAGGTAGATCTGGGAGAGCTGACCCGATCGGTGTCAGGCGAGTTCGAGCCCACGCTCGCTCAGCACGACTCTGAGCTCGAGCTGAAGCTCGCCGCGCGCCAGATCGAGGCGCTGTGCGATCCGGTCAGGGTCGCGCAGATCGTCCGGATCTTGATCGACAACGCGCTCACGCACACGCCCTCCGGGACCCGTATCGTGCTCACCGCGGGCCGCGCGCACGGGCAGGTGCGCCTCGCGGTACGCGACGATGGCGAGGGGATCGAGCGCGAGGCGATGCCTCGGATCTTCGAGCCCTTCTACACTTCCGACGACGCCCAGGGCTCTGGACTCGGACTGGCGATCGCGAGCGAGCTCGCCGGGCGCATGTCGGGAGCGCTGTCGGTGCAGTCAGGGCCGGGCAGCACCGTCTTCACGCTTCAGATTCCGGCCAATGCGTCCGTGGGCGAGCGATGAGCCTGGTATGAGACACCCTGTGGGCGACCGATGCACGTGCCCGGCATGAGACATGGACCGGAGCTCGTGCTCGAGCTTGCGCTGGCGCTGCGCGAGCGGGTGTTGCCCGAGCTGGGCTCACACGCCGGCCGCGCCCAGTTACGTGACGGCGCCGGCGGCGACGTCACGTTCGCGGTCGATCAGTTAGCCGAGGAGGAGCTTGCGCAGTTCATCGCGCAGCGTGCTCCGCGGCTTGCGTTCTACTCCGAGGATCGTGGCCTGGTGGCCGCGGGCGATGCCACGCACGTGCTGGTCGTCGATCCGATCGACGGCACCAGGCCGGCGATGGCGGGGCTGGAGTCGGCTTGCGTGGCAATCGCATTGGCGCCGCTTGGGGATGGCGAGCCGGCGATGGCAGATGTCGAGGTGGGCTGCGTGGTCGAGATCAAGTCGGGCGATCGCTACCTGGCCGTGCGGGGGCAGGGGGTGATCGAGCACTCCCGGCCGGTCGCGCTTAGCCCCGCGGATGAGATAAGCGCGATGTTCTGGGGCTACGGGTTTCGCGGGCGCCCCGTGCGCCCGACGGTGGAGGTGCTGGGGAACCTGATCGACGCCTCCTCGGTCGGCGGCGGGACGTTCGAGCTCGGCTCGCAGGCGTTTGCGATGACCAGGATCGTGACCGGTCAGCTCGACGCGGTGATCGAGGTGGGCTCACGGCTGATTGAGGACGTGCCGGGAATGCGCGAGGAGTTCGAGCACGTCGGCGGTGGACAGGTGCTCAACAACTCCCCTTACGACCTCGCCGCCCCCTGGCTGTGCCTGTGCGAAGCCGGTGGCGTGGTCAGCGACGGGTGGGGAGAGCCGCTGGATCGTCACCGCCTGCTCGGCTCAGGCCACCAGTTCCAGATGTCGTCGATCTCGGCAGCCAATCCCGGGCTGCACGCGAAGCTCGTGGCCGCTGTCGAGGAGGGCGTGGCGCGCTTGCGGGGGATGCGGTCCTGATCGGTCCGTGGCGTGTATCGTCCCGGCGCGCTGCCGCAGCGCGTTTTGACTCATTTTCATGCTCCAGCCCGTCGCCCTCCCACACAAGCACCTCTCGGACTACACGAGCATCGTCGGCCGGGCGCTCGCGGAGGAGATCCGCGAGCTCGCGCAGGAGCTGAAGGGCAAGCGAATCCTGCACGTGTCGGCGACCGCGTTCGGCGGCGGGGTGTCGGAGATCCTCTACACGCTGGTGCCGCTGATGGTCGACGCGGGGCTCGAATGCGAGTGGCACGTGATCTACGGCCGTGAGGAGTTCTTCAACGCTACCAAGGTGATGCACAACGCGCTCCAGGGAGATCCCCGCGACCTGACCGAGGATCAGTGGCAGACCTGGCTTCACTACAACCAGATCAACGCCCGCCAACTAGCGGAGGGCTGGGACGTGTGCATCATTCACGATCCTCAGCCGGCGGCGCTCGCCTCGCTGGTCCCAGACAAGGCGCGCAACTGGATCTGGCGTTGCCACATCGACCTCTCCGCGCCCAACCAAGCCACGCTTCAGCGCCTCGCCCCCTACCTCGAGCCCTACCGCGCGGCCGTGTTCCACATGCCCGAGTACGTCCCGGCGACGGTGGATGGGCGCGCGCACATCGTGCCGCCGGCGATCGATCCGCTGGCGCCCAAGAACATGGCGTTCTCCTCCGACGATGCGGTCTATATCTGCGATCAGTTTGGGATCGATGTCGACCGGCCGCTGCTCTGCCAGGTGTCGCGCTTCGATCCCTGGAAGGACCCCCTCGGCGTGATCGACGCATACCGCATCGTCAAGCGCGAGCTGCCTGCGGTGCAGCTCGCGCTGGTCGGCTCGATGGCCACTGACGACCCCGAGGGCTGGGACTACTTCAACGCCACGGTCGCCCACGCCGACGGCGATCCAGACATCCACATCTTCAGCAACCTCAACAACGTCGGCGCGATCGAGGTCAACGCGTTCCAGTCACACTGCGACGTGGTGATCCAGAAGTCCACGCGAGAGGGGTTCGGGCTGACCGTGACCGAGGCGATCTGGAAGGGGCGCCCGTTCGTCGGCGGGGCGGTCGGTGGGATTCCGCTCCAGGTGGCCGACGGCGAGACAGGCTTTCTGGTCTCGAGCGCCGAGGAGTGCGCTGCGCGGTCGCTTCAGATCCTGCGCGACCCGGAGCTCGGCCGCCGCCTCGGGCGTGCGGGCAAGGAAGCGGTGCGCAAGCGGTTCTTGATGCCCCGGCTGCTGCGCGACTGGCTGGAGCTCTTTGGAGAGCTGGACGTCTGATGGCGCAGTCGCCACTGGTGCTGGTCTCCAACCGCGGGCCTGTCACATTTGGCCCGGGCGGGGAGATCAGGCGCGGGACCGGCGGCTTGGTCACTGCCCTGATCGGCTTGGCCTCACACCGCGAGGTGACCTGGATCGCCTCGGCGATGACCGACGAGGACATGATCGCGTCCGAGGAGCACGGCGGCGGGCCGTTTCCCGTGCGCGGTCCGGACGGCGAAGAGTACCGGGTCAAGCTCGTCGCTTCGGACCCGCAGGCATATGAGCGTTTCTACAGCGTCTTCGCCAACCCGATGCTGTGGTTCATCCAGCACTATCTCTGGGACCTCTCCAACGCTCCCGATATCCGCCGCCACGAAATCGAAGCCTTCGAGCTCGGCTACAACGTGGTCAACGATGATCTGGCGACGGCCGTGCTCGAGGAGATCGAGGACGTGGAGCACCCTGTCGTGATGGTTCACGACTACCACCTCTACACGCTCCCCGACCTCGTCAGGCGGGCGCGCCCTGACGTCTTCCTGCACCACTTCGTGCACATCCCGTGGACTCAGTCCGACGCCTGGCGCGTGCTCCCGACGAGCATCCGCGAAGATCTCTATGCGGGAATCCTCGCCAACGACATCATCGGGTTTCACACTCGCTCCTACCGGCGCAACTTCCTCCAGTGCTGCAGGGACCTGCTCGGCTTGGAGGTCGACTTCGAGCGCTGTGTGGTGCACTGGCAGGATCGTGAGGTGTGGGTGCGCGCCTACCCGTTGCCGATCGACTCCGGCGCCGTACAGGCCGTGGCACAGCGATCGGGCACGCGAGCCTTCGAGCAGGAGCTGCTGCGCCGGCGGCGCGATCACTTGATCCTGCGCGTGGACCGCGCGGACCTCAGCAAGAATGTCCTGCGCGGCTTCGGCGCGTTCGACATCTTCCTCGAGCAGCATCCTGAGTTTCGCGAGCGGGTGACCTTCATCGCCCAGCTCATGCCCTCGCGGACAGACGTACCCGAGTACGCCGAGTACCTGGAGCGGATCGAAGCGGTGGTCGCGGTGGTCAACCACCGCCATGGATCGCCAGACTGGATGCCGATCCAGCTCAAGCTCCGCGACGATCTGGAGGAGGCCGTCGCGGCCTACAAGCACTATGACGTGCTGATCGTCAACGCGATGTTCGACGGGATGAACCTGGTCGCCAAGGAAGGACCGATGGTCAATCAGCGGGCGGGCGTCTCGATCTTGTCGGAGAACACCGGCGCGCACGAGGAGCTGGCCGAGTACGCGTTGTCGGTCAATCCGTTCGACATCCAGGAGCTGGCGGACTCGATCTATGCCGCCTTGACGATGCAGGCGCAGGAGCGCGAGCGACGCCACGAGGGGCTGAAGTCGATCGTGACCGCGCGCGACCCGGGCGACTGGGTCGACGACCAGCTCGCGGACATCCGCGAGAAGGGGGGCGAGTAGCGCTCACGCCCCATTGCTATATTCCACGGCGGCCCGACGGGGCCTTTTTCATGCCACGCGAAGCTCCGATATACGACCTCGTGCTGCTGCTCTCGACGACCGCTCCCGATGAGCGCCGCGTCGAGATCCTCGCGGACGTAGAGTCTGCGATCGCTGCCGGTGGCGGATCGATTGCGCGCCGGGACCAGTGGGGCAGGCGGCCGATGACCTATCAGATCGACCACCAGTCAGAGGCCGAGTATCACCTGCTCGGTCTGGCGGGTCCGCCGGCACTGCTCGACTCCCTGTCTCATCGCCTGAGGGTTGCCGACGGCGTACTGCGCTTCCGCATCATCAAGGTGCTCCCGGGGACGCCTGCGCCGCCCGAAGCAGCGCCGCCCGTGATCGCGGCTGCCGTCCCGGCGCCGGCGCTGGCGACGGCTGATCCGTCTGCAGACATCAGCCGTTAGCCCATCGTCTGTACCAGCCTCGATTGCGTGGGGTCGTGTGCTTTGCGGCTCTTCGAGGAGTTGGGGCTGGCCTTTGCGACATCATCGTAACGGCGGCGCTCTTCTGTGCGACGGCTCTTCAACGATTCTGTCGAATTTCCGCTGAGAGCCCACATTGTCGTCCGCGCCCGGCATAGACTCGGTCGCCAACGGTTTCCCCAACGTTCCCTGGAAAGGAGCCCCTAGCAATGGCTGGCAACATCAACCGCGTGATCATCACCGGCAACCTGACAAAGGACCCCGACCTCAGCTCGGTTCCATCGACCGGCAACTCCGTATGCACGCTACGCGTGGCCTGTAATGGGCGGCGCAAGAACAGCGAGTCCGGCGCGTGGGAGGATCAGCCCAACTTCTTCGACGTCACGGTCTGGGGAGCGCAAGGCGAGAACTGCTCCCGCTACCTGAGCAAGGGCCGCCCGGTCGCGGTCGATGGCCGGCTGCGCTGGCGTGAGTGGCAGACCCCGGAGGGACAAAAGCGCCAGGCGGTCGATATCATCGCGGAGTCCGTGCAGTTTCTCGGCGGCCGCGACGACGCAGGCAATGGGAATGGAAACGGGAATGGGTTCTCCAGCAGCGTTCGCGCGGCGGAGAGTGATGTTCCGATCGACACCGGCGACTTCGAACCCGCTCCTGTGGCTACCGCGGCCGCCGAGGACGATATCCCGTTCTAAGGCACTGAATAGACCGAGTCAGAGGAATCCCGAGTGGCAAAGCAACGTAGACGGCCGGTTCGCCGGCGTGACAGGAAAGGCGGTCCGAGCACCGGCCGGCGCAAGTCCTGCCCGTACTGTCGCGACAAAATCGAGCAGGTCGACTACAAGGACATCTCCTCCTTGCGCCGGTTCGTCTCCGAACGCGGCAAGATTCGCTCGCGCAGGATCACCGGCGCGTGCCGGCGCCACCAGAACCAGGTCGCGCGCGCGGTGAAACGGGCGCGCGAACTGGCACTGCTGCCATACGTCACCGAGGGCGGCAGCGATCATCGCGAGCGGGGCGGTCGCGACCGCGACCGCGACCGCTAGGCCAGCGAAGGCGAGCCACGATGCCCCAAGCGATCCTGCTCCAAGACATAGAGGCGCTCGGCGAGCGAGGCGCGGCCGTAGAAGTCTCGGCAGGGTACCTGCGCAACTACCTGTTGCCACGCAAGCTCGCCGAGCCGGCGACCAAAGGGTCGATCGAAGCGGCTGCCCGCCGCCGGGAGACGGCGCAGCGGGCCAAGCAGGAAGCCGAGGACCGCTCCCGGGAGAACGCAGCGCTGCTCGGGAGGACCGTGCTCACGATCGCCCAGCAGGCAGGCGCCGATGGGCGCCTGTTCGGATCGGTCACGACGCAGGACATCGCCGACGCGATCCGCGATGCGCGCGGAATCCGGGTCGAGCGCCGCAAGGTCCACCTCGATGAACCGATCCGTCACACCGGGACCTACATGGTGGTGGTCGAGATCGCCGACGAGGTGACGGCGACGGTCAAGACGATGGTCGTGGCGGGCTGATGGCGCCTGCAGGGCCGTAGCACGAGCTCTCGCCGCTGCGGAACAGCTCCCTTCAGTCGCGTGCGATCAGCTAGTCCCCGCTGCTTGCGGGAACGGCTCAGTTCAGCCGCTTGCGGCCAGCCTAGACTCGGATTTCGATCATGAGCGCCGTCGCGCAACTCGCCGTCGCACCGCATAACCTGGAGGCTGAGAAGTCGGTCTTGGGTGCGGTACTGATGGACGAGCGCCACCTCTACGCGCTCCTGGTCGAGGAGCATCTGCGGCCTGAGCACTTCTATCGTGAGCAGCACGGCGCGGTGTTCGCGGCGATGCTGGAGCTCAACCAAAGCGACCGCAAGATCGACCATCTGACCGTCGCCGAGACGCTCCGCCAGCGCGGCAAGCTCGAGGAGGTCGGAGGCTCGCAGGCGATCGACGAGCTGGCCGGCTGGGTGCCCGCGGCCGGACACGCGCGCGAGTACGGGCGGATCGTTCGCGACAACGCGCAGATGCGCGCGCTGCTCAGCGCCTCTTACGAGATCCAGGCGAGCGTACTCTCGCGCGATGCACCGGCGCGGGACCTCGCCGAGCGCGCCGAGCGCTCGATGCTCGAGGTCGCACACGACGATCGCCAGAAGAAGATCCGCTCGATCGAGGACATCCTCCACGAGGAGACCGACAAGCTCCACCGGCTCTCGATCTCGAAGACCGCACTCACCGGGACGCCGTCTGGATTCAAGGACCTCGACGAGAAGACCGGCGGCTTTCAGGGTGGCAATCTGATTGTGATCGCGGCTCGCCCGTCGATGGGGAAGTCGGCGCTGGTCGCCAACATCGCGGAGAATGCGGTCCTGGAGGGCCACGCCGTGGCGCTGTTCTCGCTGGAGATGTCCGAGTCGGAGCTCGCCCAGCGCTTCGTCGCCTCCCAAGCACGGATCAAGGGCGAGGACCTGCGCCGGGGGAAGGTTCCCGAGGGTCGCTGGCCGAAGATCCTCGCGGCCTGCCAGAGGCTCGCACAGGCGCAGATGTTCATCGACGATTCGAGCGATACCGGGGTGCTCGAAGTGCGGGCCAAGGCACGGCGGCTGCACCATCAGCTCGAAGGGGGCCTCGGGCTGATCATCATCGACTATCTGCAGCTCATGCGCCACGAGGGCCGGGTCGAGAGCCGAGTGGAGCAGGTCGGCCAGATGTCGCGGGGGCTCAAGGGCCTCGCTCGCGAGCTGGACGTGCCGGTGATCGCGCTCTCGCAGCTCAGTCGCGCGGTTGAGCAGCGCGGTGGGGAGAAGAAGCCGATCCTTTCCGACCTCAGGGACTCGGGAAACATCGAGCAGGATTCTGACCTCGTGATGTTCATCTACCGCGATGAGTACTACGACAAGGAGTCCGAGCGCCCCGGCGAGGCGGACATCATCATCGCCAAGCACCGCAACGGTCCGGTTGGCGAGGTCGTGCTCACCTTTCAGAAGGAGTACCCCAAGTTCATGAACTACGCGGGTGAACGGTTCGCGCCATGAGCCAGTGCGCGCTTGGGCTCTGCGACGGGAGCGGGTTTCTCTACGACGAGGAGTCCAATACTGCCTATGACTGCCGCTGCCGCAAGCATTTGATCGCCATGCACAAGGCGCGGAGCCTGTCTGCGGTGATCCCCAAGCGCTACCGTGACGCGGCCTTCGATCGCCAGCCGGTCACCGACATCGACCCGCCGATTGTCGCCGCCACGCGCCGTTTCTGCGACCGGATCGACGCGCACCTGGACGGCGGCCGGGGGCTGTGGTTCATGGGTCCGGTGGGGACCGGCAAGACGACGCTCGCGATGCTCGTCTCCAAGGCCGCCCTCAAAGCGGGGCGCTCGGTGGCGATCTACTCGCTGCCACGGCTGCTGAACACCATCCGTGACACCTACCGCGCTGAGCGCTCCCACGTCGAGCTGCTGGACCGGCTGACCTCGGTCGATCTGCTGCACGTCGACGATGTCGGTGCGGAGCGGAGCACCGACTGGGTACTGGAGGAGTTCTACTCGATCGTCAACGCCCGCTACGAGGACGAGCGCTCGATGGTCATCACCACCAACATCCTCGACCGCGAAGCGCTCTGCGCACAGATCACCGAGCGAACAGTTTCCCGTCTGACCGAGATGTGCGACGAGCTGCCGCTGCTCGGGCACGACCGGCGGATGGATCTACAGTCCGCTTGAGCATCCGTAAGGTACCGGCCATCGCTCTCCCTCATTCGCGTTCGCTATCCACCTCGCGCTCGGACTCGGCGCGCTCGTCGAGCTTCTGGCGCAGGTAGCGAGCCTTTTGCGCCCGGCGTTCGTGCTGCGCGGCCTCCGGTTCATCTGACGCGTGGCGCGCCTGCTGTTCCTCGGCGCTCTCTCGCTCCAGCTGAGCATCCCTGAGCTCTTCGGTGCTCCGATCCTCGTCGTCCATCGCCAGAAAGTTAGCGCCGTCGGTGCCGGAATGGCGACAGGGAAGAGTCCGCTCCGACGCGCGAAGACCGGCCCGGCGTCAGACCGCCCAGGACGTACCTCGCGGTGAGCGTCGCGCTCCACACGCACACGTACACTGACCCGGTGCCCGGAATCGTGATCATCGGCGCCCAGTGGGGCGATGAAGGCAAAGGAAAAGTGACCGACCTGCTCGCCGAACGCGCCGATGTCGTGGTGCGCTTCCAGGGCGGCAACAACGCCGGTCATACGATCGTCCGGGGCGGACAGACCTGGAAGCTCCACCTGATGCCGTCCGGGATCTTGCACCCGGGCAAGCTGTGCGTGATCGGCAACGGAGTGGTCATCGACCCCAAGGTCCTCACCGACGAGCTAGACCATCTGCGCCGGCGCGGCGTCGACACCGGGTCGCTTCGGATCTCGGCCAACGCACACCTGATCATGCCCTACCACCTGATGCTCGACCACGCGGGCGAGGCGAAGCTCGGCAAGCTCCAGATCGGCACCACCCGGCGCGGGATCGGCCCGTGCTACGCAGACAAGGCCGACCGTCTCGGGATCCGGGTGCAGGATCTGCTCGACGAGAAGATCCTGAAGAAGAAGATTCTCGCCGCACTCGAGCCCAAACGACTCTCGCTGCGCCCGTTCGCAAAGGATCCCCGGCTCGACCTGCAGGCGATGACTGAGGAGTATGTGACCTACGGGCACCGCCTCGAGCCCTACATCGCCGACACCAGCCGGCTGGTGCTGGAGCGCCTTGACAGGGATGAGCTGGTCGTATTCGAGGGTGCGCAGGGAACGCTGCTCGACATCGACCACGGCACGTATCCGTTCGTCACCTCCTCCAACCCCGTCGCCGGGGCGGCTTGCCTCGGGGCGGGCGTCGGACCGAAGGACATCGACGAGGTCTGGGGCGTTACCAAGGCGTATGGCACGCGGGTCGGCTCCGGCCCGTTTCCGACCGAGATCGATGGAGCGCCGGCGGATGAGCTCCGCGAGCGTGGTCACGAGTACGGCACCACAACCGGCCGATCCCGACGCGTTGGCTGGCTCGATCTGGTGGCGCTGCGCTACGCGGCGCGCATCAACTCGCTGACCGCGCTGGTGATCACCAAGCTGGATGTGCTCTCGGGCTTCGAGGAGTTGCAGGTCTGCACCAGCTACCGCGGTGCCGAAGGCGCGCAGTTCGATCACTTTCCCTACCACCAGACAGTGCTTCACCACGCCATCGCTCAGTACGACGAGATGCAGGGATGGAGCGAGGATCTGAGCGAGTGCCGCACCGAATCGGACCTGCCCACCACGGCACGCGACTACCTGCAGCTCGTCTCGGAGTTCGCCGGCACGTCGGTCGCGCTGATCGGCGTCGGCCCCGGGCGCGACGAGGTAATCTGGACGCAGGCCAGTGAAGGGATGGCGGGTGCGGGTGTCGGTGTGGCCGCACCGTAGGCGGGGGGTGCGCGCATCGCGCTCAGCGCCAGCGTTCGATCAGATCCTCGTCGCTCACCCGCCGCACGACGCGAGCGGGGATCCCCATCACGACCTCCCGCTCGCCGACGTCACCGGTGACAAGCGCTCCGGCCGCGACGAATGCCTCCTCGCCGATCACCACGCCCGGAACCAGCACCGCACCGGCGCCGACACGACAGGCACGGCGAAACGTCGGCCCCGACAGGGGCCCGCCGCGCCGATGACGTCCCATCGTGTTGTCATTGGTGCTCAAGACGCCAGGACCGATGAAGACATCGTCCTCGACGATCGATCCGCCCGTTACGTAGACGGCCGTCTGGATCAACACACGGGTGCCGATCCGGGTGCTGAAGTCGATCGACGACGCGCGTCCCACCACCGACTCAGGCCCGATCACAGTTCGCTCGCGAACCTGGCACTGGTCGCCGAGGATCGTACCGGCGGCGATGTGGGCGCCCGCGTACACGACGGCTCCGCAGCAAACTGTCACGCCGGCCTCCAGCACCAGCGGCCCCAGCTCCTCGCGCGGGGCGCTGGAGGCAGCCCGCAGCCGCGGGCGCTTGCCGAGCACGGCCCCCTCTTCGATCACGCACCGCTCTCCGAGCTCGGTAGCGCCATGGAGGACGGCATTGACACCGATTACCGCGCCGGCACCGATCGAGGCTCCCGCGCCAATCATCGCGCCGCCACCGATCGACGCTCCCGCGCCAATCATCGCGCCGGCACCGATCACTGCCCCCCGGGCGAGGAGCGCATCCGCGGCGATCACCGCTCCCGGTCCCACCTCTGCTGCGGACACCGCCCGCCCGCCCTCACTCTCCCCGGACATCGGACTCCCGCACCGAGGCGTTGAGCGAGCGCTGGAGCTCCTCCAGCACGCGTACCACGCGCAGGCCGCTCGCACCGTCCGAACGCGGCGGCTCGCCCCGGCGCACGCAGTCCACGAAGTGCTGGCACTCGATCCGCAATGGCTCGACGCCCGAAATGCGAGGACAGAAGACCTCGCCAGTTCTGGTGATGTACTGGCCGTAGTCGCTGGCATCCTCGTCAAAGCCCTTGTCGTACACGGTCACCTTGCCCTCCGCCTCCATGATCATGTCGTCGAAGGTGGCCATCCGGCGCGAGCCGACGACCGTGAAGCGGCGCTCCTTGTGGGGGTCAAGCCACGACAGGTGCAGGTGCGCCGACAAACCCGAGCTGAAGCGCAAGAAGCAGAAGACGACATCCTGCACGCCGTCGCGCAGGTAGGACTCGCCGTGCGCTACGACTTCCCACGGCTCCTCGCCGGCCAGGAGCAGCACGACCGAGACGTCGTGGGCTCCGAGGCTCCAGAGCGCGTTCTCGTCGGCTCGGAGCTTGCCGAGGTTCAAGCGGTTGCCGTAGATGTAGTAGATCCTGTCGCCGAGCTCTCCGGAGTCGGCGAGCTCCTTGAGCTTGCGCACGCCAGGGTGGTACTCGAGCAGGTGTCCGACCATCAGCACGCGACCGCTGAGCGCAGCCGCGTCGACCGCGCGCTGCGCGTCGGGCACCGACTGCGCAAGTGGCTTCTCGACGAAGCAGTGCTTCCCAGACTGAAGAACGCGCACGGCCAGCTCGGCATGGGTGGGTACCGGCGTCGCGAGCGCCACGGCATCGAGCGCCGGATCGTCCAGTAGCTCACCGAGCTCGGCGCTGCAGCGAACGCCGGGAAGCAGCGCCGCAGCGCGCGCGCGCCCCTGTGGCGAGGCGTCGCAGCACCAAGCGAGCTCACACCCGGGCAGCGCTTGAAAATTGCGAGCCAGGTTCGGACCCCAGTAGCCCAGGCCCGCGACGCCGATCCGCAGCGGCCCCCGGTTCATCGCAGCCCGAGCCTCATCCGTAGTGCAGTGTAAGAGCGTCGAGGACGCGCTCGCAGGCGTGACCGTCGCCATAGAGTTGCGGGCGCTGCGTGGGCACAGCGCGTGCCAGCGCGCAAAGCGCCGCTTCGCGGTCGAGGTCCACGAGCACGTTCCAGCCGTGCTCGACGGTCTCGGTCCACTCGGTGCTCGGCCGTAAGGTCACGCACGGCACGCCGGCCAGGTACGCCTCCTTCTGCAGTCCGCCGGAGTCGGTGAGCACGGCGCGAGCGTTGCACAACAGTGCGGTCAGCTCCAGATAGCCGAGCGGGGAGGTCAGGGTAACCCGCTCGGAGCGCTCCAGGCGCTCCAGCAGCGAGGACTGCTCCAAGCGGAGCCTCGTGCGTGGATGCAGCGGTAGGAGCACCGGAACGGGGATCGCTAGCAGCAGCGCAACCAGGAGCTCCAAGCGGGCGCGGTCGTCGACGTTACCGGCACGGTGCGCGGTACCGAGCACGTAGTCCCCCGGCGCTAACCCATACGCGCGCACCAGGTCCACGCGGGCACGCGCGCGCGGCTGGACCTCGAGCGCGAGGTCCACCATCACGTCGCCGACCAGCTCGACCGCTCCGGCGACCCCCTCGCGGCGCAGATTCTCGACCGCTACCTGCGAGCTGCACAGCAGCAACGAGCTGGCGTGGTCAGCCAGCACGCGGTTGCGCTCCTCGGGCATCGAGCGGTCGAACGAGCGCATCCCAGCCTCGACATGGGCAACAGGCACGTCCGCCCCGGTGCCCGCGATCGCCGCGGCGAGGGTGGAGTTGGTGTCTCCGTAGATCAGGATCACGGTGGGCGCCACCTGCGCGAGCACCGGCTCGAGCGCCGCGAGCATGCGCGCCGTCTGGGAATTGTTGGAGCCACCCGCGATCCCCAGCTCATGGTCGGGCGCGGGCAGCCCAAGCTCTGAGAAGAACACCGCCGAGAGCGCGTCGTCGTAGTGCTGGCCGGTATGCACGAGTACCTCCTGGTGGCGCTCACGCAGCCGGGGAGAAACCACCGCAGCCTTGACGAACTGCGGGCGGTTGCCGATGACAGTGAGCACCCTCATAGCTGGTCCCCACGGCGGCCTGAGCGGGAGCCGAACGCTCCCGCGGCTGCCGCGTGTAGACGCGCGGCCGGTTACCAGCGCCGTTCTACGGGGTACGTTTCAAAGAGCACTCTATATTACGTACGCCAAATACAGCAAGGCGTAACCAAGGGCATCCCGTGAAGCCCAGCGCGACGCCGACGAGGTGCTCGCGGACGCCGACCGGCTAGCGCAGGGCGTCGCGCAGGAGCGGTAGCGGGTTCGGCGAGTCAGATTAGCGCCGTCGTCAAGAGTGTCTCGCGCCCGGCGCAGGCTCCACTGGCGCCGGGCAGACGGCTCGGCACCAGGTCTGGGCTGTTTCAGGCGCACGCGACCAAGGGTTAGGCGAGTCCGCAGGACACCGACAGATCACACCGGTCGATCTGCCTGTGCTAGAACCGGGTTAGCCGCTCCTACGAGGAGGTCGAAGATGACGCGTACAGCGATGACCGGCCCGCCCGGAACCGCCACCACCGACACCACCGACACCAAGGCCTTGTTCGACCGGTGGCGGCGCAGTGGTGACCGCCAGTCACGAGATCAGTTGATCGAGCAGTTTCTGCCACTTGCGCACAAGCTGGCGCGGCGGTACCTGCGCTCGGGTGAGCCCTACGAGGACTTGCTACAGGTGGCAAGCCTCGGGCTTGTAAAGGCGGTCGAGCGCTTCGATCCGACTTGTGGGTATGCCTTTACTTCATTTGCCGTCCCGACCATTCTCGGTGAGCTCAAGCGCTACTTTCGGGATTCGAGCTGGGCGGTGCATGTCGACCGGGGCGCGCAGGAGCGGGCCCGGAAGGTTGCGGGCGCTCAGCAGGCGGTCAGCACCCGGACCGGCCGGGCACCCACCGTCGGCGAGCTGTCCCAGTACCTCGAGTGCAGCAAGGAGGAGGTTCTCGACGGACTTCAGACCGCTGAGGCACACGACGCGGTTTCACTGGATGCGCCGGCGCCAGCGCCGAGCGACGCCTACGGTCTTGCCAGCCGCCTAGAGGCGATCCCTCAGGGTGACGAGCGACTCGAGCTGGTGGACCAGGCGAGCAACGTGTTCGAAGCAGCCAGGCACCTCCCTGAGCGAGAGCGCCAGATCCTTTACCTGCGCTTTGGCGAGGATCTTCCGCAAACGGAGATCGCCAGGCGGGTCGGCGTCTCACAGATGCAGGTTTCACGCCTATTGCGCCGTTCGCTGCAGCGCCTGCGCGTCCTCGCAGACGATCCCAATAGCTCATGGTAGGCGTAAGCCCCAGGCTTGGTCGACGAATCGGAGTGCGGCGGGCTGAGATTCATCGTTCGTCTTCCTCACGCTCGCTGGTGTGAGCACGGTCGGCCTCGCCGGCATCGCCTGCCCGGTCGTCGTCGTCCTGCCACGGAGCATCCTCCATCACCCGCGTCGCCGCGTGCTGGTCACCGTGACTCGCATGCTCGACGAGCTCGCGCTCGGCCTCCTCGAAACCCTCCGCCTCTCCTTGCCCGGCTTCATCCAATGGGCGCTGTGCCTCATCAGCACGATCCTCGTCCACCGGCGGCGGCTCTGAGCTCACGCGCCCGCCGATGGCGCCGGCCTCGGCGGCGGCCTGCTCGGCCTGCTCGCGGGCTAGATCGTCTGGGTCTGGACTGGACATACGATCTTTCTACCCGCTGGACCGCCGATACAACCCCAAGCTCCGAGGGGGTCGTCCATAGGGTCCTCGAAGCCGAGCGTCAAGGATCACCGAGCGTAGCGCCTGTGAGGCGCACGCGGCCACCAGCTCTACCGAGCGGTGGGGGCACCGCGGCGGCGGTCTACCAGAACTACGCGCAACAGCTCAGCATCTTCGACGGGCTCGATGCTCAGCTCGTCTGCGAGCAGCGCGAGCGCTGACCCCGGCCACGCTGACGGCGCGCACGCCTGCAGCCCGGCGCCGCTGCCGGGCCGGAATGGGCCGATTCTCAGCTCCAGCCGTCGCTCGCCTGCCGCAATCGCAAAACGAACATCGGCCGCGCACGCGGCACGCTCTGCATGGGCCGCGATTGCATCGGTGACCAGGTAAACGTCGGCGAAGCGATCGAGCGAGAATCGAGCGCTCGCGGCAAGGGCCCTGGCGATACGCCCAAGCACCCCTGTCAACAGCCCTACCGGGGAGAGCGTCACCACCACATCCCCGGACAGGCGCATCGGCGGTTGCCCAAACGGTCGCTCGCGCCCATCGGGCCCGAGCCGCGACACGTCGCCGCACTTGGGCGTGAACGTCATCCGCACCTCTGTTCCGCCGCCGGGCGGGGCTAGAAACTCCGCCCGGTCGGCAAGGGCGTTGATCAAAGCCAGGCCAACGCCCATCCGATCCTCAGCAGGTGCGACGGAACGGATCCCGGCGCCGCGATCGCGGACGACGAGCTCAACGTTCTGCTCGTTGATCTCCATAGTTACTACAAGCGGCCCCGGCACGCTCCCGTAGGCGTGCAGCACGACGTTGCTGCACGCTTCGCTGACGACGGTCTTCAGATCGTCGACCAACTCAGGGTCGAACCTGACGAGCTCGCCTACGCCTGCAAGCATGCTTCGCACGAGCGTTAGGCGCTCGGGACGGCTGTCCAGTTCCAGGCAAACGGTTGAGGAGTCTTGCATCAACAGCAGGGTTGCTGTCATACCTTCCCCTCGTGCATCGAGGTCAAACCGGACTTGCCAGCGCACTCCGAGGTCAAACTGGCTGGTGAGTCGCAGACTTAGGTGAGTCCCAGAGGACCTTTTCCCAGGCGGTCTTTCCGGGTAGCTCTAATGCTGTGTGCTCATGCGTGCGCGCCATCTACGAGATTCGCGTGGGCATGGAGGGCCCGGCCCGAGCACGCCACGCCGTCACAGGGGAGCTCCCCGGATTGGTGGCTCCGGACACGCTAGACGAGCTCGAGCTGATGGTTAGCGAGCTCGTCACCAACGCGATGCTCTACGGGGAGACGGAGGAAAGCGACACAATCACCCTCCGCCTGCGCGTCAACCACCTCGTGCGCTGCGAGGTCGTCGACCATGGTCTCGGATTCACGGTACCCGACGACCTGGAAGCCACCAGAGGCCGAGGACTCGAGCTGGTCGATCGGCTCGCTGAGCGTTGGGGCGTCTGGCATTCAACCGAAGGTACGCATGTCTGGTTCGAAAGCACCACCGGATAGTGCCATCGTTCACCTGAGCGTGGCCCGGCTGTGTCAGCTCGTGAGGGTGGCCGGCTGTGTCAACTCGTTCAGCCGCTCCAGGGCGCGGCGCAAGATGCGGGAAACCTGCATCTGCGAGACGCCCACCAGCTCCGCGATCTGGGTCTGGGTTTGGTCCTCGACAAAACGAAGCAGGAGTACCTTGCGCTCGCGGTCAGAGAGGTGGCGAGCCGCTGCGACGATCGTCGCCCTCGCCTCTACAAGCTCAAAGCGAACGTCCTGGTCGCCAATCACGTCGGCGAGCGTCCCCGTTTCCCCGTCTCCGTCATCGCGGGGAGCATCCAGCGAAATCGAATGATGCGCAGCCGCAGTCTCCAACCCACCCAGCACCTCCTCGATGCTCAGCTCTAGATACTCGGCGATCTCGTTCACGCATGGCGGGTGCCCAGAGCGCGAGGTGAGCTGCTGCTGAGCCTCTTCGACCTTCAGCGCGAGCTCCTGAGCACCGCGCGGGACGTGAACTGACCAACCCAGATCGCGGAAGTAGCGCTTCAGCTCACCGAGGATCGTGGGAACCGCGAATGAGGAGAACGCCGTCCCGCGCTCGGAGTCGAAGCGGTCCACCGCCTTGACCAATCCGAGGCTCGCCACCTGCATCAGGTCATCGAACGGCTCACGCGAGTTGCTGTAGCGGCGCGCCAGCTTGCGCGCCAGCGGCAGGAACTGGTTTACAAGCTCGTCACGGGCACGAATGTCCCCGTGTTGATGCCAGCGAATGAACAGCGCCTTGGATCCGAGGCGCTGGGCAGCCGGCGTGGAGACACGGTTGGTGGACGGCTTCGCCGCACGACTGGATCGCTTCGCCGGAACCTGGGCTGAGAGCATCATTATTTAGTTGATACCCGCGCACGGACGCAGTCAAACTGGCAATCACGATTCCGGCTGCGAGCGAATCTCACGAGCGCTCGCTCGTCGCGGACTTCCCGCTCGACCGGCCGGCCTTCGCAGCCCGGGTGGCGCCAGGCGCTCGACTTCCTCGCGATCGCGGTCCAAGTCACCGGCCTCGACGCCCAGACGATCACCAAGGTCGCAAAGCCGACCTCGCGAACTCGGCCGACATGCGCCAGCAGCGGGTTCGGCGAGATCGAGCTCTACGGGTTTGTGGAGAAGACGGCGGTCCTCATCGCTTGCAGGCGGTTTGTGGGGAGCGCTCCCAGCAGGGCCGGGCCGGAGAAGTCGACTAGCTTGCGGACGGCGAGCGCCTGGCGTTAGGCGCTCTTTGGCCTCGCGGTCCAGCACCCGTCAGTCCGAGTCGCTGATCGGCGCCAGCTCACGAAGCAGGCGAGCTCCCCTTCAAGCTGCCGATCCCGAGCGAACAGTCGCTGGACACTGGCACACCCTCGGCGCTGGGTAGCGCACGGGGCCGGGGTAGGCGGGTTGCCGACGAAGTCGACGGTAGGTATGAAGAACAGATTGCCCGTGACCGCGGTGGAGAAGTCGAGGATCCGGTCGTAGTTTCCCGGTGGCCTGCCGATGAACATGTTCTTGAGCATCTGCTCGATCACCTCCGGACTTCGGATGTAGCCGATGAAGTAGGTGCCGAACTCTCCCGCGCCCACGCGGCTGAACGGCATGTTGAAGCGCATGATCTGCCGCTGTTCGCCGTTCTGGTCGATGATCGTGTTCAGCGCAAGGTGGAAGTTGGCGGGTTTCAGCTCATCGGGGAGCTCGATGTCGTTGAGCTTCGTGCGGCCGAACGCTCGCTCTTGGTTCTCGACCGTCAGCGCATTCCAAGCCTGGAGGTCATGGAGGTACTTCTGAGCGACGACGTAGCTTCCGTCCGCGAACTCCGGGTCCTCCTCGCCGATCAGGACCGCGGCTCGCCTCGCGGACGGTGGCGGCCGTGTTTGGTGGTGCACACGGGCACTCGAGGCGCGCGGTCGCGACGGCAGCTACTGCACAACGGTCATGGTCCGGAGCGCAAACGATCGGTAGGATTCGACCCTTGTTCCAGCCTTGTGCGACGGTTGAGATCGTTCAGCTTCACGAAAGGTGCATCGGATGAAGTCAAGGTTCTTACGAGGAGCATGTGTGCTGCTCAGCGCGTTCGCCGTGGTTACGTTCGCGATTTCCGCGGACGCCGGAGCGTTCAATCGGGGCAACCCGCTCCCCCCGATTCCCAAGGGGAAGGCGACGGGGTGCTCGGTCAAGGGACTGAAGCCCAGGCTGGACGAGCTCGCGGAGTATCACTACAACTGTGCTGGTGCTCGCATGCTCCCCGACAAGGTGTGGCAGATCGATAAGCACTTGGGATTCGGGCTGCGGAAGTTCCGACGACTGGGCCAGTTCAGGTGCGAGATAGATGCGGGCAAAACCCTCGGCGCGTGTGTTAGTTCGGACAAGAAGCACGCAGTCTCCTGGTTCTATCCCTCATTCCCTTCGCGGGGCTAGCGTAGCGTCTCAGTTGGTGCTTGCGTTGAGGGTAACGCGTCCGCGGCGGACCTGCTCGAGAATCGAGTCCGCGGTTGCTGTCCATACGAACGGTGTCGGGTTGGTGTTGCTGGCCTCGAGGTAGTCCTCGATTGCGGTGATCAGCTCAGGCACGCTGTGAACACGCCGCGGCGGATGGCCTTGTGGGACGTTTTCGGGGTTCTGAGGCCTGATCGCCTGTGTCCGCGGGCGATTGGGCTTTGTTGGGCTGGTTGATGTAGCCAAAGAATAGTTGGGATGGGTTCTGTTGTGGGTTTGCTGGATCAGTGCCCAAGCGCAATCGTGGTGCGGTTCATGTAGCCACAATCAAGACGCGGTACAAGGATCGTGAGTATGTCTCGCACGTGCTGCGTCGCTCCTACCGGGAGGGCGGCAAGGTCAAGCACGAGAACCTCGGCAACCTCTCGCACCTGCCGCCCGAGTCAATCGAGGCGCTGCGCCGCTCGCTGGCGGGCGAGACGCTGGTGTCGGCCACCGACAGATTCGAGATCGTCCGCTCGCTGTCTCACGGACACGTGGCCGCGGTGCTGGGGGTGCCGCGCGACCTGGGCCTGGAGCGGCTGATCAGCCGGGAGCGCTGCCGAGAGCGTGACCTGGTGGTGGCGATGATCTGCCAGCGGCTGCTCGCGGCGGGGTCAAAGCTGTCGGTCACCCGGCTGGGGGGCCAGACGACGCTCGCCGGGGAGCTGGAGCTCGGCGAGGTCTGCGAGGCTGAGCTGCTCTCTGCGATGGGCTGGCTGCTCGAGCGCCAAGAGCGGATCGAGAAGACGCTCGCGCGTCGGCACCTACAGCAGGATGGGTACGTGCTCTATGACCCCTCCTCGAGCTATCTGGAGGGCCGCCACTGCGAGCTGGGTGAGCTGGGCTACTCACGCGACGGCAAGCGTGGGAAGCTGCAGATCACCTGTCGGTCGAGGTGCATCCGGGCAACACCGCGGACCCGGCCTCGCTTCAGTCGGCGGTGACCAAAGTCAAGGACCGGTTCGGTGTGCAGCGGGTCGTGTTCGTCGGTGATCGGGGGATGATCACCGAGGCCAGGATCAGGGCGCTCAAGGAGCAGGGGGTTGGGTTTATCACCTCGCTCAGAGCCCCTCAGATCCAGGCGTTGACGCTCGCCAGGCTTTCAGCTGTCGCTGTTTGACGAGCAGGGGCTGTGCGAGATCTCCAGCCCCCAGCATCCCGATGAGCGGCTGGTGGTGTGCCCCAACCCCGCTGTCGCGGCTGAGCGCGAGCGCAAACGCGACGCGCTGCTGGCGGTCACCGAGGCCGAGCTGGAGAAGGTCAAACGGATGGTCCACAGCGACCGCGGACGGCTCAAGGACGCGCCGGGGGCAAAGATCGGCGAGCGCGCCGGCCGGGTCATCAACCAGCGCAAGATGGCCAAGCACTTCACCCTGCAGATCACCGAGGGCAAGTTCAGCTTCACCCGCAACCAGCCCCAGATCGACGACGAGGCGCTGCTGGAGGGCATCTACGTGATCCGCACCTCAGCGCCCGCCACCACGATCGGGTCAGCCGCACTCGTGCGCGCCTACAAGCAGCTGAAAGTCAACGAGCACGCGTTCAAGCAGATGAAAGCGCCCGAGCTTGCGATCCGCCCCGTCCACCACCGCCTCGAAGACCGCGTCCGCGCCCACGTGTTCATCTGCATGCTCGCCTACCACGTCCAATACGAGCTCGCCCAACGGCTCGCGCCGATGCTGTTCACCGACGACACGCCACTCGCCCCCGCCGACCCAGTCGCGCCCGCCCGACGCTCACCCGCCGCGACCGCCAAGGCCGGCAGTGCCCGCACCCCCGACGGGCTGCCCGCCCACAGCCTCCCCGACCTTCTCAAAGACCTCGCCAGTCTGTGCCGCAACACCGTGCGCGTCCCCACCACCGACGCGACCTACCAGCAGCCGACCACCCCCACCCAGCTACAAGCCAAAGCGTTTCAGCTACTGCACCTCAAGTCCGCGTAGCCAAGGAAACCCCAAGCCCGAACCGGCAAAATCCCGCCACGACACGCCCAAGCGACCCCCGACACCAACAACGTCCGCCTTGTCGGCTGCTGTGGGCCGCCGATCACCCCGAGGTATCTTGAGCCTTCTGTACATCGAGGAGCCGGTGCTCCGCCTCTCGTTCCTCTCCAAGCTCATCGCCCACACGCCCGAGGCCGCCGCCGCCGGCTCGATGTGGTGGTAGCTCCTTCCGCTGGCCTCGAACGCGCCCGAGCGGATCATCGTTGGTCACGAGCGGTCCTACCTCAGTTGGTTCTATGACCGGTCGCCTCCAGCCACCAGGGTGTCGGCCAGGCGATCGACGAGTACGCGCGCACCTTCGCCGGCACTGACGGGGTCCTGGGCGCGCTCGGCGTCTACCGCGCTGCGTTCACGACGATCGAGCAGACCGAGCCCCTTCCACTCTGCCCGACAGCCACGGCCAGGAGCAGGAGCCGGGAGCGGCTGGCGTAAGGAGATCCCGGTCCTCCTAACCGATGGCCACCGCTCCGCAATTTGAAGTCTCCGAACGCCATCCCGGCGACGCCTACGGCTGGAGCTCGATAGCCGGGGGGTGGACCCTGGTTGGAGCGGCACTAACCTCGCGTCCTCGCCGACGTCGCAAGAACCTGTCCCTGTGCGCCGAGCGCCTGGACGGCGACGTACGGGTACGCGCGCGGGAGCTGCACGGTGGTCTCGAAGCTCGTCTTGGCCACGGTGCGCACCGGCGACAGCGACGACGGCGCCGAACCGGCAAGCACCCTCCAGCCGCGGGTGCTGGTGGTGCCGTTCCAGCTCACGAAGACGCTGGTGGCATTCCCGCTGCGGCGCGTGACCGCCGCGGGAAGCGTGACCGGAGAGCCGGTCCAGGGGAAGCGGTACGCGCGGTAGCTGTCGGTGGCGCTGACGAACCTGGCGTCGAACACCTCGTCGCCGTGGGAGTCGAACTCGCTCAGATACGGCTGCTGGCCCCAGCCGACGAGGTCGTCGCCGTTGGGCAGCCGCTGGACATTGCCCTCGTAGGCGGCGCGCAGCGGCGGCGTGTGCGTGTCGGCCAGCACGACCCGGGCGCTCATCGCGCTCGTGTCGAGCCGCAGCGTCAGTCCCCGTGACTGCTGGGGCACGACGGGAGGACCGGCGCCGTCGTCGAACACCGTCATCTCGTCCCCGGGCCGCATGCGCGCGTCGTGCTGGAAGGCGAACCGGGTGCCGGAGCCCATAGTGAAGCTGGACTGCTTGCCGCCGAGGGTCCAGTCGATCCCTCCGGTGCGATGCGAGACCTTGTAGACGGCCCAGGTGTTACGTGACGAGACCAGCAGGCTGCCGTCGGAGAGCTGCTGGATGGAGTTGACGTGGAAGTAGTCCCATGGGTACCCGGTGTCGGCTGGCGGTGGCTGATAGCTGGCCGTGACCGGGACGTGGTCCAGGCTGTCCCACTGGTAGAGCACGAGGCCGGTGAAAATGTCGATCTCCTGCACCACTGCGTCGAAGACAATCTCGTGGCTGATCGCCCCCTTCACCGATGACGCGTTCCAGTACACAGGGTACTCCGCCGTCACCAGCGCCCTGCCCCGACCGGTGATCTGGAACTCGTGCAGGTCGGCCATCAGCCCGTTGCCCGCCCGCACCGTCGCCACCGGACGGTAGGAGCTATCAGAGATCTCGTCGTCGCCCTGACCGTTCCCGGCCGTGCTCAACGTCCCCTGCCACCAGGTCAGCACGGGCTTGCCCTGGTACGTCTGGCTGCGAAAGTCGGTCGTCGATTCGCTCTTGGGTACCGGCTTGAAGTAGATCAGGTCGCCGTCCGGGCCCAGGATCTCCGACCCGTTCTGCAGCGGCCCCTCCAGGGAGGCCACGAACAGGTCGCCGCCGCCGCCCGCGCTCGATGCCTTGTCGACCTTGACCGTGGCCGGCGTCAGATCCGGCCGGGACGCGAAATGCCAGACGTCGCCGGCGGACGCGGGATCGAGGTGGGCGTGACCTGCGGGATGGCTCCAGCAGGAGAGGCGACCGTGAAGCTGAACATGCCGTGCCTGGCGTCGTTGATCCTCAGGGCGGTCCCGACCGTGACGGTCTCCCCGGGCGTGAACGGGTGGATCGGCACGAAGCTGCCCCCCTGCCCGTCGGAGTCCGATAGCACGACCCCGGTGTGCACGCCGCGCATGGAGCCGGTCACGGTGATCCGGCCAAACCGGCCGACGGGGATCCCGCGGAACGTGACCTGGGTTCCCGGCGCCGCTACGCGGGAGCCGGGAATCGGGAAGACGATGACGCTCGTGCCAGCGCTAGAGCTCGCGGTGGCGACCACGACCACCGCCAGCGCCAGCACGACCGCCCACGCCGCCACGGGAGGAGCCCGGCGGCGCGAGCCGCGCGGGCGGGCCGGGCGGCGGGGGCGGGGCCGGCGAGCCCCATCCACTGGACGACTGGCGCGTGTCACCGCTCAGAGCCGGATCGTCGAGGTGCGCGCGAGTTCCCGGCCTTCCGATCTACGGTGGCGACGGCTATGTGGCCGCTCCCGCTGACGCGGATCGCGGTTTCGAACCCGCCCCACGCGGCGGTGCCGACGACGGCCAGCCGGTGCGGAGAGCTCCCCCTGTGCACGTTCCAGCGGGTGAGATCGATTGCGCCGTTCCAGCTGACATAGAGGGTGCTGGGGGCGCGCCCCTGGCTGCGGTCGACGCTGAGCGCCGGGACGCCAGCCGGCGTCCTGGTCCACTCAGGATCTCCTTCTCCTGCTTGAGCCGCCGAACCCGCTTGCGGAGCTCCCGAAGCTCCTCCCGCTCCCGGCTGCTCACCCCATCATCACGCTCGCGACGGTCGACCTGGTCCTGCTTGAGCCAGTTCCGCAGACACGACTCAGCGATCCCCAACTCCTTCGCGATCGGACGCTTCGCTCTGGCGGGCGAGTTCGATCGCTCCCTCACGGAACTCCTTCGGATACGGCCTCGGCATGAACACATCCTTCCCGAGGCGCCAGACGGCACCTCAGATCAGGTGTCCACCAAAGCGGGGGAAGACCAGTCTGTGCCCAAATGCCGTTGATCGAACTCTGGATGAGCTGCGTGCTCAGCGTGTCGGGCGTGGTGGCTCAGTGGTCTAGGCGAAGCAGAACGAGTCGGTGGAGCAGTCGCCGCCCTGCAGTCGTATCTGGTGTGCGCGGTGGCCCGAGAACTCGACGTGAAAGTCCGGATCAAGGGTCATTCCGCCGCTTTCGATGTCGATGTCGGCTTTGAACATCGCTCCCGGCACCCCATCGGGGTAGAACTGAGGATCCCAGGCGCCGTAGAGGGAGTTGGTTCCGTAGACGCGGCGGCCATCTCGACTGACCTCGATCATCTGCGGACCTCCGCCCCAGGGACGACCGGAGGGGTGCTCGGCACCGTGGAGGATTCCGCCGAGCTTGACGGTGTCGGTCAGCTGCGGCGCGAACGGATCGCTGACGTCGTACTGGCGGAGCTCGCCGGTCCCCCAGCAGGCGACGTACAGGAAGCGGTCATCGAGCGAGAGGTCGATGTCGGTCACGACCGGCGGCACCCCGCCGAAACCTGCAAGCAGCGGCGGCAGGCGCTCGGCGTCGAGCGGGACGGCGGGAATGTGGATCGTCTTCTTGGCCAGCCATTCGCTGCCGTCCTTGTACCAGGTCCAGACCGACGCGGAGAGGTCGGTCACGTCGATCACGACACCGAGAAAGCCGTAGGTCTTGGTGGGGTGGTGGGCTGGGCGCACCTCGAGGGCCATCTGGTACTGGTCTCCCAAGTCGATCTCCGCGATGTGGCGGCGCTCCTTGAGATCGAAGAAGTGCAGCCGGTGACCGTACTCTCGCGCCAGCAGCGCCTCGGGCACGATCCCGTTCTCGATCAACCGCGGCGGAGCCCACTCGCTGGCGATCAGCACCCCCGCGTCGATATGCCACCAGAAGTCATACGCGTAGAACTGGCTACCGCGATCGATCTCCCACTGACCGGTGACGCTGAAATCGGAATGGTCCATCGTGAAAATCCCGGCCGGGCCGTCGTTGCCGTCGATCGACCCGGAGCCCAGCGCGCTCACCAGCAGCCCCCCGGGACCGCAATGGACCGTGTGCGGACGGCTGTAGTGCGCCTCACCCATCACCTCCTCGGGCTCGATCGTGCGCACCAACCCGGGGTGGCGGGGATCAACCCCGGTGTCCAAGACGTAGATCCGCGATGACCGGATGCCCGGCACAACCAGATACCGACGCTCCATCGTCCCGTCGTGGTGATGGTCGGTGCCCAGCGCCGAGCTGCAGATATTCCAGCCATAGTGGTGAAACTCATCCGGCGGATCCTGCCTGGGCGGATCCCAACCACCGACCACGCTCCCGTAGCTCCCAGACCCAGGATCGACATCGACCACCACGATCGCGTCCGGGTCCAGCAGAGCGACGTAGGCAAGCTTCTCCGGCGGCGCCTCCATCGCGTCACGCGGCGTCCGATACAACGTCGTCTGCCCACCGTACTCTACATGCGCCTCACGCCCAGACTCGGCCATCACAACCACTCCTCTCATCTAGACCTGCACCGACCTAAGTATTAGCGCCGTTCCTCGCGTTGCGCATTGCTCGCGCTATGCCACGAAGATCGCCCTTGCCCCGCGCGCTGGCGAATGGTTGTCAAGGGACCGTGCGAGTAGCGAGCACGAGATTTGACCTGAACGCGCCAACGCGATCGTTCGCGGATAGCGGTCGTGGAGTCGTGGAGGGTCCCTTGCAGGGATGAGCTCGCCTAGAGCATGGTGGTTGGTCGGAAGCTTCCACGGGTTCGGCTGCGTGGTGCTGCACCTCCGGGGCGGACAGCCGCGCGCCTGCTCCGCCGGACCTCACTCCTGTGAGCATCCCTTCTTTGAGCAAACGCCTTTGGCGGCTGAGTACAGGTTTCGTGAACGCGGGCAGGCTGGCAACATCGACAGGCAGATGGCGGTTGGCACGGCGGGTCCGACGCAGCAGCGGCGCGACACCCGAGAGCTCGGAGCCTGGCGACTCCCTTTTTGCGGTAACGGCAGCGCCCGGACGATCGCAAACTCCCCGGGGGCGCGTGACCGCCTGCAGGGTCGGACGAATGCTTCGCCCAACAGCAGCCATCCGTGAGGGTCGCTGCCGATGACTGCTTTGCTCAGCCCGGCGTCGCCCAGCGCACGATCGAGTTGGCGACGTCCCAAGCGCCCCAGCTTCTCGCCGATTTGCAGCACCTCGGACCCGGGGTGGGCCTGAGCCCTGCTCTACCGTCGCAGCGCCACTTCCCCAATCGCCGAATGGAGCTGACCAGTAGCGCCGAGGTGCTTCTGGAGCTCGTCCGCCGGAAAAGCGATGCGGGCGAGTGTGGGGGTACTCGCCCGGCCATGAGAGCGCCAGCGTGGTCCGCTTGCCGATGCCCGAGGACCGGTTCTTTGCTGAGCCCCCACGGAAGGCTGGCTAGGATCGCGCAGTGTCCGGTGATGAGACGCATTCGGTCAAGCGCCATCTCGACGTCGACGCCGAAAGCTACGACGCCCAGATCCGCCGGTTCATCCCGCACTACGACGACATGCTCGCGACCAGCGTCGAGCTGCTCGCGGCGCTCGCACCCGCTGACACGCAGGTTCTCGACCTCGGTGGTGGTACAGGAGCGCTCTCAGCCGCTGTGCTAGAAGGGCTTCCCGGCGTTCGCGTGACCGTGCTCGACGTCGACCCGGACATGCTCGGCGAGGCCCGCCGGCGGCTGGTCGGCTACGGGGATCGAGTCGCGTTTCACGAAGGCCAGCTTTTTCGACCCGCTGCCCGCCGCGGACGCCGTCGTCGCCTCGTTGACGCTGCACCACGTACGACCTCCCGACCAAGACCAAGCTCTACCGCGCAATCCGCGACGCGCTCTCGCCCGCCGGAGTGCTGCTCAACCTCGACGCCGCGGTGACCGAGGACAAACGGCTGGGCGGCGTCCTGTTCGACCGCTGGGCAGCTCGGATGGGTGACCACGGGATCACCGACGGGCAGGCTCGCGCCCACTTCGCCCCCTGGTCGCAGGAGGATCGCTACTTCCCGCTCGACGCCGAGTTGCACGCGCTGTGCGAGGCCCGGCTTCGAGGAGATCGAGTGCTTCTGGCGACGCGGACCGTCCGCCATCACGTGCGGGCGCCGCGCCCGCTGACTCCTTCCGGCCGCACTGCGGATGAACGCGGCAGAGTTGGCGCGGCCCGACAGCGACTCTGAAGCGGACGCGCTTTTGCGCTGCGCGGCGCATCACGACCACGCCGACGACTTCCTCGCAACGCGCGGAAAAGCGCGCACGCCCGCGCTTCCGCTCCTCGACCTCACCGGGCCGGTTGTCGCCCTCGATCCCGGCTCGGCTGAGTGCGACGGCTTCGCGGCGCGACTGCGGGCCGGCGATCCGCCGGCGATCAGTCGGATCTAGGCCGGCCAACTCCTGCTCGACGTACGGACACTGACCGATCAAGAGGCTGACGTCGTCGGCCGGGCCGTGATCGCCGCACGCCGGTAATCGTTCCGCCTGGTCAGGGCCGGCCTCGGGCGCCGCAGCGAATGTCCGACGGCACGCGTCGAGCCGCGCATCCGACCGGGTAGGGTGCAGTAGAAGCTGTTGGAGTAGCGATCGACTGATGCGGCGACACGCTACAAACGGGCTGCTCGAGGCCGATCGACAGGCGACTATGCTCGACGACGGTGAGCACCGGGCAGCCACCCCTCACGCTGGGTACGGCCGGTCACATCGACCATGGCAAGACGGTGCTCGTCGCCGCGCTCACCGGCGTCGACACCGACAGGCTGCCGGAAGAGCAGGCCCGGGGGATCTCGATCGAGCTGGGCTACCCGTCTGCGCCTGCCGGATGGTCGGCAGGTCTCGGTGGTCGACGTCCCCGGACACGAACGGTTCGTCCGGACTATGGTCGCCGGCGCGGGGGGCATCGACTTCTTCCTGGCCGTCGTCGCCGCCGACGACGGGGTGATGCCGCAGACCGAGGAGCACTCGGTCATCCTCGCCAGCCTCGGCGTCGACCAGGGCGTGATCGCAATCACCAAGGCAGATCGGGCCGATCCCGATCGGGCGGCCGCCGAGGTGGGCAAGCTCCTCCCGGGTCTCGAAATCGTTGTCTGCTCGGCTCGGACCGGCGCTGGCGGGGGGGGGCGTGGCCGATGCGCTCAGCCGGGTTGCCGGCCGCCTCCCCGGGCGGAAGGCGGGGGAAGGGTCGACGGTCCTCCACATCGACCGGGCCTTCACGATCAAGGGGGCCGGCACGGTCGTCACGGGGACGCTCTGGTCGGGGAGTATCACCCGGGGGGACAGGCTTGTCCTCCTCCCGGCCCGTCGGGAGGTCCGGGTCCGGTCGGTGGAGGTACACGACGACGCGGTCGAGACGGCCGACGCTGGCCAGCGAGTAGCGGTCAACCTCAGCGGGATCGGCGTCCGCGAGCTGTCAAGAGGGGATGCCGTGGTTGCCGGAAAGTCGGAGATCGAGCCACGATGATTCTCGACTGTGCGCTCAGCCTCGGGGGAACGGCCAGCGACGGGGAGCGGGTCCAGGTTCACCACGGGACACGAAACGCCGCCGGCCGAGTGATCGGGTTGGGCGACGGCCTCTGGCAGGTCCGCCTCGAGCAGCCGATCATCGCCGCCCGGGGCGACCGTGTTGTCGTCCGTTCGGTGGCCCCGCCGGACACCCTCGGCGGCGGCGTCGTCCTCGACCCGGCGGCCCGCCGCCACGGGCGGACCGCGCCGGCCGTCGCGCGGCTCGAGCGTCTGCGCCGGGGCGAGGACGAACCAGACTCGCCGGAGCTTGCGACGGAGGACCCTCGCGAGGCGGACGAGCCCGAACGGTGCTCGGAGGCGGCGATGAGGCTTGCCGACCGCTTGCGGGAAGCCGGTCATCTTCCAGAGCCCGTCTCGGCGCTCGGGAGCGCGGCTACCGAATTGGCCGCGTTGCGTTCGGCCGGAATCGCAGTCCGCGTGGGGCCGGATATGTACGCCCACCGCGCGGGCGTCGAAGAGGTCGGCCGGCTAGTTGCGGCGGTCATCGGAGCCGAGGGTTCGATCACGCTGGGACGCCTCCGGGACGAGCTGGCCACCTCGCGGAAGTACGCACAGGCCTGGCTCGAGCACCTTGACGCCGGGCGCCTGACGAAGCGCCTGCCAGACAACCGACGGGTCCTACGTCGCCACTTCGATCGCGCCTGACCGGAGCCGGACATAGGATCAAGCGCAAGATGAACAAAGCTGTGGCGTTGACCGCACTCGCCCACGGGGCCGGTTGCGGCTGCAAGCTGCCGGCGGCGGCTCTCCTCCCGATTGTCCGGGGGCTTCCGGGGATCGTCGACGACCGGGTCCTGGTCGGATCGAACACGGCCGACGATGCGGCGGTTTTCCGCATCTCGGACGATCTTGCCCTGGTTCTGACCATTGATTTCTTCACACCGATTGTCGACGACCCGTTTGATTTCGGGCGGATCGCGGCCGCCAATGCTCTATCCGACGTGTATGCCATGGGCGGGACGCCGGTTGCCGCGATGAATGTCGTCGCCTTCCCGCTCGAACGGCTCGGCGGAGATGCTCTGCGGGAGATCCTCCGGGGTGGGGCCGAGACGGCGGGCCGGGCTGGTGTCTCGATCGTCGGCGGGCACTCGATCGAGGACGCCGAGCCGAAGTACGGGCTGGCGGTAACCGGCCTCGTCCATCCCCACGAGGTGATCTCGACCGCCGGCGGCCGGGCGGGGGATGTGCTCGTCCTGACCAAGCCACTCGGCGTCGGGGCGGTGGTCACGGCCCGGAAGCGGGGGGTGATCGATGACGGGCTGCTCGGCCGAGCGGTCGACGTGATGACAACCCTCAACGACGTCGCCGGGGCGGCCGCGCGGGCAGTGGGTGCAAGGGCGATGACCGACGTGACGGGCTTCGGTCTGCTCGGGCACCTCCACTCGCTCGGGTTGGCGAGCGGCTTGGCCGGGCGGATCGACGGGGGAATGGTCCCCGCGATTGACGGTGTCATCGAACTGCTCGAGGGGGAGGACGCGGTCTCGGGGGGGAGCGCGGGAAATCGGAGGTACGCCGGGACGTTCACCGAGTTCGCCGCGGGCGTGTCCGAGGCACGGCGGCGGTTAGTGTGCGACGCGACGACGTCCGGCGGCCTACTCGTCGCCGTACCGGTCGAGCAGGCCGGCCGGATCCCGGGGGTCGTCGTGGGTGAGCTCGTCGAGGGCGGGCCAGGCAGGATCGTCGTGTCGGACTAGGGCCTGGAGCGGCCCGGGCCCGGTGGCCCGCCCGGTCTTCAAAACCGGTGGGGCGCGTCTGATCGCGCTGGAAGGTTCTACTCCTTCGCCGCTCCGTGAACTCAACCTGGGACCCTTGATCAACCGGTGGGCATTTGTGGGTGGTTCCACAGATGGTGGATTCCTGCCAGTAAGCCTCGCCACCTTCGGAATCGCGGCCGGCTACCTCAGGCAATCGACAACGCCGTCCATGTGAAGCTGGCCCCGATGATTCCCGCCAGGCAGGAGCAGACTGGCAACTGCGCTGGCGGCCGGTAAGCTCTGCACGGAGATGGTGGCCGAGAAGGAGCAGCGGGCGCAAGGTGAGGGGCTGCGTCGCTCGGTGCACGAGGTGCTGGAGCTCGTGCTCGGCGAGCGCACGGCCTACTCGTCCGGCCGCCTCATTGTGTCGGCGTTCGACGCCGCCGCCCTGGTCTCCGATCCCGCGCTGGCCAGCGTCCGCATCGACTGCGCCGCCCCCGGAGAGGCGGTCCGGATCGTCGCCGCGCTCGACGCCGTCCAGCCGTGCTCGAAGGAAACCGGCGGCGGCGGCGTGTTTCCCGGCTTCGTCGGACCGGCGATGCCGCCGGGCCGCGGCGAGACCCACGTGCTCCGCGGAGCCGCCGTCATCGCCGCCGGCCACCTGCCGCGGGCCCAGGAGGCGGTGATCGACATGTCCGGTCCGGCCGCGCCGCTCTCGCCGCTGGCCGCGACCCACAACCTCGTGATCGAATTCGACCCGGCGCCCGGAGCGCCGTGGGAGGATGTCGAGGCGGCGGTCCGCCGCGGCCTGCTCCGGGTCGCGGTCCACCTCGCTGACGCCGCGCTCGAGGCTCCGCCCGACGCCGTCGAGGAGCTCTCCGGCCCTGAGGTCGGCCTGGCGGGCCGCCCGCGCATCGGCATCATCACCAACCTGCAGACCCAGGGGAAGTTCAAGGACGTGTTCGTCTACGGGCGCAGCCTTTCCGGCGGCCTGGCGACCGTGATCTCGCCGAATGAGCTCGACGACGGCGCCGTGGTCAGCGGCCAGTACGGCCACCCAGCGCTTAAGAACCCGACCTACCTGCACCAGACGCACCCGGTCGTCGCCGCCGTCCGCTCCCGCGAGGACGCCTGCCTGGCCGCGCTCGTCCTCTGCCCGGAGCCAGTCGGACAGGGCGCGAAGGAGCTCGTCGCCGCCCACGCCGCGCGCCTGTGCCGGGCGCTCGGGCTCGACGCGGCGATCGTGACCAAGGAGGGCGGCGGCAACGCCGACGCCGACGTCGCCCTGAAGATGGACAAGCTCGAGGAGGAGGGCGTCGTCGCGGTTGGGATCTTCGCCGAGATGGCCGGACGCGACGGGACCGGGCCGCCGCTCGTCGTCCCGCCCAGCCGCGCGACGGCGATGGTCAGCGTCGGCAACTACGACGAGCGCATGTGTCTGCCGTCCTGTGAGCGGGCGCTGGGCGGCGCGCGACTCGCCCTGCTCGACCGGCCGGCGACCGACGCGCTCGAACTGCCGGTGGCGGCGATCTACTGCGCGTTGAGCCCGCTCGGCTGGGGCCGCCTGACCTGCCACGAGGCGGCGGCCTGATGCGGGTCGTGCACTACGTCAACCAGTTCTTCGCCGGCGTCGGCGGCGAAGAGGCCGCCGGGACCGGACCGGTGCTTCACGACGGCGCGCTAGGACCTGGGCGCCGCCTCGCTGCGGTCCTGGGAAAGGAGCACGAGATCGTGGCCACCGCCGTCTGCGGCGATGACTACGCCTCCGGCCATCCTGAGTTCGCCGCCGCGCTGGTCGAGCAGGCGCGCGCGCGCGGCGCCGAACTACTAGTCGCCGGTCCCGCGTTCACGAGCGGGCGCTATGGCCTAGCGTGCGCGCGGATCGCCAACGCGGCGACCGCGGCCGGGCTCCCTGGCCTGGCCGCGATGCACCCCGACAACCCGGGCCTCGGCGAGGCAGCCGGGACGCAGGTCATCGGGAGCAGCGAGACCGCGCGGGGGATGCGCCCGTCGCTCGACCGACTCGGCGCCGCCGTGGCCAAACTCGCCGCTGGCGAGGAGCTGACCGCCGCGGACGGGCGCGTCGGAGCGGTCCCGCGGACTAACCGCCGGGCCGCGCGCAACGGAGCTGAGCGCGCGGTGGCCCTCGCGCTCACCCGGCTGGGCGGCGATCTCGAGGCGAGCGAGATCCCGCTGCCGGCATTCGACCAGGTCACCCCGGCGGCCCCGGTCGCCGATCCGGCCCGCGCCCTGGTGGCGCTCCTCACCGAGGGCGGCTTCGTCCCGATCGGCAACCCCGACCGGCTCGAGTCGGCCCGAGCAACGAAGTGGATCCGGCACTCGCTGGAAGGTCACGACTCGGCCGAGGCCGGCACGTTCGAGTCGGTGCACGGCGGCTTCTCCACCCAGTGGGCCAACGCCGAGCCCAACCGCATCCTCCCGCTCGACGTCGCCCGCCAGCTCGAGCGCGAGGGGGCGATCGGCGGCCTCCACGCCGAGTACTTCGCTACGACCGGGAACGGCACAACCGTGGCCGACGCCCGGCGCTTCGGCGTCGAGTGGGCGGCCGAGCTGCACCAGGCGGGCATCCAGGCCGCGATTCTGACGGCGACCTGAGGAACGGGCACGCGTTGCGGGTCAACGCTCAGCAAAGAGTTGGAGCGAGCCGGAATTCCAACGGCGCTTCTGTGCAACCTGGTCTCGATCGCCGAACGCGTCGGGGCGCCGCGGATCGTACCCACTCGGGGCATCCCCTACCCGACGGGCGACCCGGAGCTCGGCCCCGACCAGGAGCGGGCCTGGCGCCGCGAGCTGGTGGAGCGGGCGCTGCGGGCCGTGGCCACGCCGGTCAGCGAGCCGACGGTCTTCAGTTGAGCGTTCCCGCATGACCGCCCCGGTGATCTCGGCCGCGAGCGCGGTCCTCGCCCACGTTCCCGGCCTGGCTCGCCACGGGTCGAAGCCGTCGCGCGAACTCGGGCGTGACCCGGCGTTGGAGGAGCGCTTCCTCGGCGCCCTGCGGAGCTTTGAGGCGGCGGTGGCCTACCCGCCGCACCAGGCGTTCCTCGGTACGCTCCACCCCAGGGAGCTGCCGGCGCGGCCGTGGGTACACGCGGCCCCCAACGGCGCGGTCCGCTTCGCCGGCGCCGGCGAGCTCATGCCCTCGGAGGAGTTCCTCGCCCTGATGGCGGCGGTCGACGACTTCGAGCTCGTCAAGCTCCACGCGCCCGAGGAGGCCGCCGCCGCGCTGGGCCGCCATCCACTCGCCGCTCGGATCGACCTCGCCAGGCTGGCCGCGGCCGGCGGCGACGTCGAGGCGATCGCTGCCGAGCCGGGCGCGCTCACCCTGCACGCCGGCGACGGGCGCCCTGTCGGGGCGTTTCGCCGCGCCCACGAGGCCGATCCGGCGCTGTGCGCGCCGGTACTGCTCGAGAACCTGGCCGGTAAAGCGAGCGCCACGCTCGCGCTCCTGCACCTGCTGGCCGACAACGACATCGATCCGAGCTCGATCGAGTACGTCATCGGCGCCGGCGAGGAGGCAATCGGCGACCGCTACCAGCGGGGCGGCGGCAACTTGGCTAAGGCTGTGGCCGCCGCCGCCGGCTGCGACCAGGCGTCGGGGGTCGACGTCAAGAACTTCTGCGCAGCCCCGGTGCCGGCGATAGTGATCGCCGCGAGCCTCGTCGCGTCCGGAGTCTTCAGCCGGGTTGCGGTCGTTGCCGGCGGCTCGCTGCCCAAGCTGGGGATGAAGTTCCAGGGCCATCTCAAGCACGACCTGCCGGTGCTCGAGGACGTGCTCGGCGCCTCGGCGCTGCTGGTCGAGGCCGACGACGGCGCCTCGCCGCAGATCCGCCTGGACAGCGTCGGGCTCCACCGGGTTGCCGCCGGCTCGTCCAACCCCAAGGTCATGGAGGCGCTGGCAATCGCGCCGCTCAACCGCCTCGGACTCGGCATGCTCGACATCGACGATTACGCAACGGAGCTCCACAACCCGGAGATCACCGAGCCGCAGGGGTCGGGCAACGTCCCGGAGCGCAACTACAAGACGATCGCCGCCCTGGCCGTGCGCCGTGGCGATCTGACGCGGGCGGAGATCGGTGACTTCGTGGCGACGCGGGGCATGCCGGGCTTCGCCCCGACGCAGGGCCACATCGCCTCGGCCCTGTGCTACGTCCCCCACGCTTGCGCCCGGCTCACGGTCGGTGAGGCGCGGCGAGTGCAGTTGATCGCCAAGGGCAGCCTGTTCCTCGGGCGTATGTCCGAGCAGTCGGACGGCATGAGCGTCATAATCCAGCGCAACGACGAGACGAAAGGTTGAGCCGGTGGGAGCGCTAACGGAGGCGACACGCGAGAACTTCGACGAGCTGGTAGCCACCGGCACGACGGTTGTCGACATCTGGGGTCCGGAATGCAAGCCGTGCCTGGCGCTGATGCCCCACGTCGAGAAGCTCGCCCAGGCCCGCGCCGACGTCAACTTCGTCAAGCTCGAGGCGCCCAAGGCCCGGCGGGTCTGCATCCGGCTCCGTGTCCACGGGCTGCCCACCTTTCTGCTCCTACGGGACGGCGAGGAGCAGGCCCGGCTGTCGGCGCCGGCGATCACGCCGGCGCAGCTGAAAACCTGGCTCGACGAGAGCCTTGAGCGGATCGGGGAGGAGGTGAGCTGATACTCATGTTCGATGGCAAGCAGATCATCGTGCTCGGAGAGCGCGACGGGATCGCCGGTCCGGCGATTGCCGCCTGCGTGAAGAGCGCCGGAGGCCGCGTGGCCTACGCCTCGACGGAGTGCTTCGTCTGAACGGCCTCGGGGGCCATGGACCTGAACAGTCAGGAAACGATCAAGCGTCTCGCTGACGAGTACGGGCCCGATCATTTGCTTGTGATCCTAGGGGCACCGGATCCGGAGAGCGCCGAGATCGCCGCCGAGACGGTCGTGCTCGGTGATCCGACTTATGCAGGCGCCTTGGCCGAGGCCCAGTTGGGTCTCTCCGTGTATCACGTGCTCGAGGAGGAGTTCCGAAGCCAGATAGCCGACGACGTCTGGGAGGACCAGATCGGCGTTATGGCCGACGTGCTGGAGGCCGAGGAGCTCGCCGGGGCGGTCCGGGCCATGCGTGAGTGCAAGGAGGAAGGCACCTAGGAGACTGGTGTCGAATGGGTGGTGTGGGCGCTGGTCGGGCTCGCGGGAGCGCGGGCGGGCCGGCCGGCTGCGCGTGCTGAGCGTCAGGTTCCGGTCCGGTTTCGGGCGGTGAGGGTGGCT
>JAABUX010000414.1_pt1 | contig 73292 bp, 61 predicted proteins | sample 5561851 | NCBI WGS metagenome assembly JAABUX01 (sample SAMN10711883, study PRJNA513361) | rock metagenome | isolation source: Antarctica rocks | place: Antarctica: Victoria Land, Richard Nunatak red sandstone | collected 2016-01-03
AACGGCAAGCCGAAGTTACGTAACCTTTCACCCGAAGTCTGGATCAACCGACCGTCCGATGAAAACGCAGCGTGACCGCACACAACGTTTTCGCAAGTACCGGTCTCAAACCGCTTGACAAGTTCCGCTTCGTCGCTGCCATCGGTCCAACGGCGGCCGCCCAACCGCGGCACGGTACCTCCATTGGCGCCTATGACTAGCGTAGTGCTTTTACGGCGTCGGGTGTGACGACGGGCGCCTTATTGCCCCACGATATGCGTTCGTGGTCGACGACCGCCGCGATGTCGGCATCGCTGAGTTGGGCGCGATACGCCGGCATCTGCCCCGCGTAGGACGTTCCCTTAATAACTTTGCCATGCAATCCGCGTAAAACGGTGGTGATCTGCGCCTTCCCGTCGGCCGCGAGCACGACCGGATCGCCGACCAGCGACGGGAAGACCCCCGCAACGCCCGCGCCGGCGGCACCATGGCACGCGCTACAATTAGCGGCGTAGACTTGCGGGCCGGTCTTGCCGTAATCGAAACCAGCCGCCGTGCGATTCGTCCCATTGACGGCGCCAGCGTTCGCACCGGCCACGACCGGCTCGTTGGCCCTTGCAAATGCATTGGATTCGCCCGTTTCCCCCGTTGCGAATGCAGCCGGTGGAAAGAAGTTCGCAATGCCGTAGTACGTCGCCCACATCGAAAAAACGGCCAAGAGTACCCACGCCGTCACCGGCGTCGGGCGCTGCGATTCAGCTTGCACGGGATTAAAATTGGAGTGCGGGCCGCTACTGAAGGCGTCCACTTGCAGGTCGATCGTGCCTTGTACGATTTCGTTCGGCCGAACGCCGAGAACCGAGATGCCGGGACCGTTGCGCACGACGAAGGGAATCTCGCGCCGCCGATGCTGCCCGACGTGTCCGTTGCCTCGATGACGAGCGTGTGTTCGCCGTCAGCGAGCTTCGTCGTATCGATGCGCGTACGCGCCGGCGGTTTGAATGCGGCAAACGGATCGGTCGCACCGTCGAGAAACAGTCGTGCCGACGTGGTCTCGCCGCCCAGCACGTCGTCCAGCGGGAGATCCATCAGCGGTCGTCCCGCAGGATCGCATACATCGGATGATCGGGTGCGTGTTTACTGGGCCGAATCGTACAATAGATTCCGCGCGCGAACGATGCCAACAAGACGATCGATCCGGCAATGGTTATCGCCATACCGATCGGGTCTCCACCAGCCGGGGGCGACATTTGCATGCCGTTCATTTCGCAGCCTTTTCGAGCGGCGCTTGTTTGAGCTGATGCAAGTATGCGACAAGCGCGAGTACGTCCGGCGTCGCGACGACCGTTTCTCCCGGCGGTGCGAAGGGCGCCGGAACCGGCACGACGACGTCGCCGGTTTCCGCCTTCGCTTTCGTGGTGAAGAGCCATCGGTATGACGGCATGATGGATTGCGAGACGAGCGAGCGCGGCTGATAGAGATGGATTTCATTCCAGAGATCCGCTTGTCGCGCGCCGACGTTCGTGAGGTCGGGGCCCGTCCGTTCCGTGCCCAAGAGTTCGGGCGTCGCGTAGGCGAAATCGCCGGGAACGGAAGGCCGCCCCCACACGCGATCTTGCGCGAGCGGGCGGACCTGTTGCGTGTGACAATACGCGCAGCCTTCACCGATATAAACGGCCCGGCCGCGTTCGGCTTGGGCCGAAAGGGCGACGGTGCCGGTCGTCGGCGGCGTGCGCGAGAGCGCGGCGCCCGGCAGAATCGCCATGCCGATCGCGTACGCCGCGAAAATTGCCCCTGAAACAAACGCAAACGTCGTTAAGTTTTGCATGATGCCGGAGCCTTCGTATTCGGGGCTATCGGCGCGTTCGCTCACGTGCGAGCCGGCGCCACGCCGCCCGATGCGGCGGCAGAACGAAGCTGCGCGGCACGCTGCGGCGCGAACGTCATCAGGTACACGTTATACGCAAAGAAGATGTGCGACGCAAACATGAGCGTGCCGGCCACCGCCCGTGAAAGCCAGTATGGCTGTGCCGCCGCAAGCGAGGCGACGAACGGGCTGCCGCTCGCCCACGTCAAGCCCTGCAGCGTTCCGGCGATCGTCAGTGAGATCACATAGAGGCTGACGCCGAGCAGCGCGCACCAGAAGTGCAGGCCCGTGAACACCAAGTTCGGCTGACGATTGGTCGCGGCCGGCAGAAGCGCATAGATACCGCCCCATGCGACGAACGTTACGAAGCCATACATGGTGAGGTGAGAATGTCCGACCGTAAAGTTCGTGAAGTGCCAGATTGCCTGTAGCTCACGAACGGCTTCGATCGAACCCTGGGTCGAACCGAAGAAGTAGCTGATGACGCCCACCCAAATGAACGGCAACGCGTACGATCGTCGAATCGTCGACCACTGGCCGTTCATCGTCATCCAAAAGTTTCCGACCGCAGCCCAGACCGGTACGATCATGCCGATGCTAAAGATCACGGCGAGCGTTTGAATCCACCATGGAAGCGGCGAAAACTCGAAGTGATGCGCGCCGATCATCGGATAGAATAATAACTGGGTCCAAAAACCCAACACGCCGAGTGAATACGAGTAAATCGGTTTGTTGAGCAGTTTGGGCAGCACGTAATATGTCACGCCGAGACCGAGGAACGTAAACCACATCCCCACCGCGTTGTGGATGTAGAAACCCTGAACGGCTACCTGGCCGAGTCCTTTTTGGTAACCCGGCAGTAACGCGGTCACGGCGATCATCGAGATGAAGATGAAGCCCCCCGCGATATACCAATTCCCGATATATATTTCGCGATCGCGCCGTTTGGCGATCGTAGAGAATACGACGACCGCGCTACAGAGAATCGCGCCGACGAGAAAAGCGTAAACCGGGAAAATCCACTCGCGATACTCTTGGCTGCCATTGCTGAGCCCGCTATCGAGGGTAATGCTTCCCAGCGCCGTGGCGATGTTAAATAACCACAAAGCGGTCCAGGCAAATCGAACGTTTTGCAGGCGTACGCCTGAGGACCGCGCGACCGCCCACATTGCAGTTCCGATGAGCGCCATAGTGGCCCAGCCGAAAAATGTGCCGTTGGTATGCATCGCGCGCAGGCACCCAAAGGACATCCACGCGTGCGCTCCCAGATCCGGATATGAAAACTCGAAGCTCGCGAGCAATCCCGCAGCCGTCATCACCAATAGCCACACGGTGGACGAAACCGTAAAAGCAACGAACACGCGCGCTTCCGGAGACCGTTCGGACGACGAAGCGACCATAGACCCCCCAGCCGGTGCTCGATCGGCTGACGTAACGAACCGTTAGAAAACGTTACGACGAAGCGAGGCCGGCACTCGATACGTTTTGGTTCCTCCTTGTTAATGGGAAGCCTGCTTGAGTAACGGACTCCTTGACGCGGCGGCTAAGTCGTGCGTAATTAGAGATACGTTCCCGAAAGAGGCCGAGGCGCGTGATAACGACATCAGATGAATTCGCTTCGGCCGATCGCGCGACGCTTAGCGACGAAGAGGTCGCGAAGATCGATGCATATTGGCGTGCGGCCAACTACCTCTGCGTCGGTATGATCTATCTACGCGAGAATCCGCTGCTCCACGTAGCGCTGCAGCCCGAGCATGTGAAGAATCGGCTCCTCGGACATTTCGGCTCGGACCCGGGCCAAACGTTCGCATGGGTTCACCTCAATCGGGTTATCAAAAAACACGATCTCGACGTCGTCTACATCTCGGGGCCCGGTCACGGCGCTCCCGCCGTCTTAGCAAACGCCTACCTCGAGGGAACCTACACGGAGATCTATCCGGACAAGACGCTCGACGAAGACGGCATGCGACGCTTCTTCCGCCAGTTTTCGTTTCCGGGCGGCATCGGCAGCCACTGCACGCCCGAAACTCCGGGGTCGATCCACGAAGGCGGCGAGCTCGGCTACAGTCTCTCGCATGCGTTCGGCGCGGCGTTCGATAATCCGGACCTCATCGTCGCGACCGTCGTCGGTGACGGTGAAGCGGAAACGGGTCCGCTCGCGACGTCGTGGCATTCGAATAAATTTTTGAACCCGATCCACGACGGCGCGGTACTGCCGATTCTCCATCTCAACGGCTACAAGATCGCGAACCCCACGATCCTCGCGCGTATCTCGTCCGAAGAACTCGAGGATCTCTTCAAAGGCTACGGCTGGACGCCGCACGTCGTCGAGGGCTCCGATCCGGCAACGATGCATCGCGAGATGGCCGCTACGCTCGAGCGCTGCGTGAGCGAAATCAAACGCGTGCAAATCGAGGCGCGCCGCACGGGTGAGTTCACGCGTCCGCGCTGGCCGATGATCGTACTGCGCACGCCCAAAGGGTGGACCACTCCAAAAGAGCTCGACGGCCATCGCCTCGAGGGCTCTTGGCGCTCGCACCAAGTTCCCGTTCCCGACGTCAAGGCGAACCCAGCGCATCTGGCGATCGTAGAAACGTGGATGCGCGGCTATCGCCCCGAGGAACTGTTCACCGAATCGGGGGCGCTCGTCGCCGAACTCGCGGCACTCGCGCCGAGCGGGCCGCGACGCATGAGTGCGAATCCGCATGCCAATGGCGGCGTGCTTCGTAAGGCGCTGCGGCTCCCCGATTTTCGCGACTACGGCGTCGCCGTCCCGACGCCGGGTACGGGCGCGCTGTCGCCGACCGCGGTTCTCGGTGCGTTTCTTCGCGACACGATGCGTCAAAACATGACGAACTTTCGCGTCTTCGGCCCCGATGAGACGGCCTCGAACCGGCTCGAAGCGATCTACGAAGCGAGTAAGAAAACGTGGGTCGCTGACTACCGGCCCGAGGACGCGGACGGCGGCGAGCTTTCCACCGAAGGCCGCGTCATGGAGATGCTCAGCGAAACGACGCTCGAAGGCTGGTTCGAAGGCTACGTGCTGACGGGACGTCACGGGCTCTTCGCAACGTACGAAGCGTTCGTGCACATCATCGATTCGATGTTCAACCAACACGCGAAGTGGCTCGAGGCGAGTAAGAAAGAACTTCCCTGGCGCGCGCCGATCTCGTCCATAAATCTCTTGATCACGTCGCTGGTCTGGCGTCAGGATCACAACGGCTTCTCACATCAAGATCCCGGCTTTCTCGATATCGTATCGAACAAAAGCGCCGAGGTCACACGAATCTATCTGCCCCCGGACGCGAACTGCCTCTTGAGCGTCGCCGATCACTGCTTGCGCAGTACGGATTACATCAACGTGATCGTCGCGGATAAGCAGCCGCATCTGCAGTACCTGGATAGCGAAGCAGCGGTGAAGCACTGCACCAAAGGAATCGGGATCTGGGAGTGGGCGAGTAACGACGAAGGTCTCGAACCCGATGTCGTCATGGCGACGGCGGGCGACATCGCGACGATGGAATCGCTCGCCGCCGTCGCGATCCTGCGCGAGGCGTTTCCGGAGCTTCGCATCCGCTTCGTCAACGTCGTCGATCTGTTTCGGTTACAGCCCGATACCGAACATCCACATGGACTCTCGCAGCGCGATTTCGATAGCCTCTTTACCATCGATAAGCCGGTCATCTTCAACTTCCACGCATACCCGTCGCTCATTCACAAACTCACCTATCGCCGCACCAATCACGCCAACATCCACGTGCGCGGGTACAAAGAGAAAGGCAATATCAACACGCCGCTCGAGCTTGCGATCCGCAATCAAGTCGATCGCTACAACCTCACGATCGACGTCATCGACCGCGTCGCAACGTTGCAGTCGCGCGGCGCGCACCTCAAGGACCGTATGAAAAGCGCCATCATCGAAAGCGTGCGCTACGCCCACGAACACGGGATCGATCGACCGGAAATCCGCGACTGGGCGTGGCCGTCGGTGAGCTGATCGCGATGCACGTGCTCACCGTCAACGCCGGCTCGACATCGTTGAAGCTGGAACGATACGAGCTCCCGCCGGCACCGGGCGCGCTAGCCGCCCCGCTCGCTGCGACATATACGGTTGCGACGACTCTGGACGCCGCGGAATCCGCCCTCGCCGAAGCGATTCGCGATTCCATCGACGCGATCGCACATCGCTTCGTGCGAGTTCCCGATGGGTCTCCCGCGGTGTTCCCGCTGGACGCCCGCAGCATCGACCGCATCGCGGCAGTCGGCGTCGATGCTCCGCTGCACGATGCCAGCGCGTTGCGTGCCGTCGACATCGTCGGGCGGCTGCGGCCGGACATCCCGCAGTTCGCCGTATCCGATAGCGCGTATCACCAGACGATGTCGCAAGCCGCGGCGACATACGCTTTGCCCTACGAGCTCACGCGCTCGGGGTTACGGCGCATCGGTTACCACGGCCTCAGTCACCAATACGCGGCTCATCGCGGCTGCGCGCTGACGGGGCTGGACGTGCGTCACGCCCGCGTCGTCACCGCGCACCTCGGCGGCGGCTCGTCGCTCTGTGCCACACGGGACGGCGCGAGCGTGGATACCACCATGGGGTACACGCCGCTGGAAGGTCTGCCGATGGCAACGCGGAGCGGTTCGGTCGATCCCGGATTGCTGATCCATCTTCTTCGAACCGGGATGTCGGTGGATTCGCTCGAGGAGATGCTGGAACATCGCTCCGGACTGCTCGGCATTTCCGCGTTCAGCGGGGACGTGCGCGAGTTACTTGCCGCCGGCGGCGGGCCGGGGGCGCGACTGGCGCTCGATGTTTTAAGTTGGCGGCTGCGTTCGTCGCTGGGTGCGATGGTCGCCGTTCTCGGCGGCGTGGATCTCATCGCGTTCACCGGCGGCATCGGCGAACACGCCCCGGAGATTCGGGCAGCCGCTCTCGATGGGGGGCTCGGCGTGGGAGCTGCGTTAGATCGCGAGCGAAACGCGACGACCACGATCGATGGGCGCATATCCGGCGACGATGCGGCCGTCGCGCTTTACGTCGTTACCGCACGCGAGGGGTGGCAGCTCGCGCGCGCCGCAGCGACCGCCTCGGCTCACGTTTTGGGTTGAAAGTCCGGGTCTCCAAACTGCCAGAAGAGAAACGCCAACTCGTCGGCGGATGTCGCCACCGATTGTGATTTCGAGGAGCCGATGCCGCCGTGGCCGCCGTCGTAATCGATGCGCAGCAGGATCGGCTTCCCGCTGCCCGTGGCGGCACCAAGGGCCGCCGCCATCTTCGCCGCTTGCCACGGGTCGACGCGCGGATCGTTGATACCGGTGGTCAACATGACCGCCGGATATTTGGTACCGGCCACGATGTGGTGGAACGCGCTCGTCGCATACAGGTTCTTGAATCCGGCATCGCTCTTCACGCTACCGAATTCGGGAACGTTCGCCGGACCGTTCGCGGTCGTCTCGATGCGCAATTGATCCGATACCGGAACTTCGTCGAGTACGGCTGCGAAGAGCTGCGGCGCGGTATCGATCGACATACCCATCGTGATCCCGCCCGCGCTGCCGCCGCGCGCACCGAGTTTCGCGGGCGAGGTGTAACGCTGTTTCTCCAGATACGCCGCGCAGTCGACGAAGTCGTTGACGGTGTTAATTTTGTTTGCGTCTTTGCCGGCGAGATGCCACTCTTCGCCATACTCGCCGCCACCGCGGACGTGCGCGAAGGCGTAGATGCCGCCGCGTTCGAGAAACGCGAGCCGGCCGGCGATAAAGCCCGCTTGCGTCGAGATTCCGTACGAGCCGTAGGCGTAGAGCAGCGTCGGATTGTTACCGTCGCGCTTGAGATCTTTGCGATGGACGATCGAGAGCGGCACCAGCGTACCGTCGCGCGCGGGAACCTTGACTTCCTCGGCGACGATAGCCGAGTAATCGACGCTCGCCGGAGCGTCGAGCTTGGTGTCGGCGACGGTGCCCTTCGCCGGATCGTATGCAAGCCAGAGCGGCGACGCCGTCCACGATTCGAGACGCGCGATGAAGCCGGGACGATCGAATTCGGTCTGGAGGCCGCTCACGGTGCCGTTGACCGGTAAGGGAATGTCGGTTACCTTTCCGTCCGCGTAGCCGACGCGGGACACGCGGCCGAGACCATCCTCGCGTGAAGCGACGTACAGCGCGTCGCTCGCCGTCGCAACTTCATCGATCACGCGCGTTCCGGGTGCGATGACGTCTTTGGCGGTCGCGACCGAGCCGCCAATATCGAAGGCGATGATCTTGAAGCGCGGCGCGTTTTTCGCCGTGCGCGCATAGATCGTCGACCCGTGAAGGGCGGCCCCCGTAATTTTGTCTTCGGGACGAATGATGAGCTTCCAAGGAATCGTCGCCGGGTTCGCAAGGGACGCTTTGGGCGCCGTGTAGACGGTGACGAAGCGGTCGACGCCGTTGACGATGACGCCGCCGATATACGGCGACTCCGGCGAGACTTGCAGGAACGCAAACTGAGTCGGCGCGACCACCACGGCGGGGTTCAGACCGGCGCCGAAGACCGGCGCGTCACGTTCCGCGGGCGACCCGACCACGTGCGCGTAGGTTTTTACGTTGAAATACTTCGCCGTCGGCGCTTCGCCCGGGGCGATCGCTTGACGCTTCAAATAGTAAAACGACGTCCCATCGTCGCTCCACGACGTCACGCCGAAATCGGCGCGATCGGAGACGTCGGGAAGCATCGTGCCGGTCGCAACGTCGACGACGTGGACGTTCGTATTTTCCGAACCGCCGGCGGCGAGCCCGACGGCGACCTTCGTACCGTCGTTCGACGGCACGAAGTATCCGATCGCCTGACGCGGTCCCGTCATCGCATCGGGGTCGACCAAAAGCTTCTCCGTGCCGGTCGCACCGACGCGCACGAAGAGTTTCGCCGAATTCGCACCCTGTGGCGTGCGCTCGTAAAAAAACGTGCCGTGCCGCAGGACGACGCCCGTCGATTGCACCGACGTTTCGGCGAGTTGCGTGATGCGCTGGACCAATTTCGCGCGCCCGGGCAGCGAATCGAGGATCGACCGGGTGCGCTCGGCGTTGGCTTTGAGATACGCCGCAAACTCGGGGGTTTGCGGCGTCGTCTCCATCCAGCGATACGGGTCGACGACGCTCGTTCCGAAATACGTATCCGAGACGGGAATTTTTTTTGCGACCGGCAGCGGAGGGATCGCGGCGGCAACCAGCGTGGTGGTCATACCGATAGCCGCTACGGTGGCAAGCACGTAGTTACGCATCGCCGCTAATCCCCTACCGTCGCGACCCGTCCCTGCGCGTGTCCGTCCGTGGCGAGCGCCCCGGGCGGCACGTGAGCGGCCTCATGTTGACTTCTCCGGCCTTGCGGTATAGCGCTTGCGATGACGAACTCGCGAGCCCTCGAGCCTAAACTCTTCAGCACGGCCTTCGGCGCATGGCTCGACGATCGAGCGCCGACGCTAGCCGGGGCACTTTCGTTCTCGACGATCTTCGCGCTCGCACCGCTTTTCGTCATCGTCATGGCGCTCACGGGACGGATCGTCAATAGCGATGCCGTGGAAGCGCACCTGGTAAATCAGGTGAGCCATTCCGTCGGCCACGATGCGGCGACTGCGCTGCAAGCGATGGTCAATGCGTCGCGGGCGAACGCCAAGACGGACAGCCTGCTCGGGGCCATCGGCTGGGTCGTCCTCGCCGGAGCCGCGTCGGGAATCTTTTTGACGTTGCAAGACGCGCTCAACATCATCTGGCACGTCACGCCGCCCAAGAACGTTCCGCTTGGTCGCGTCTTGCGCGAACTGCGCCCGGGCGCTGGCGATGGTGTTCGTGATGGCGCTCATGCTCGTGCTGACGTTTTCCGCCGACGCCGCCGTCGCCGTCGTCGTCACGTATCTGGACAAATTTCCGCTCGTTGCGAAGGTCGCCTGGCTCCTGCCGATTGCAAGCACCCTCATCTCCATCGCCGTCGCGACGCTGCTCTTCGCGACGGCGTTTAAAGTGCTGCCGCAGGTCGAGGTGCGTTGGCGCGACGTGTGGCCCGGTGCGGCGGTTACCGCGCTGCTCTTCATCGGCGGCCAATGGGCGATCTCGCTCTTCTTGGCCCATGCCGGCTTGACGCAAGGGTACGGCGCCGCCGGATCGGTCCTCGCTTTGCTGATGTGGGTCTACGTTTCGGCGATGTTCCTCTTCTACGGCGCCGAAATATCGAAGATCTACGCAGGCAACGACGTTCCCGCGGCGGCCGCAGAAAGGCCGGCGTTCGCGACATAAACGACGTAGGGCCGTAGGCCGGCTTACACGCATCGCGCACCGCCGCGAGGTATGCTCGCGGCATGTTGGACTCGTTCGCACTGCAAACGTACGGAAAGCTCGGATACGATGCCGAAACCGCAGCCGTCGGGCAGCGAGGGGCGGGCATGGAAAACAAAGTCTGGTATTTGCGGCAGAATCGGTTGTTCGCACGCGCGGGCGACGATGCCGTCGAAAACAGCGAGCACATTTTCAAGACCTGCATCTTTCCGAAGAAGTCGCTCGTTTTCGATCAGGGCGACCCGACTCGGGTCGTCTATCTCGTCAAGCGCGGGAAAGTACGCCTGACGCGTGCTACGGCCGACGGCAAAGAAGTCACCGTCGCGATTCTCGGCGCGGGCGACATTTTCGGGGAAGAGACGCTTTTCGACAACGAGCCGCGCACGACGCACGCCGTGTGTTTGGAAGAGTGCCTCCTCTGCACCGCCAAAGCGGACGACCTTTTCGCGCTGCTCGCCGGCAACCCGACGCTCGCGATGAACGTCGCGAAAGTCCTCAACGATCGGCTCGTCGATGCCTCGGCGACGATGGAAGATCTGGCCTACGCGAAAATCCCCGATCGCCTGATGCACCTCTTCTCGCGGCTCGCGGTCGAACACGGCATCGAAACGCCCGCCGGCATCGTCCTGGACATACGGTTGACGCACGCGGATATCGCGTCGCTCATCGGCAGCACTCGCGAAACCGTCTCCCTCGAAATGTCCAATCTTATCAAGGCAGGACGAATTTCTTCCGACGGAAAAGCGATTACGATTCCGCGGAACGAACTCGAAACGGGCACGTCGTAGCGAACGAACCTACCGCCCCGCACCGAGATGCGCGACGGCCTTCTCGAAAAAATCGGTGCTGCCGAAATTTCCGGATTTTAGTGCGAGCGCGATCGGCGGATCCGCAAGCGTCAGCGTCGCGGGAACGCCCGGGTCGATTTGCGTACCGATGCGCATGGCGCGTACGCCGAGCGCCTGCACGACGGCCCCCGACGTCTCGCCGCCCGCCACCACGAACTTGCGCACGCCGCGTTCCAACGCCGCCTGCGCGACCTCGGCGAGCGCATTTTCCACGAGCGCTCCGGCCCGCGCGACACCCAGTGCGGTTTGCACGGCCTTGACGTCGGCCGGCGGCGACGTCGCGTAAATCAACACGGCGGAACTGCCCGCGTGTTCGCCCGCGAATGCGAGCGCCCGCTCGACGATCGGTTCGCCGCGATCGAGGGCGAGCGGATCGATACGAAAGGACGGACGCCGTGCGCTCCACGCTTCGACCTGGGCGTTGGTTGCCTGCGACGAACTGCCCGCGAGCACGAGCGCGTCGCCCGGGATAGGCGGTAAGGCGCCCGCGTCTGCGACGTCGGCGAGCGAGCCGTCGCGCCGAAAGTTCGCCGGTAGACCGAGCGCGATGCCGGACCCGCCGGTGACGAGCGTCAGCGACGCGAGCGCGGCCCCGAGCGCGCGCAGATCGCCGTCGCCGAGCGCATCGGCGATGGCGATGCGCACGCCGCGCGCACGTAGCGTGGCGATGTCGCTGCGAATCGCGTCGGCCCCGCGCGCGACGGTGTCGTAGCGCAGTAAGCCCACCTGCGACGCCGTCTGCCGCTGTAGCACGCGCACGAGATTCGCATCGGCCATGGGCGTGAGCGGATGATCCTGCATTCCCGATTCGTTCAGCAGCGCGTCGCCGACGAAGAGATGGCCGCGATAGACGGTCCGTCCGGTTTTGGGAAACGCCGGACACGCGACCGTAAAATCGGTCTCGAGTTCGCGCATCAGCGCGTCGATGACGGGCCCGATGTTGCCTGCGTCCGTCGAATCGAAGGTCGAGCAATATTTAAAGAAAAACTGCCGGCAGCCGCGTTCCGCGAGCCAGCGTAACGCCTCCAGCGACCGGGCGACGGCGTCGCCCGCCGCGATCGTGCGAGACTTGAGCGCGACGACGAGCGCGTCGGCCGCCCCGCCTATTGGATCTTCGGGCGGAATACCGATCGTTTGAATCGTTCGCATGCCGCCGCGAACGAGCTCGTTTGCGAGATCGGTCGCGCCGGTAAAATCATCTGCGATGCAGCCTAAGAGCGGAGACGGGGGCGCACTCACACCAAGGCCGTCGGCAACTCGATTCCCGGAAAGATTTTCACGACGGCGGAGTCGTCTTCGGAGCCGTGTCCCGCCGTCGACGCCATCATGAACATCTGGTGCGCCGCGGCGGCCAGCGGCAATGGAAACTTCGACGCTCGCGCGGTATCGAGCACGAGCCCGAGGTCTTTCACGAAAATATCGACCGCAGAGAGCGGCGTGTAGTCCGCCGCTAAAATATGCGGCACGCGATTCTCGAACATCCATGAATTTCCGGCGCTATGCGTGATCACGTCGTAGAGCGCCGCCGGATCGACTCCTTCGCGTATGCCCAGCGCCATCGCTTCGGCGGCGGCCGCGATATGCACGCCGGCGAGCAGCTGATTGATGATCTTCACTTTCGAGCCGGCGCCATGCTCGGGCGCGAGCCGGTACACCTTGCTCGCGATCGCGGCGAGGACGTCTTCGCAAGCCGCGTACGCCTCCGGCGGACCCGACGTCATCATCGTCATCTCGCCCGATGCGGCGCGTGCCGCGCCGCCCGAGACGGGGGCGTCGAGCATGGCAAAACGGGCAGCACCGAGACGGCGTGCGAGGGCGGCCGCAAAATCGGGCGCGACCGTGGCGCTTGCGATCACGACGCTGCCCGGCTTTAGGGTGGCCGCCGCGCCGCGCTCGCCGAATAACACGTCTTCGGTTTGCGCGGCGTTGATCACGAGGGTGATGACGACATCGCAGAGCGCGCCGAGCGCCGCCGGATCGTCGCATGCGATGCCGCCTTCGGCGGCAAACGCCGCGATCACATCCTTGCGGAGATCGCACGCATGCGTGTGGAACCCCGCGCGAAGCAACGATCGCGCGACCCCCAGGCCCATCGCTCCGAGCCCGATGACTCCAACGTTTTTCGGCATCGTGGAAAACGATGTACCGGAACTCCGAAGGCATCTCCTGTGGATCGCACGCGGCTCAGCGACTCGTATCGGCACGTTCGCGCGCCGGAGCGGTGCCGCGCGAAAGATTGAAGCCGCTATTGATCAGTCCGACGTGTGAGAAGGCTTGCGGAAAGTTTCCGACCTGTCGCTTCGCTTGCGAATCGTATTCTTCGGCGAGTAAACCCACGTCGTTACAGAGGCCGACGAGGCGTTCGTAAAGCGCCTGCGCTTCGGCCGTGCGTTCGGCAAGCGCGTAATTGTCGACGAGCCAAAAACTGCAGGCGAGAAAGGCGCCCTCGCCCGGCGGCAGGCCGTCGGCAGCGTCGTCGCGCTGCGTGTACCGATAGACCAAACCGTCGCGCAGCAGCTCTCGTTCGATCGCGAGGACCGTGCCGCGAACGCGCTCGTCCGATGCGGGCAGAAAGCCCACGATCGGGATCAGCAGCGTGCTCGCATCGAGTTCTTTCGACCCGTACGACTGCACGAACGCGTTGCGTTCCGGATCGAAAGCTCGCGCACAGACGTCGGCGTGGATGGTATCGCGAATGGTACGCCACCGTTCGAGCGGGCCGTCCAAACCGAATTCCTCGACCGAGCGCACGGCACGATCGAGGGCCACCCACGCCATGACCTTCGAGTGGGTGAAATGCCGCGCATCGCCGCGCACTTCCCAGAGCCCCCGATCGGGCTTCGACCAGCGCTCTTCGACGGCCGCAATCACCGCCTTGGAGAGCCGCCACTCGTCGTCGGTATGCTCGATGCCGAAGCGGTGCGACGCGTAGAGCAGATCGACGACCTCGCCGTAGACGTCGAGCTGAAACTGTCCATGCGCGTCGTTACCGATGCGCACGGGCGTAGCGCCTTCGTAGCCCGCAAGCCACGGCAAGGCCGTTTCGGGCAAACGCCGCGCGCCGCGGATGCTGTACACGATCTGCAGATCGCTCGGGGAGCCCGCAACGGCGCGTAAGAGCCAATTGCGCCAATCCCGGGCGGCGTCGATGTAGCCCGCCGCAAGCAGCGCGTAAAGCGTAAACGTGGCGTCGCGTAACCAGCAATAGCGATAGTCCCAGTTGCGCACGCCACCGAGCCGTTCCGGCAGCGACGCCGTCGGTGCGGCCACGATGCCGCCCGTCGGCGCGTAGGTTAAGGCCTTGAGCGTTATGAGCGAACGCTCCACGATTTCGCGATAGGGCCCCGCGTACGAGCAGCCGGCCGTCCACGTGCCCCACGTCGCCGCGGTTGCCGCGAGCGCGTCGCCCGTCAAGCGCGCCTCGGGCCACGGCTCGTGCGAGGCGAAGTACGTGAGTTCGAACGTCGCGCGTTCGTTTGGGCCGAGTTCGAAGTCCGCGACCGTCGTCAAGCCCTCGGCTCGCGTTTCCACGTCGCCTGCGAGCAGCAGAGCGTCCGGGCCGGCGACCGCAAGCAGCCCTTTTTCGGTCCGCCGCACCCACGGGACGATCGAACCATAATCGAACCGGACGACGTATTCGAGGCGCAAGCGCACCCGCCCGAAATCGCTGCGCGCGATGCGCACCAGCCGCGGATGTTCGGCGCCGAGCACCATGAAATCGATCAGCGTTATCTGTCCGCTCGCGCACGTGAAAATTGTCTCGAGCACGAGCGTCCCCGGTCGGTACTTGCGCGTTACCGTCGTCGGCGCTTCGCTCGGAGCGATGCGCCAATAGCCGTTGCTTTGGTCGCCGACGATGGCGGCGAAAGCTGCCGGGCTATCGAAGCGCGGTAGGCAGAGCCAGTCGATCGAACCGTTCGTGCCGACCAGCGCCGCGGTCACCGTATCGCCGATGAGTGCGTAATCTTCGATGCGTTGCGTCACGTATGTCCTCGAGCCGCCAGTCGCGCGGCGGAAAGCCGCCGGCGCGACGGGTATATGTCGCGCGTGAAGCGTCTCATCGTTCCGATCGCCGTCCTCCTCTTCGCCGCGCTTGGAAACGTGCTCGCCCCGCGCACCAGTTTACGAGCGGGCGACGCTCCCCTCACGGTGCCGGCGGGCTTCGAAATCGAGACGATCGCGCAGGTCGATGGGCCGCGCGAACTCGCGGTCGCGAGCAACGGCGATTTGATCGCCGGCACGCGCGGCAGCGCGATCGAGATCGTTGCCGATGCGACCGGTACGCCGGCAAAGCCGGCCGTCTTCGCGACGATTCCCGATCGCATCGCGGCGGGCGTGACGCTCGGGCCGAACGCGTTGTACGTCGGCTCGTTCAACGGCGTTTGGCGCATCCCGTACGCGCCCGGCGACCGGACGGCGCGCGGCGCACCGAAGCAGATCGCAACGGTGCGTTCCGGCGGCGGCCGCGGCCACGAAACGACGAGCGTCGCGATTGCGGGCGACCGGCTCTACGCGAGCGTCGGCTCGTCGTGCAACGTTTGCGACGAGACCGATCCGACCCGCGCGACGATTCAGGAGATGTCCCTCGACGGTCGCGACATGCACCCACGCGCGACCCACCTTCGCAACGCGATCGCACTCGCCGTCGATCCGCGCACGAAAGCGCTGTGGGCCGGGAGCGCGGGTCAAGACGAGCTCGCACACGGTCATCCGTACGAAATTTTTGACGACGTCACCGCACATGCCGGCACGCCGAACTACGGCTGGCCCGTATGCTATGAGAACCACCGCGCCGTCGACGGCAAACGCGACTGTTCGGCGCAAGCCGTTGCGCTCGTCGCATTTCCCGCCTACGAAACGCCCATCGGTGCGGCCTTCTATAACGTGCCGGCTGCCGCCGCACATGCGTTTCCAACCGCATATCGCGACGGGATTTTCGTCGCGTTGCATGGCTCGTGGCATACGCCGCCGGTACCGCCGCGCGTCGTCTTCGTACCGCTCGCCCGCGATGCGCCCGCGACCGCGGTCGATTGGAACGATCCGGACAAACAATGGCGCCCGTTCGTCGACGGATTCCAACGCTCCGCAGGTTCGCGCGCCGGCCGGCCGACGGGCGTTGCGGTAGCTTCCGACGGCAGTCTCTTCGTCGCCGACGACGACGCGAATGCGATCTACCGCATTCGCCCCGTCACGCGCCGGCATCCCTAGAAACTTTTAGAGCGGCGCCTACGTCCTCGCGCCGTGGACCACGACGTTGGAGACTTCGAACCCGAGCCAGTACAACGCTTGAGCGATGCTGCCATCGATGCCAAGATTTTCCGGCGACTGCGCGCCGGCCCGTTCGCGTGCGGACGCACCGCTCAAGATACCGTGCCAGAGTGCCGAGCCCCACGATTTCATGTCATTCCTATCCGCGCGTAGCGTGCCGTCGAGTTACAGCATGCGTACCGCACGAAGCGCGCGATTCCCGCGCACTTCGACGCCGTAACACGTGGGACACGTAGCGCTCATGGCAGCGGCGCAGTATCGCGGTCATGTCCACTCTGTCGAGTTCGAGCGAGGCGCTCATCTGCGGCGGGTCGCGGGAGGCCGCCGGCGCCGTCGCAACGGTGCTGGCACGTTTCGGCGAGCCGGCGCTTGCGTATGCGAGCCACCACGGCATCCGCATCGTTCCGCTGCTGCGCCGCCAGCGCTATCGCGACGCTTCCGCTGCGCTGCGCCGGCTCGGGGTCGACGTCGACACATGGCCCGTTCCGCCCGCAGGGCTCTTCGTCGTGGAAGAGCGCACGGTGTATCTGCGCGCCGCGACGGCCATGACCGTCGCTCACGAGTTCGGCCACGCTTTGGATTGTGCGCTCGGCGGCGGCGTTTACCGCAGCGGCTACGATACCACGATTCGTGCCGCGTTCTCCCGCGCTCGCGCCTTCGTTACGCCGTACGCCGCCACCGGTCTCGACGAATATTTCGCCGAAGCCGTGCGCGCACACATCGAAATCAACGACGCCGATTCACCGTGGCCGAAAGCGACGCGCGAACGGCTCCGCGCCGTCGACGAGCCCATGGCGGATTTCATCGAAGCGCTTTTTAGAGACGAATTAGCGGCGGGTGAGCGGCAAATAAGCGAGCACTAGGCCTTTTGTCTAGCTAACGAGGGACCTTTGGTCTGCGACGCTCTGCCCCAATGACGATAGGCTAGGCGTTATGACGCTTTTGTCACGGCGGGTGGACATTTCGTTCCAATGGGAACGCGACGTCTTTTGCCGCCTCATCGCCGCCCTAACGAAACTTTCGCGCAACGTGTGCCGGCGCGACACGCGATCCATCGTCTCATCACCGCCGCCCGCGCATAGCCCGGGTGCCCAACGGCACGAGGATCCGTCGACCCTGGCAAGTCGCCGGGCACCGACCGCGAAGGCCAGCCAGTACCTAGCCACGCTGAACGATGCATACGGGCCCCTTCCAGCGAGCGCGCTCGCCTTAGACGTGCCGTGTGTGGACACGCTCGTACTCGACGCATCCGCGCTGAGCGCGCTTGCCGACGGTAACGTGGAGGCACGTGCGTATGTCACGCGGGCGGTCAGCTCCCTGGCTCACATTCTGGTCCCCGCAACGGAGCTGCGAAACGCGACGCACCAGCGCATCGCCGAAGCGCTGGCCGTCATCGTTCCGATCGATCGCGCACGAGCCAGTTTCGCCGCCATGCTGCTCGCGCGCACGCCGGGTGCCGATCCGTACGAGGCATTGACGGTCGCCGCAGCTGCCGCGCGCGCAGAGCGCGCCGCAATCGTGACGACGGCGACGCAAAGCGTCGAGCGACTGGTCCGGGCGGCCGAACGCCCGCATCTCTACGTCTTTGCGCTCTGACCGCGCGCCGGCGCGACTCGCTCGCTACCGATCGCCCAGACGAGTGCGATCAAAAGAAAATTGGCAACGAGCGAGCTGCCGCCGTACGAAAAGAATGGCAGCGTAATTCCCGTCAGCGGAAACAGACCGAGAACGCCACCCGCGATAATGAAGACTTGAAAACCGAGCGTCGCCGCCAGCCCGCTTGCGAGCAGTTTCGCGTAGAGATCCGGCTGCGCCCGCGCGATTGCGAACGAGCGCGCGAGGACGACGAAGAATGCACCCACGAGTACGGCGCCGCCGAGGGCCCCGAACTCTTCGCTCCATGCCGCGTAGATATAATCGGTACTGGCTTCGGGAACGAAGCCGGGATGTCCGAGGCCGTAACCCGTCCCGAACAGCCCTCCGGCCGCGAGTGAGAAAATGCCTTGCAGCGCCTGATACCCGCGGCCGAGCGGATCGGCGAAGGGGTCCCGCCACGCGGCAAAGCGCGCGATAACGTACGAATAGTGTTGCACGGCGGCCCATACGGCTAAACTGAAAAACGCGGCCCCGCCGACGATGAGATCGACGCGGCGCGTCGCGACGTAGAGCATCGCCGCGAAGGTCGCGAGCAAAAGCGATGCCATGCCGATATCGCGTTCGAAGACGAGAATCCCCATCGAGGTCGCCCAGCCGATGAAGAGCGGTCCGAGGTATTTGAGGTTCGCGCGGAGCGACCACGCCCGCGTGGCGGCGAGCACGTCGGACGTTTCGGCCAGGTACCCCGCCATGAACAACACGATAAAGAGCTTGATCAATTCCACGGGCTCGTATTGCACGGGACCGATCCGAATCCATAACCTTGCACCGTTGACTTCCTGACCGAAGACGGCGACGAGGCCGAAGAGCACGATCGAGCCGAGAACCCAAATATATTTGTACGCCGCAAAACGCCGGAACGCATCGAAGGTGGGCCCGGCGGCAATCGCGATCCCGAGCGAGAGCAAGATCCAAATCTCTTGCCGGTGGGCGAGATCGCTCGAAAGCCGCGCCACCGTCGCGAGACCGAGCGCGCTGATCAGCACTGCCATTGCCGGCAGAATGTCGTCGCGACGCGCATCGAGCGGGGCACGCAAAACCCACGCGAACGACGCCGCCACGAGCAGCGCCAGCAGCCACGGCGGTCCGACCGACGCGTGCGGCGCGAGTGAAAGCGCGAAGCCGCCGATCGCGAGCGCGATCGCCATCGGGCCCACGCGGCGGCTAATGGTGCGGAAGCGTGATATGGAGGGAACGATCGACGTACCCGACTCGAATGGCGAGCGCGCCTCCTAAAAGCAACGCGACCATCGCTACGACGGCGAGCGCGACGCGCAGCGGCCGCATGCCCCCAGAAAACGAGCGCTTCAGCGAGGCCGAGGCGGCGAGGACATCCCGCGCGACGAGGACCGTCGCATGATCGAGATTGCCGCGCGAACGCATCGTTGCGAGCAATCGCGCTACGACATCGTCGGCAGCGGCGTCCTCATCGCGCAGCGCGTCGCACATCTCGGCGTGGTCGACGCAGCGATGCGCCCCATCGGTACACAGCAGGAGCCGATCGCCCGCGAGCAATTCGACGTGCGCGATCGACGCTTCGAGCTTGGCTTGCGTGCCGAGGCTGCGCCAAAGGAGACCGCGCGTGCGCGGCCGGGCCAGCGCCGGCATCTTCGCACTGGTCACGGCCGCATCGGCAAACATCGCGTCGTCGGCGGTCAGCATTTCCAGCCGGCCGAGCCGGGCCAAATACGCGCGTGCATCGCCGACGTGTCCGACGAAGGCGTGCGCGCCGACGACGAGCACGACGGTCAAGGACGTCCCGCTCGCCACGAAGTCTTCGTGGCTGCCGCTCTGCTCGTACAGCCGCGCATTTGCATGATCGAGGGCCGCCAGCAACATCGCGCGTACGCCGCCGGGCGATACGTTGCGATCGAAAGAGCCGGCACGATGACGCCGACGCACGTATTCGCGCACCGTCGCGAGCGCCAGCGGCGCCGTCGCGTTGCCGCGCCCGATCTCGCCGAATCCATCGGCGACAGCGACGAGCGTAACGCCGGGCGGAAACGATTCGACGATGTGGGCGTCGCTCGGCACCCCGCGCAAGAGGCCGAGTTCGCTGCCGAACGCTACTTCCACGCGCCGACTCCCGAAAATACGATACGCGTCGTTCCGATATCGATCTCGTCGCCGGCAACGAGCGGCGTCGGACCGTCGATCGGCCGCGCATTGACCAGCGTTCCGTTCCGACTGTCGAGATCGAGAACGCTGAGGACGCCATCGGAGAAATCGATTCGTGCGTGCATCCGGCTCACTTGCGCGTCGGGGACAACGAGCGTTGCGGCCGACGCGCGGCCGATGGTAATCGGCACGGGCGATCGCACCGTACGGCTACCGTCATAGTCCTCCACACGCAGAACGACCGCCTGCATCGCTGACATGCAGTCGTCACGGGTCCGGCGCCGCCGGGGCCAAGCGGCCAGCAAGGCAAACGCGACGGCTGCCAGCACCTCGAGGCTACCGCTGCGCGCGTGGGCGTAGGCACTCATTCCGCCGCCTCGACGACGAGTTCGCAATCGCCGACGACGAGAACGTCGCCGAGCGCGAGCGCTCCGGTTTCGCGGCGCACGCCATTGAGCGCCGTCCCATTTGAAGAGCCGAGATCGCGGAAGGCGAGCCCCTCCCGCGTGACGTCGATGGCGCAGTGCCGCCGGGAAACGCGCGGATCGACTAGCGGCAGATCGCAGGCCGGATCGCGCCCGAGCGTCACGGTCCCCGCCAAAGCGACGGCGGCGTTTGGGGGAACGCCGCGACGAACCCGTAGCGCCAAGCGCGCGGGTTGCGCCAGCGCCTCGACGACGATCGCGACCGTCCCGGTCGCGACGCCGGAGCCGATTTCCGCCCGCACGTCGGGCGCACGCTGCGGATGTCCGGACCGTTCGGCCAAGCGCGCGAGCATCGTCCGCCATTGCGTTTCCAGATAACTGCGATCGCGTTCGAGGCGCGCGTAATCGGCGGCACTGAGCGTTACGATGAAACGCCGGCCGCTGCGTCCGCTCGTCGCCGCACCGGATTCGTACGCAGCGACGAGCTTGCGCGCGATCTGCACGGGTTCCAGCGCGCTCGGAAACGCGAGCGCGAACGTGCGCTCGACCACGTTCGCACACGCCGCTTCGACTCGCGCGAAGAAGCTCAAAGCGCGCTACGCGGTCGCGCGCACGAGCGATGCGATGTAGAAACCGTCGCGACCGCCGATGCCCGCAGGCACGACGACGTCGCCGCTGCTTGCAAATCCGGCGTAACGCGGGGGTAGCGCGGCTCGAGCGAACGCTGCATCTCCCGCGAGAAACGTATCGACGACCGCGCGGCCTTCGCGCGGATCCGTCGAGCACACGCTATACACGATTCGTCCGCCCGGCACCGTGCGTGCGGCGGCGGCACGCAGTAAATCGGATTGCAATTCTGCCAGGCGCGCGCCGTCCTCGGGCGTTTTTCGCCAACGCGCTTCGGGATGACGGCCGATGATGCCGATGCCCGAACATGGCGCGTCGAGCAGCACCGCCTGCGCCGTCACGTCGGCGGCGGCGCTGCGCGCATCGCCCGCGACGACGCCGACGTTCGTAACGTCGCAACGTTCGAGCGTCTCACGTAATACGTGAATCTTCTTATCGTCGATCTCGACACAGACGAGCGTCCCTTCGCCGCCCATCCGTGCGGCGAGTTGCACCGATTTATTTCCGCGACCGCTGCAGAGTTCGAGGACCGTCTCTCCCGCTTGGGGCGCCAGAAGGTCGACCGGCATCGTCGCAGCTTCGCCCTGCACCGACCACCGCCCGGCCGCATCGTCGCCGACCGTTCCCGAATCGACCAACAGCGATTCTTCGACGAAGGGCGAGCTTGCGACGCCGACGCCCCGTGCGGTCAGTGCGCCCCGTACGGTCTCGATATCGGTCCGTAGCGCGTTGACGCGAACGGCATGTTGCGGGGCCGCGTTGATGCCCGCGAGCGCGTCTTCGGCGGCGTCGCCGTACGCGCCGAGAAACTGCCCCGCGATCCACGACGGCACCGAATATTTAACACCGAAGTAATCGTTCCAGTTTTTGAAAGCATGCTCGTCGAGCTGGAGCGGACCGTCGGCGAGCATCCGCCGTAAGACGGCGTTGACGAGACCGGCCGTCCCTTTATGGCCGTGCTTCCAGGCGAGGTTGACGGTTTCGGAAACCGCAGCGTGATCGTCGACGCCCGACATGTAGCGGACCTGATACACGCCCAGCCGTAGCACCTCGGCGATCGCGGGCGGCAACGCCTTGTCGCGAACGCCGACGTACGGCGCGAGTTCGTGGTCGATCCGGCGGCGTTGCTTGATGGAACCGTAGGCGAGCTCCGCTGCGAACGCGCGATCGCGCGCATCGAGCTCGGCCTTGCGCGCCCGGACGTCGAAGGCGGCTTGCGCGCCGCGCTGATCTTCGCCGAAAACGTCCCCGACGACTTGAAAGGCGACCTCGCGTGAGAGCACTTTCGTGCGGGCGGCGTTTGCGGCCGACGATTGGTTCATCGGGCGAGCTCGCGCGCGTCTCTCGCAGCGAGATAAGCGCGGCCCGTCATCGCGCCGCGGTTCGGTGGCACCAGGCGTTCGATTGCGACGCGAGCGCCATCGCCGCACACGATGGTAAATTCGCCCGCGCTCGTCGCATCGCTCGCGAGACGCGCTTCTAAAATCTTCACTGCTGTCGCTTCGCCGTCGAGCGTCGCGCGCGCTCCCGGTTGCGGCGAGAGGGATCTGATATGATCGACGACGCGGCGTGCGGGCCGCGTCCAATCGACGATCAAGTCTTCTTTGCGCAGCGGCCGCGTCAGCGTCGCCGCGACGATGGCAGGATCGTCGCGGCCGTCCTGCGGCGTCCGCGTCGCGCGGCCGGCGCCCACGAGCTCGCACGCTTGGCCGAGTAATTCGGCTCCGAGCCGTGCGAAGCGTTCGTGCAATTCGCCGTAGGTTTCGGCGGGGCCGATGCTGCGCTCGGCGCGCACGACGATATCGCCCGTATCCATGCCCGCATCCATCGCGATGATCGTCACGCCGCCGAGCGCCACGCCGTCGCGCAATTGCGCTTGCAGCGGCGTGGCGCCGCGGTAGCGCGGCAACAGACTCGGATGCACGTTGAGCGCGCCTAGGGGCGGCAGATCCAACAGCGTCTGCGGGACGATCTTTCCGTACGACGCGACCGCGTAGAGCTCCGCATCGAGCGCGCGCAGGATTGCGAACGCATCGCGCAGCTTCTCGGGTTCGATCGTCGGAATGCCCAGCTCGCGGGCCGCCGTCTTGACCGGCGTGGGCTGCAGTTTGTGGCCGCGACCGGCGGGACGATCGGGTTGCGTGACCGCGAGCGCGCAGTCGACGTGCACCGCGAACGCCTGCAGCGCCGGCACGGCAAAAGCGCTCGTGCCGAAAAAAATTCCGCGCGGCTTAGGCAGTGGCGGCTTCGGCGAAACGTTCGGGCGCTTGGGCTTGCCCGTCGACTTCAGCGAGCGCCGCTTTTTCTTCGTCGGTGTGCGCCGGGCGGATGTTCTGCGCCTTATCGATGTAGAGCACGCCGTCGAGGTGGTCCATTTCGTGCTGCAGGCAGCGTCCGAAAAGCCCGGTTCCCTCGACTTCGACCTTCTTACCGAACCGGTCGAGACCGGTACAGACGACGCGCTCGTGGCGCTTGAGATCGCCGATCATCCCGGGCACGGAGAGGCAGCCTTCGATCGATTCGATCTCGCCCTCGGTCGTCGAGAACTTGGGATTGACGACGACGAGCGGGCCGTGCTCGTCGTGGTCGTCCTGGAGGTCGACGACGAAGAGCCGCTTGCCGATATTGACTTGCGGCGCCGCCAGCCCAATGCCCGGCGCGTGATACATCGTCTCGAACATATCGTCGATGAGCTGCTGGAAAAGCGGATCGCGAAGTTCGTCGAGCCGCACCTTTTTGGCAACCTTGCGCAGCGTGGGATGCCCCTCGTGGATAATTTCGCGTATGTATGGCACGGCTTCGATTATAACCCGATTTGCCGCCGCATAGCTGCGACGCTTGACGAATCCGACGTCATGTTGTATTCCTACAACGGTCTCATGGACAGATGCATAGATTAAGCTGACTCCTACTGCAAAGGCAACGATCTTCAATCGGATCGCAGTGCTGCGGGCCGAGCGCGGCCAATCGCGCCGGCAGCTGGCCGCCGCGCTCGGCATCAACCCGCAAACCGTCGGGTATCTCGAGCGCGGCGAGTATAATCCGAGCTTAGACCTCGCCTTTCGGATCGCCGACTACTTCGGCGTTCCGCTCGAGGCGGCGTTCTCGCGGACGCCGCTCGGGCCGATGAGCGCCGAACTCTACGGAAGCCGCGCTCATAGGATGTAGGTGCTGAGGTTAGCGCTCTCCACGATGTCGGAGAGGCGCTCGCGGACGTAGGTGGCGTCCACGTTCACCGCGCCGTGCTCTTCGGGCGCCGCGAACGAGACGTCTTCCAGGAGACGCTCGAGCACCGTATGCAAACGTCGCGCACCGATGTTTTCGGTTTGCTCGTTGACCTTCATCGCGTAGGTCGCAAGCTGCTCGATGCCGTCGGGTGCGAAGGTCAATGCCACGCCTTCGACGGCGAGCAGCTGCACGTACTGTTGCGTGAGCGCGTTCTTTGGCTGCGTGAGGATCGTCTTGAAGTCATCGACCGAGAGCGAATCGAGCTCGACGCGGATGGGAAAGCGGCCCTGCAGCTCCGGGATGAGATCCGACGGCTTGCTCATGTGGAAAGCGCCCGCCGCGATGAAGAGGACGTGGTCGGTCTTAACCGCGCCGTGTTTGGTCGTCACGGTGCTGCCTTCGACGATCGGCAAGATATCGCGCTGAACGCCTTCCCGCGACACGTCGGGTCCGCGACCCCCGCCGCCCCCGCCGCCCGCGACCTTGTCGATCTCATCGATAAAGATGATGCCGTTTTCGCCGGCCCGATGTAACGCTTCGCGCTTGACCGCATCCATGTCGATGAGTTTGCTCGCTTCTTCTTGCGCGAATAAGCGGCGCGCTTCCACGACGGTCAGGCGTTTGCGGGATTTTTTCTTCGGCAGTAGATTGCCGAGCATCTCGCTCATATCGGCGCCGCCGCCCATCTGCGGATCCATCCCGCCCATCATACCGATCGGCAGCTGCGCCGATTCCTCGATATCGACGTCGATCATCCGCACGTCGAAGAACCCGCGCAGGACGTCCGCGCGAGCCTGCTCGCGAATGCTCCTGGTTTGGTCGGACGGCTGCGACGCTCCCGACGATTGTGCCGACTGCGCCGTCGCTTGCGGCTGTTGGAACGAGTTGCCGAAGATCGATCCGAGCGATTGCGCGAAGGCGTTCATCGGGGGCGCCGCGCTCGGCGGACGCGTGTCGGGATAGAGCGCATCGACGATTCGCTCGACGGCGGCCGCATCGGCGGCTTCACGAACGTCTTCGCGGCGTTCGTCCTGCACCATCCGGATCGCCGCATCGACGAGATCGCGAACCATCGATTCGACGTCGCGGCCGACGTAGCCGACCTCCGTGTATTTCGTCGCCTCGACCTTGACGAACGGGGCGCCCGCGAGCGTCGCGAGCCGCCGCGCGATCTCGGTTTTTCCGACACCGGTCGGCCCGATCATCAGGATGTTCTTCGGAATGATCTCGCCGCGCATCTCGTCGCCGAGGCGCTCGCGGCGATAGCGGTTACGCATCGCGATCGCGACCGCGCGCTTCGCTTTGGCTTGGCCGACGATGTAACGATCGAGTTCGACGACGATTTGGCGCGGCGTGAGTTCGTGCATCGCCGGCATCACAGCGCCTCGGCGAGTTCGTCGTAAAGATACGTCATCGTTTCGATGCCGCCGTAGAATTGGCCGAGATCGAACTTTTCGTTCGGCACGTGAATCGCATCGTCGGGCAAGCCGACGCCGATGAGGACCTGCGGGAGATGTAAGATGCGATCGAACGACGAGACCGGACCGATCGTGCCGCCGGTGCCGATGAACACCGGCGGCTTTCCGAAGCCGCGCTCCATCGCACGCGCCGCGGCTGCCACCGCCGGATGATCGCGCGACGTGCTGACGGCGCGCGTATCGCCGTCACTTGCAATTTCGACGCGCACGCCGGGCGGCGCGACCCTTTCGAGGTGTTCGCGCACCACCCGCTTGACGTGCGCGGGATCTTGCCCGGCGACCAGGCGCGCGGAAATCTTGGCATGCGCGAAGCTTGGCACGATCGTCTTCCCGCCCGGCCCCTGGTAGCCGCCGTAGATGCCGTTGAGTTCGAGCGTCGGCCGCACCCACATCCGTTCCAGCGGCAAACGCTCGCGTTCGCCGCCCGCGAGTTCGGCGACGCCGAGCGCCCGCGCTTCCTTCGACACGTCGAACGGTAAGGCGGCGATTTCCGCGCGTTCGCTCGCGCCGAGCTCGCGCACGCCGTCGTAAAAGCCCGGTACGCTCACGCGGCCCGCATCGTCTCGCAGCGTGGCGATCATGCGTGCGAGCGCCTCGATCGGATTGGCCACGATACCGCCGAAGTAGCCCGAGTGCAGATCGCTCGCCGGTCCGCTGACCCGCACGTCCCAGTGCACGAGGCCGCGCAGCGAGACCGTCAGCGACGGCACGTCTTCGGCGAACACGGCCGTATCCGAGACGACGACCGCGTCGCAGGCGAGCCGTTCTCTTTCGCGGGCGAGAAACGCCTCGAAGCTCGGCGAGCCGATCTCTTCTTCACCTTCGACGACGACCTTGACGTTAATCGGCAGCTTGCCGCGCACGCGCAGGTGCGCTTCCAGTGCGGCGAGATGCATCAGCACTTGGCCCTTGTCGTCGACCGCACCGCGGCCGTAGATTTTCGCGTCGCGGACGGTGCCTTGGAAGGGCGGCGAATGCCAGAGGGCGAGCGGATCTTCGGGCTGCACGTCGTGGTGGCCGTAGATCAATACCGTCGGTGCGCCGGGCGCGTGCAGCCACGAGCCGTAGGCGATGGGAAGTCCGTCGGTCTCGAGCACCTCCGCTTCCGTGAGGCCTGCGGCGCGCATGCGCGCCACGGCGACTTCGGCCGACCGCCGCACGTCGGCGTGTCGCGCGGGGTCCGCGGATACGGACGGACACGCAATCCAGGCGCCGAGCTCGCCGAGATAGCGCTCGCGATTCGCGCGCACGAATTCGATGAGGTCGTCGGTAGCGATCATGGCGCCGAAATTCGCGATACGCCCGAGTGCTCCGCCCGGCGCCTTACGGCCGTTGCCGGCCGAGCAACTCCCCCGTTCGTCGGGGTCGAGAATACTCTAGCGGGCCCATCCGCCGGTATTCATCTCACTCATCGGGATATCGCACCTAGTAATGACGAACGTGGTTTCGCGGACGTTTCGAGCTTCCTCGAATTTGCGTCAGGGTGACGAGGCGTGGAAAGCGAAGGGACGCGCGTGAAGCCGCTCCTGCGCCTCTTCGTCATGCTCGCAGTCGTGTGCATCGTACGCCTCTCGGCACACGCGGCAGACTGGCCCGCTCCCGTCGACGGGAGCTTCGTGGTGCCGCAGTTCCGGTTCGCCGACGGCGAGACGCTGCGCGACCTGCGCCTGCACTACGTCACCCTCGGCACGCCGCACCGCGACGCCCGCGGCCGCGTGAGCAACGCGGTGCTGATCCTCCACGGTACCGGGGGCGACGCACACCAATTCCTCAACGATCGCTTCGCCGGCGTCCTGTTCGTCCCGGGCGGCATCCTCGATGCGAGCAAATATTTCATCGTGCTGCCGGATTCGATCGGCCACGGCAGCTCGTCGAAGCCCAGCGACGGCCTGCACGCGCGCTTCCCGCATTACGGGTATCGCGACATGGTCGCGGCGGACCACGCGGTGCTCGCCGACGCGTTACACGTCGACCACCTGCGCCTCGTCATGGGCACCTCGATGGGCGGCATGCAGACGTGGCTCTGGGGCGAGACCTATCCCGCGGAGATGGACGCGCTACTGCCGCTGGCGAGCCTGCCGATCGCGATCAGCGGGCGCAATCGCGTGTGGCGCGACATGATCGTCGACGCGTTACGGGAAGACCCGGAGTATGCGGGCGGTGAGTACGCGCGCGAGCCGCTCCACGGCTTGCGCGCGGCTTGGAACATCGAGTGGATCTTCGGATCCGCGCCGCTGTACGACCAGGCGCTCATGCCGACGCAGACGGCATCCGACGCATACTTCACCGAACACGTCAAACCGGTCGCCGAGCATCTCGACGCCAACGACATGATCTATCAATTCGAGGCCTCGCGCGATTACGACCCGCAGCCCCGGCTCGGTGCGATTCGCGCGCCGCTGCTCGCCATCAACAGCGCCGACGACCAGATCAACCCGCCTGAACTCGGGATCGTCGATCGCGAGATGCGCAACGTCCCGCACGGGCGCTTCGTCCTGCTGCCGATCACTCCGCAAACGCGCGGGCACGGCACCCACACGCTGCCCGCGATCTGGGGCTCGTACTTGACCGACCTGCTCGCGCACTCGTAGCGACTAGACGACTTCGCAGACGATATCGTCGTTGGTATAGATATCGATGCGGCCGGCGACCTGGAGCGCGGCCCGCGCGATGCCTTCCGCATCGAGGGAACTGTGGCGCAGCAGCGCCATCGCGGCAGCTTGCGCGTACGGGCCGCCGCTTCCGATCGCCGCGATGCCCTCGTCGGGTTCGATCACGTCGCCGTTGCCGCTGAGCACGAAGAGATGTTCGGAGGTTCCGACGACGAGCAGCGCCTCGAGCCTGCGTAGCGCGCGATCTTGACGCCATTCCTTGGCGAGTTCGATCGACGCACGCACGATGTTGTTTTTATACTCCGCGAGCTTGCCTTCGAATTTCTCCAGGAGCGTGATTCCGTCGGCCGCGCTGCCGGCGAAGCCGGCGAGAACCGCGCCGCCGGCGATACGGCGAACCTTATGTGCGCCGTGTTTCATGATCGTCTTATCGAACGTCACTTGGCCGTCGCCCGCGATCGCGAGTTTGCCGTCGCGCCTGACGGCGAGGATGGTCGTGGAACGGATACGCATCGCGCTCTATCCCGCGCGGACGGCGCCGGTTCATGCCTGGCGAGCTACGCGTCGTAAATCGCCTCGAAGTCGAATTGCAATCCGTCCGGCGCGTCCGTACGGGATCGATAGCGAGCGCGTAACGCGCGTCGTACGCAACGTAGCGAGCGAAGTTACGACGGACGTTCTCGACGCGATCGCTCGGTCCGCTGACTTCGACTGCGATATCGGGCACGATCGGAGCGTAGCGTCGATCCACGAAGCGTCCGGCGACAGTGCGGCACCGTCGGGCATGGTGAACCCCGAAGACGATTCGAAGACGAGCGCGGAGCGCGCTCCACTTGCCAGCCCGGGTCGGCTGCAGATACCACGGCACGTCGTTCCTTACGGCGCTAGCGCGACAACCTCGCACCCGTCGCGCGCAGCGAGCGATTCGCGCCATGCGTCGATCTTCGTAAGCGCGCGTTCGGCGAGTTTGGCGCGCCGCTCGCGCTTATCGCGAATCGGCTTGCCCGGCAGCGGCGTGAAGAACGTCCAGCTCACGTTGGCGGGTTGAAAGTTATCGGTCTGCGCGTTTTGCAGATGGGCGACCACCGCACCGAGCGCGGTATCCGCGGGCACTGCAACCGGCGGCAGGCCGGAGAGCGAACGCGACGCCGCGAGCGCTGCGAGAAGGCCGCAGGCGGCCGCTTCCACGTAGCCTTCAGCGCCGGTAATCTGCCCCGCGAACCAGATCGGACCGTCGCCGCGCAAACGCAAATCCGCCAGCAGATAGCGGGGCGAATCGATGAACGAGTTACGGTGCATCACCCCGAGCCGCACCCACTCGGCGTTAGCGAGCCCCGGAAGTTTGCCGAACGCTTCTTTCTGCGCGGGCCACGTCAAGCGCGTTTGAAAGCCGACGAGATTGTACGCGGTGCCCGCGACGTTCTCTTTGCGCAATTGCACGACCGCATACGGCGTTACGAGCGTTTCGGGATGGCGCAGACCGACGGGCTTGAGCGGGCCGAAGCGCATCGCGTCCTCGCCGCGCAGCGCCATCTCTTCGATCGGCAGGCACCCCTCGAAGTACGGCGCTTTGCCGCCGGCGGCATCGGCCTCGAATTCTTTGGGCGCGTGCTTGGGCAGCGCACGCAAGTCGTCGACGAAGGTAAGGTACTGTTCGCGGGCCAGCGGGATGTTGAGGTAATCGGCGCCGTCGCCCTTATCGTAACGCGACTTCTCGTACATCTGCGTGAGATCGAGGGATTCGGTCGCGACGATCGGCGAGGCCGCATCGTAATAATGCAGCCGCGAGCGTTCGCTCGGGAGTTCGAGCGGCACGCTCGCGAGCAGCGCGTCGATCGCGGCCGAGAGGGGACTCGAGGGCAACGGCCCGCACGCGACGATCGTCGGGACGCTCGCATCGAGCGACGTAACCTCTTCGCGATGCACGACGACGCGCGGATGGCCGGCGAGCCGGCTTTCGACGAGGTTCGCGAAGATGTCGCGGTCGACCGCGAGCGCGCCGCCGGCCGGCACCGCGGCTTCGCGCGCGCTCGCGACGATGAGCGAGTCCATGCGGGCGAGCTCTTCTTTGAGCAAGCCGACCGCATTTTCGAGTGCAGCTCCGCGCAGCGAGTTGCTGCACACGAGCTCCGCGAAGCGATCGGTTTGGTGGGCGGGACCGCGCACGAGCGGACGCATCTCGTACAAATCGACGTCGCAGCCGCGCTGCGCGGCCTGCCACGCGGCCTCGCATCCCGCCAAGCCCGCGCCGATCACGCGCAGCCTCGCGCCGCCGACGCTCATACTTCCAGCGGCTCGACTTCGCGGTCGCCGGCCTCCGAATCGCTGCCGTCGGCGGCGTCGCCGCCGGCAGCGATCGCGCTCGTATCGTGCTCCTTGTCCTTGGAACACACGAAGGCTACGACGCCCCGTTTCGATTTTGCGACGACGTAGGAACCGCAGATCGGACAAGGCTCGGCGATGACCCGGTCCCACGAGACGAAATCGCACGCCGGGTAATTCGCGCAACCGAAAAACGTGCGGCCGCGCTTGGACTTACGCTCGACGACCATCCCACCGTCTTTGGGGCAGATCGCGCCCGTGTCTTTGAGGATCGGTTTGGTCGTTTTACATTCGGGATAGCCCGTGCACGAAATGAACCGCCCGAAACGACCCGTCTTGATCACCATCGGTTTGCCGCAGTTGACGCAGATCTCGTCCGTCGGCTCGTCGACGAGTTCGACTTTCGGCAGCTTCTTCTCGGCTTCTACGAGATCGCGTTCGAACGGCGTGTAGAATTCGCCGAGCACGGCACGCCAATCGCGGCCGTTTCCCTCGACCTCGTCGAGCTCGCTCTCCATCTTGGCCGTGTACTGCAAGTCCATGATGTCCTTGAAGTGCTCGGCGAGCAGGTCGTTGACTTGCATGCCGATATCGGTCGGATGGAAACGCCGATCGAGTTGCTCGACGTACTGTCGCGCCTGAATCGTCTCGACGATCGAACTATACGTCGAGGGCCGCCCGATGCCGTTCTCTTCGAGCGCCTTGACGAGCGTCGCTTCGGTAAAGCGCGGCGGAGGTTCCGTGAAGTGCTGCTTGGAGTCGAGTGACTGCTTCTCGAGCGCATCTTCGGCCGCGAGCGCCGGCAGCAGGATGCGGCCGCCCTTGCCCCTTGCGTCCCCAGTGGCCGCGGCCGGCGCTTCGTCGTCCTTGCCTTCTTCGTAGACGGCGGTGTAGCCGGCGAATTTCAGGACGCTGCCCGTCGCGCGGAACGCGTATTTCGTCGCACCGCGTAGCGGCGTCGCCGCGATATCGACCGAGGTCTGATCGTAGACGGCGGCCGCCATTTGCGACGCCACGAAGCGCTCCCAAACGAGCTGGTAGAGCCGCAATTCGTCGCGCTTGAGCACCTTCGCCAGGGACGCGGGCGTTCGGGTGACCGACGTCGGCCGGATCGCTTCGTGCGCGTCTTGCGCGCCCTCTTTGACTTTGAACGCCTTCGTGCCGCCGTGGAACTCCGGGCCGTAGGTCGCCTCGATGTACGCTTTGGCGGCATCGCGGGCGCTTTCCGAAATGCGCGTCGAGTCGGTCCGCATGTAGGTGATGAGGCCTTGCGTGCCTTCGGAGCCGAGATCGACGCCCTCGTAGAGCGCCTGCGCGGTTTGCATCGTCTTACGGACGCGAAATTTGAGCTTCCGGGATGCTTCCTGTTGGATCGTCGAGGTCGTGAACGGTGCCGCCGCGTTACGCCGCGTTTCCCGCTGTTTGACGCTCGCGATCGCATATCGGGCGTCTAGAAGGTCGGCTACGATTTGATCGGCGCGGCCGCCGTTGGTAATCTCGAACTTCTCGCCATCGATCTCGAAGAGATCGCCCGAAAAGGCGTGCTGGGAGCCTTCTTTATTGAAGATCGCGCCGATCGTCCAGTACTCGCGCGGTAAGAACGCTTCGATCTCGCGTTCCCGATCGACGATCAGCTTCACCGCGACCGACTGGACGCGCCCGGCCGAAAGCCCGCCGCGGACTTTCGCCCACAGCAGCGGCGAGATCTTATAGCCCACGAGGCGATCGAGAATCCGTCGCGCCTGCTGCGCGTTGACGCGCGGCATATCGATTTCGTGGGCGGATTCGATCGCGTGGAGCGCCGCTTCTTTTGTTATTTCGTGCAGTTCGATACGCTTGGGATTAGGAAGCTTCAGCAGTTCCGCGAGATGCCAAGCGATGGCTTCGCCTTCACGATCGGGGTCGGTCGCGAGGAAGACATCGGTCGCGGATTTGACCGCGGCCTTGAGCTCTTTGATGAGGTCGCCCTTACCTTTAATAGTCAGATAACGCGGCTCGAAACCGTGCTCGACGTCGACGCCGAGCGTGCTTTTGGGAAGATCGCGGACGTGGCCGACCGATGCCTTGACCACGTAACGTGGCGGCAAGAACTTCTTGATGGTGCGCGCCTTCGTCGGCGATTCGACGATGATCAGCGGCTTCTTCAATGGTTCCTCGTTCCTATCGGTCCCTCGACCCGGGTCTTGCGAAAACGCCCTAAGTATAGCGCCGCCGTCAAGCCCGAGGCTAAAATCCGGCCACACGCTACGGGCCGCACCGCGGCGCGCAAAACGTGCCGAACGCCGCTCGCGGGGCCTGCGACGCGTAACGTTACGCCGCTTTTGCAGCACCGTCGCTCGACGCGCCCGTGCCACGCTATCGCTGAGAATAAATCTTGCAATAATCGCGTACGCAGTATAAGATGCTTCCAAAGACGTTGACAAAACAACGTGTCAACGTTTCCACGCATCGATCGTTCCGCTGCAGCGGACGAGGGGGATTAGTTGGACAACGACATGATGGAGCCGGGCGAAATGCCGGCCGACGAAGCTTCCGCTACGAAGCCGCGTCGTAAGGCGACCCGCAAGAAAGCGGCTCCCGCCGCCCGCAAGAAAACCGCCGCTAAGAAGACCGCCGGCACGCGCAAGAAAGCCACTCCGGGACGCAAGAAGTCCGCAGTGAAAAAGACGGCCAAAAAGACGGCCAAAAAGACGGCGAAGAAAGCCGGCACCCGTAAAACGACCGCAAAAAAGACGTCGGGGCGCAAGAAATCGACCGTTAAAAAGACCGCCGGTCGTAAGAAGGCTGCCGCCAAGAAAACGCCCGGGCGTAAAAAAGCAGCTCCCGGCCGCAAAAAGGCCGTTGCCAAAAAGACCACCGCGCGCAAGACCACGAGACGCAAGAAAGCCTAGTCCCGCGCTTCCCGAGCGCTAAACGAGAAGGAGCGATCGCCGATGCGATCGCTCCTTCTCGTTACACGCCGAACGGCGGCTAGGCGAGAACCTTCGGGCCGGCCGTCAGGTCGGGTGCCGTGCCGTTATGTTCCTCGACCCAGTGGCAGGCAGCGACGTGGCCCGTCGCATACGATTTCAGCGGCGGCACTTCGATCTTGCAGCGGTCGAACGCCACGGGGCAACGCGTGTGGAAGCGACAGCCCGAGGGCGGATTGACGGGCGACGGGATGTCGCCGGCGATGATGATCCGCTTGCGCCGCCCCTCGACGGCGGGATCGGGAATCGGAATCGCCGAGAGCAACGCCTGCGTGTACGGGTGGAGCGGATTCTCGTACAAAGCGTCGCGATCGGCGATTTCGACGATCTTCCCCACGTACATCACGGCGACGCGCGTCGAGATATGTCGCACGACCGAGAGATCGTGCGCGATGAAGAGGAACGTCAAGCCGAATTGCGCTTGCAAGTCTTGCAGCAGGTTGATGACCTGTGCTTGAATCGAGACATCGAGCGCCGAAACCGGTTCGTCGGCAACGATAAACTTCGGGCTTACCGCGAGCGCTCGGGCGATGCCGATGCGCTGCCGTTGACCGCCGGAAAATTCGTGCGGGTAGCGATTGGCATGGTACGGCTGCAGGCCGACGAGCCGCAAGAGTTCCTGCACGCGCGTTTCGGCTTCGCGACCCTTCGCAAGGTGGTGAATTTGCAGCGGCTCTTTGACGATGTCGCCGACCGTCATGCGCGGATTGAGCGACGCGTAGGGATCTTGAAAGATGATCTGCATCTCCTTACGGAGTTTGCGGATCTCTTCGCGGCCGAGTTCGCCGATGTTTCGGCCTGCGAAGAGTACGTCGCCCTTCGTCGCCTCGAGCAATTTGAGCACGACGCGCCCCGCGGTCGTCTTACCCGAGCCCGATTCACCGACGAGCCCGAGCGTTTCGCCCTTGCGGATCGTGAAGTCGATTCCGTCGACCGCTTTGACGTCGCCCACGTGACGCGAGAAAACGCCGGCATTGATCGGGAAATATTTGTAGAGATCGCGGACTTCGACCAAATCCGGCTCCGGGATCCCGCCGTTCATGCGACCGCCGTTTCGGGAGCCGCACCGGCCGCGCTATCGGGAAGCGACGGCGCAGTGGCGACCGCGAGCGTCCGCTCGCCTTCGGTTCGCTCGTCGTACAAGAAGCACCGTGCGACGTGACCGCCGCCGAAATCGTAGAGCGGCACGGGCCGATCGCAGATCGGCATGCGGTATTTGCAGCGCGGCGCGAACGAACAGCCGGGCGGAATACGCAAGAGGTTGGGCGGTTGTCCTTCGATCGGCACGAGCCGGCCGTGTTCCCGGTCGTCGAGCCGCGGCACCGACGCCAGCAGTCCCATCGTATAGGGATGCTTCGGCTCGCCGAAGATCTGCGTGGCGGAGCCGTATTCGATCATGTTGCCGGCGTACATGACGAGCACGTTCTGGCACGTTTCGGCGACGACTCCGAGATCGTGGGTGATCATCACGATCGCCGAACCCAAACGCTGCTGCATCTCGTTCATGAGGTCGATGATCTGGGCCTGAATCGTAACGTCGAGGGCCGTCGTCGGTTCGTCGGCGATCAGAACGTCGGGATCGCACGAAAGCGCCATCGCGATCATCACGCGTTGCCGCATGCCGCCGGAAAGCTGATGCGGATACTCGCGAACCCGCTTTTCCGGAAGCGGCATGCGCACGACTCGCAGCATGTCGACGGTCTTGGTGAACGCATCTTTTTTATTGAGTTTGAGATGCAGCGCGACGGCTTCGGAAATCTGGTCGCCCACGGTTAAAACCGGATTGAGCGACGTCATCGGGTCCTGAAAGATCATCGCGATATCCTTACCGCGGATCTTGCGCATCTCGGCTTCGCTCTTCTGTAAGAGGTTCGCGCCGCGTAGCGAGATCGTGCCGCCATCGATGCGCCCGGGAGGCATCGGGATGAGGCGCATGATGGAGAGCGCGTTGACCGATTTGCCCGAACCCGATTCGCCGACGATGCCGAGCGTCGAGCCGCTATCGACGGAGTACGAGAGGCCGTTGACCGCGCTGACGAAACCGTCGTCGGTCTTGAAGCCGACGCGGAGATTGCGAACTTCCAGGAGCGCCAAGGTACGCTAAATTCCCGTGATGCTCAATACGACGGCAAAGAACACCATGGCGATCGCGACGTAGCTCGTCAGCCGCGCGAGCTGCTGATCGAAGCCCAGCCGTGGCCGATAGGCCGATTCGACCCGGCCGCCGATGGTACCCGAGAGCCCTTCTTGCTTTGTCGTTTGGAACGCAAGCAGTAAGACGAGTCCGACCGCGAGGATCAAGAACGAGGCGGCGAAGGTGTGCGTGAGCCACGGCGCGTTTGCAGCGAGACCCGACTTGTGCGCGAATTGAAACGCCTGAAGTTGTTTGAGCACTTCGGGGTTCAACGTCGCCGACGGGTTCGGCAACGACTTGCCGGCCGCGCCCAGCGGTGCTCCCTGCGGCGGGGCGAGCGGCCCGGCTGCCGTCGTGGCGGCGGCGATGAACGTGGTTGCGAGCTGCGATATCACGGTGGTACTGCGTTCCCCTCGGACGATATGGCTCCGAGCACGACGAGGCGGCCCGAACCGAACCTGGGTTCTGGTTGCGCGGGCGCGCTCCCGCTGGCCCTAACGGACGGCCGTCGCCCCCGCGATGCTCCGAATGCGCGCGGCGATGCTTTCACCCGAAAGCCCGAAGCTCGCGCGCTGGAGCGGCTGCTTGTCGTGCTGGATGAGGATATTCGGTACGCCGATACGTTCGACGTTCACGCCGAGATCGCGGTCGGCCACGAACTCGACCACGGCCGACCCGAACCCCCCGGCAAGCGAATGTTCCTCGAGCGTGATAAATTTGCGATGCGTTTGCGCGAGTTCGACCAGCAGCGCTTCGTCGAGCGGTTTGACGAAGCGCATATTGACGACCGTCGGCTTCATGCCGGGATCGCCGATGAGATCGTAGCCGTCGAGGGCGTAATCGCAGGTGTTGCCCAGCGCGAGGAGCGCGATGCCGCTACCCTCCCGCAGCACTTCGCCACGACCGTGCGCGATTGCCGCCGGCGCTTCGAGATGATTGCCTTGCGAGTTGCCGCGGGGATAGCGGATCGCGACCGGCGTGCCGAGCGAGATCGCGTGCTCGAGCATCGGCAACACTTCCGCTTCCGTCCGCGGCGCCATGATCGTCATGTACGGCAACGTGCGCATGAAGGCGATATCGTACAGGCCCATGTGGGTCGGACCGTCGTCGCCCGCGACCCCGGCGCGGTCCATACAAAGCACGACGGGCAGATTTTGAATGACGATATCGTGCACGACTTGATCGTAGGCGCGTTGCATGAACGTCGAGTAGATCGCGACGACCGGCCGCAGACCCGCGGTTGCGGCTCCGGCGGCGAAGCACACCCCGTGCGCCTCGGCGATGCCGACATCGAAGTACCGGTCGGGATGCTTCTTGGCGAAGCGCTTCAGTTGCGTACCGTCGGGCATCGCGGCGGTGACCGCGACGATGCGCCGGTCCCGATCCGCCAAGGTCACGAGCGCGTCGGCGAACGCCTCGGAGAACGTCGCGCGAGCACTGGACTTAAATTCGATCTTGCCGTTTTCGAGTTCGAAGGGGCCGACGCCGTGAAACGTGCGCTTATCGAGCTCGGCGGGCTCGAAGCCCTTGCCCTTGACCGTGCGGACGTGCAGCAACACCGGGCCCGCGATCTTCTTTGCATTGGCGATGACGTCGACGAGCGTATCGTAATCGTGGCCGTCGATCGGGCCGACGTAGCGAAATCCCATCTCTTCGAAGATGACGGCGGCTTTCGGTTCGCTCGAAACGAAGCGCATGCCGGCCTCTTCCGCCGTCGAGAGCGCCTTTCGCGCGGTATCGCCGAAGGGCACGTGACCGAGCAGATCTTTTATCTTCTCGCGCGCGGTGTTGAACAGCGGCTTGGAACGCAGCGTGCCGAGGTACTTATCGAGCGCACCGACGTTGGGCGCGATCGACATCTCGTTGTCGTTGAGAATGACGATGAAGTTCGACTTGAGCTGGCCCGCGTTGTTGATCGCTTCGAAGGCGAGGCCGCCCGTGAGGGCGCCGTCGCCGATGATCGCGACGACCGTCTCGTTGGTGCCGGCGAGATCGCGCGCCTTCGCCATGCCCAGCGCCGCCGAGATCGACGTCGATGCGTGGCCCGCTCCGAAGCAGTCATACTCGGATTCCGAACGCATCGCGAACCCACTGAGGCCGCCGCCGGTGCGGATCGTCATCATTTGGCCGGCACGGCCGGTCAACATCTTATGGACGTAAATCTGATGGCTGACGTCCCAAACGATCTTGTCCCTGGGCGCGTCGAGCACTTTGTGCAGCGCCAGCGACAGTTCCACGACGCCGAGATTCGGGCCGAGGTGGCCGCCGTTCTTCGAGCATGCCTCGACCAGCAATTCGCGGATTTCGTTCGCTAGTACGTCGATCTCCGGACGCGGAAGCGCTTTGAGATCGCGCGGGGAGGCAATACGTTCCAGTACCATTTCACGATCTTAGACGGCGGCAGGCGCAAACCCCACGCCCGGTGCAGAGGCTCTCAATGACGACCGCTCCGGACGCACCGCAGGCGACGCCGATCCACGTGGGCCGGCGGCGGCGGGTGCTGACCGATGTCGCGCGGATCTTTTCGACGGTCCTCAATCCGTTTCTCACGGCCCTCGCGCTCTTCGTCATCCTCGCGCATGCGAAAGCCACCGATGCCGTTTCGTTCTGGTACTTACTGTTCGGCAGTACGTTCTTTACGTCGGTCGGGCCGATGCTCTACGTGCTCTGGCTCTACGCGACGGGCCGCATCACCGATCTCGATATGTCGGTCCGCGCCGAGCGGCAGAAGGTGTTCGGGGCGTTCGTTATTTTCTACGCGGCCGGCACGGTCGCGCTCTACGTAACCCACGCACCGGCGCTCATGACGGCCTCGATGGCGGGCTACACTGCGGCTTCCCTCATCGTCCAGTTCATCACGCGAACGTGGAAGATCTCGACGCATGCGCTCGGCATAACCGCCCCCCTCGTCGTGCTGATCTATATGTACGGTCCGCAGCCGCTGCCGTTTCTCGTGCTGATCCCGATCGTCGGCTGGTCCCGCATCTGGCTCAAAGCGCACACGCTCTTACAAGTCGTCGCGGGCACGGCGCTCGGCGCTCTCTCCGTCCTCTTCTTCCTACGCGTGTTCCGGCTTTTTTAGAGCGCGCTCACCCCAGGGTGCGCACTCCGACGGGCGCGGCGCTGTCGACGCTATCGCCCTCGCGCACGACGGCCAACGTCTCGATTAAGGCGTGACGGAAGGCCCCAAGCGAGCCCGTCGTCAGAAACCGCGTGCGACCGGAACCTCGAAGGTTCGCGTTCGAGCGAACGAACGCCGCCGCGCGGGCGGTCTGCGCGAGCGCGGGATCGATGACGCGCACGTCGGGCGGGAGTAACGCCGCGAAGTGCGTTTCCAACAGCGGGTAATGGGTGCATCCGAGAACGAGCGTATCGAGGGGCACGAGGAAAGGATCGAGCGCGGCCGCTACAGCTGCGCGTGCCGCGGGACCCGTGAGGATTCCGGCTTCGACCAGCGGCACGAGTGCGGGAGCGCCGACTTCTTGCACGACGGCATCGTTTGCGCGCGCGCGGATCGCGTCGCCATAGGCCCCCGACGACGCCGTCGCATTGGTCGCGATGATGCCGATACGGCGTGCCCCGGTTGCGACGACGTCATCCGCGGCCGCGACGATCAGATCGAGAATCGGCACGCGCGACGGTGGCCAGCCGTGCTTCGCGGCCACCGCGCACGTCGTGTTACAGCCCATGACGATCGCATCGACGCCGGCCGCTTCCAGCATCGCGACGTTGTCGCGGGTCAACGCGACGATCGCCTCCGGCGACTTATCGCCGTATGGAACGTGCGCCTGATCCGCCAAATAGACCACGTCTTGGTCCGGCAACTGCGCGCGAACGTGACGCAGGACGGTCAGCCCGCCGAGTCCGGAATCGAAGATGCCGAGAATGTTACCGGTCGTCCACGGAGGTTGCCGACGATACCGACGTCGGGGACGCGGCGTAATCGCCGACGCCGTCGGCGATCGCCGTCGCGATTTTGGCCATGAACGCGCTCGAACGCAGGAACTCGGCGTCGGCCCGATTCGACATGAAAGCCGTCTCGATCAAGATCGACGGCATCGACGCGTGGTGGATCACGTAGAAGTTTTCCTTGCGAATGCCGTCGTCTTTGGTCGGCAGCGTGGCCGCGAAACGCGCGTGAACGAATTGGGCAAGCGGGAAGGACGCCGCCGTGTAGTAGTACGTCGTCGTCCCGTTGAGCGAACCGGAGGTAAAACTGTTCGTGTGCATGCTGATGAAAAGCCGCGCGCCGGCGGCATTGGCGATGTCGTCGCGCGCCTGCAGTTCGTCGTGCGCCGAGTCGTTGGGGGCGAAGACATCGACGTCGGTCTCGCGCGTCAGCTTTACCTGCCAGCCGCGGGCTACGAGCACGTTGCGCAAGCGCTTGGAGAGATCGAGGTTGAGATCTTTTTCGACGAGCCCATTTTGCGCCGCACCCCCATCGCTTCCGCCGTGACCCGGGTCGATGACGATGAGTCTGCCGTTTCCGGCCGCCATCGGCGCGGGCCCGGGCGCGAACTTCCACGCGGGGCCGGGCGTATCGCCGGCCTCCGGAGCGGGCGTCGGCGGCGGAACGATCGACGAGACGATCTTGCCGTTGGTAACCTCGCCGTATCCGACGCGTTGCCCGTTCGTATCGTCGCGTGCTTCGACGGCAACGGTCAGGCCGCCCGGTTCCGGCACGATCGTTACGACGCGCGGCGTCGCAAGCGTGAAGGCCAGGCGAACCGTTTGCAGCCGATCGGTCGGACCGACGAACGATTTCATGCGCAACGATTGCACGGCGGAATTCTGTAAGGGCAGTTCCTGCGTCGGGATGGTGAGCGTAGCCGGCTTTAGATCGACGTACCAGCGGCTATCGGGCAGCCGATGCCACTCGTACGTGACGTCGCCCGAAATCTTGAGATGCACGCGCAATCCGTCATCGGTATCGTCGGACGAAAAATCGGTGATCTGCGCGACGCCGAGCCCCGCGGCGGTCGGCGTCGCTGCCGCCGCGACCGCGACCGGCGGCAACGTCTGACGCAGGCCGCCGCGCACGGGTCCGGAGACGACGGGTGGCGGCGAAGCCGGCGCGACGCCGCGCGCATCGCGCACGACGAGCGGGGTAAGCGCGACCGTCGACCCGCCGTCGGCCGGGATGTTGGTCCCGCCGAGCGCGACGCCCGGCGGCGCGAACGCAAGCGAAACGGTGTTGGCCGAATCGCTCGGCACGAGGACGTGCGTACTGCCGGGCGCGGTCGCGAAATCGACGATGGTCATCGGATTCTTGGGAGTTCCGCCGACGGCGACCGAGACGCCCTTGAGCCCAGCTCCGGCAATTCCACGGTCGTGTTCCAGAGTCGATCCGATGCCCAGGAACGCGAGCGAAACGTTATCGTCGGTAGCATCGGAGAGACGTTTGAAATGCAACGGAGACGCACCGTGAAAAGTCAGGATCGTGACGCGGCTCTCCGTGCGGACGTCGAGACCCGCGAGCTGCGGCTGGAGTACCGTCGTCGTGCCGTCGTCGACAGGTACGACGTGAAGCGCTCGTGCGAGGTCCAGAAACGGCATGAAGACGACGCCGCCCGAGACGTACGGCGCAAACGGTGCGGCCTGGGTGATGCCGTCGACGCTGTAACGTGTGTCGCCGATCGTCAACGTGACGGTCTTACGATCGCCGCCCGTAACGATAACGTATTTTTGCCCCGGCTGATACGCGAGCGTGGCACCGAGTTTGCTTAAGAAGCGTCCGAGACCGGGGTCGTCGCTGCCGATTGCGAGCGCCCCGGCGCGCAGTTGTGGACGTTCGAAGAGCAATTGCGTGCCCGCGTACCAGAAGCTCGCGGCCGCGTTTCCGGTCCCTGCACGCGCCGGAAGAACGCTCGTCGCTACGAGCGTTGCGAGGACGGAAAGAGCGCTAAAAGCTCTGACGCGTGAGCGGTTCATCGAGCTCAAGGTGACCTCCAGGAAGCGTGGAAACGCGCGCTCCATCGACGCGTACCTGTACGGCCGTAATGCCGGACAGCGACGTCAACGTCCAAACCAGCGCTTTGAACTCGCCGCTCTCACCGTAGCTTCCGCTTTGCGGAGTTGCGACGGCACCGCCGAGATCGACGGTCGCAGTCGTACCGGCAACGCGCACGGAGCGCGCGATGGTTCCCGTCGGAAAACGTACGGCGGGCGTTTCGGCCGGCGGGCCGGCGAGAACTTGGGCAGTCGCGTAGAAAGCCACACTATCTATATCGGAAGCTTTGGGACTGAGCGATACCGACCACTTCGCGAGCGTATCGGATTGGGGCTTTACGTAATAGACCGCGACCGACCGGCAGGCTTCATCTGCAGTGGGACGGACGACGAACCGATACCCGATGAATACGGCGACGGCGAGCAGCGCGACGACGACGAGAGCGCGCAGCACCTTCATTGGCTATTGCGATTCGTCGTCGCCGCGTGAGGCTACTGCAAGTAGGTTTCGACCGTGCCCTCAGCGCGAAGCTTCGCGGCCTCAGTATCCTGCCGAATTCTGCGCGCGCGCGCCGTTGGCGCAACAGATCGTAGTACCGGTCGAGTTCGACTTGAACGTCGCTCAGACGCTTTCGTTCGGTGGCGTCGAGCGCGCGCTCCGCGGCCGCGTCGAAGAGCCGGTGCTCTTCGGCGACGAGTTGCTCGATGTGGCCGTGGATATCGGTCTCGTTCATACCGTTCCGCTATCGGCATCGCCGATGCTTGCGTCGACGAGCGTGACCTGCTGGGTGACCATGCCCGTGTCGTCGGCGGCCGTCACCGCTTCCCGGGCGTCATCCTCGCGCTCGGTTTCAGGGGTCAGGCGTTCGATATCGTCGTTATGCATGAGCGCCTCGTACCCAAAGCGCCGCCGAACGTACGCGTTGCCTCTGCCCACCGAGCGGTCGATCGGCGCCCAACATGGCGTCGTTCGTGCGCGCCGTCGACCGGCTAAACGCTCCCGTGCGTCGCAGTCGCGATGAGGCGCGCGGCATTGCCGTGCATGATCGCCCGCACAACCGCCGGGCCCAAACCTAGCGCCGCGATACCGTGCGACTCGCTCGCGTAGGCGTGCGGAAAGACCGGAAAATCCGTGCCGTAGAGCACGCGCTCGGCATGCTCCTCGATGCGCGTTCGAAACGACGCGAGATCGAGCGTTCCGTGCATCGGGGAGTCGGGCGCGAAGACCATCGTCGTATCGAGATGCAGCTGCGGATAGAGTTTCATCAGCGCGAAATAGCCGGCGGTATCGGGAGCGCCGAAATGGGCGACGACCACGTTTAACGCCGGATGCGCCTCGAGTACGCGCTCGATGCGTGCGATACCGGCGCCAGGCTCGTGACGCCACGGAATCGGCCCGGCGTGCACGAGTAAGAACGCTCCGCGCCGCGCGAGCTCGTCATAGACGGGCGCGAAACGCACGTCGTCGGCGGCGAGCCGCTGCACGTCTTCGTGCAGTTTTAGCCCGATGCAGCCGTCGTCGAGCGCGGCCCGCACATCGTGCACGTACGCAACGTCGTCGAGATGGACGGTCGCAAGGGGCAATCCGAAGCGATCCAGCGCGCGCGACGTTTGAGCGAGCCACGCGTTGAGGTCGCGCGCCATGCCCGGTTTGTGAGCGTAGCTGCAGAAGACGAAGCGCTCGCAGCCGTTCGCACGCAGGACGGCCGCAACCTCGCCAGGCTCGCTCGGCTGCGCGCTCAGATCCCACGAGCTGTGCTCCGCGAACCAGCGCCGGATCGCCGCAAACAATGTCGGCGGATGCAGATGCGTGTGAACGTCGATCATGAAACGTCGCCGTGGATGCCCGCTGGGCCGGCCCGTAAGAACGCTTCGCGCCCGGCGGCGACGCGGCGTGCGAACCGTGCGCCGCTCACGATCGTGCGCCGATGGCGCGCGGCTCCCACGACGCCGGTCGCATCGGATGGCACGATCTCGAACTCGACGCCCGTTTCATCGACGGCGACGACCGTGGCGACGGCTCGCACCGGAATGCCGGAGGCGGTCGGCGCGGTGTGCGTCATGTCGACCCGGACGCCCAAACTGTGTTCGTCTTCAGCGAGGTACGGCAAGATCGTCTCGAGTGCCGCCCACTCCATGATCGCGACGAGCATCGCGGTGGCGAGCACGCGCGGCATCCCGGCCCAGCTTGGAATTTCCGGAAGCAGACCCGGAACGGTAAACCGTTCGGCGACGACGATTTCCACGGTATGCGAGATGCCGATGGGAATCGGCCGCATCAACCGTTGCCGGCGCGGAACACGAGCTGCTGGGGATAGCAGCCGAACGGCAAGCCGGCATTCACGTTGCGACCTCGACCCGCCCCTGCGCGCGCGCTTGCGATTGGCAGCGCTCCTCGATCGGCGCCGAATGACCGTGGCGTACATACCGTCCCTTGCCGAACTCGCGTGCAACGGCGTGAGAATCCCGCTTACGTCCCGTTAGACCTGCCATCACGTAGAGGCATCGCGTGCGGGCGTGTGGGCGTCGGCGTCAGAGCCGCTTCAGCGCGCGTCGCCGGACGTATTCCAAGACGACGCCGTACGCGACGTGCGACGCCCAGGCGTTGAGGCGTTCGCTGCGCGAGTAGCGATCCCAACTCCGGCCGAGTTTGAGCATCGGAATCAGAATCCGGTCCGATAGGACGAAAAGACCGGTGCCGAAGGCGACGCCGCCGCCGGCAGCGAGCCATCCCAACGGTCGCGTCGCCGCCACGTACGCGCATGCGAACGCGATGCCGAACGCGTAGTGCAACGCACGAGCGGTCACGTGGGAACGTCGTTCGCTCGCGAGCCCGGGTACGAACGTTCCGACGAGCCGGACGACGGCCTCGATCGCCTCGACCTCTTCGTCGCGATCGTCGCTCGCACGATCGCGTTCGAGGAGCGTTGCCAAGCCGTCTTGCACGACGTCCATCGCGAACGCCGCAGCCACGCCGGCCGCCGTCCCGACGAGCGCCGTTCGCGCTACCGGCTTCACCGTAAAGTTTCCATCACGCTCGTCAGACGACGAACGTCGGGGAAACGGCGCGGAGTATCGCGGTGGTGCGGAGTATGGCCCGTGTAATGGGACCGCGCGTGTACAATCTGTTCCCGACCTTAGCCGGGCCGCTTGCGACGTGGCCGTCGCACTTCGAGCGAATCGCGGCCATGGGCTTCGATTGGGTGTATGTCAATCCGATTCACGCGACGGGGGGCTCGGGGAGTCTCTACGCGGTCGCAGATTACTATAAACTCAATCCACTTTTGCGCGGCGCGAGCCTGCGCGATGACGACGAGCAGATTCGCGCGATGGTCGGCGCGGCCCGCGAACGCGGACTCGCCATCATGTTCGATCTCGTCATGAATCACACCGCGAACGACTCGCACCTCGTGCGCGAGCATCCCGCTTGGTACGCACGCGACGCCGCGGGCGCCGTACGCGCCCCCTCCGCAGTCGATTCCGAAACGGGCGACGCCACGGTGTGGGGCGATCTTGCGGAGCTCGATTTCGGCGCACGGCCCGAGCGGGCGGAGATCGTCGCCTATTTCGCCGCGGTCGTGCGGCACTACATCGGCCTCGGCGTGCGGGGCTTCCGCTGCGATGCCGCTTATCAGGTTCCGGGCGACGTGTGGTCGGTGCTCATCGCGGCGGCGCGCGAGACCGAACCGGCCACAGTGTTCGCCGCCGAAACGCTCGGCGCGCGGCTCGAGGAGGTCGCGCAACTCGGGCCCGCCGGCTTCGATTTCTTCTTCAACAGCTCGAAGTGGTGGGATTTTCGCTCGAGCTGGCTGCTCGAGCAGTACGAACTTTTTCGGCACGTCGCGCCGTCGATCGCTTTTCCCGAAAGTCACGACACGCCGCGCGTCGCCGCCGAGCTGACCGGCCGCGACGATGCCACGATCGAAGTGGAGTATCGCTTCCGCTATCTCTTCTCGGCGTTCTTCTCCAGCGGCGTGATGATACCGATGGGCTTCGAATTCGGCTTCGCGCGCAAGCTCGACGTCGTAACGACGCGCCCGAGCGATTGGGAAACGCCGCGCTTCGATCTGCAGCCGTTCATCGCCGACGTCAATGCGATGAAAGCCGCGCTCCCCGCCCTCAACGAAGAAGGCGCGGAACGGCTGCGGCCGCTCGGAGGCGATGCGATCGCGCTCGTGCGCTCCGGCGCAGCCGCGGGCGATGTTACGGTCGCGGTGCTCAATCCGTCCGACGACGTAACGGCGCTCGTCGAGTGGACCGTCCTGGCCGAGACGCTCGCGGGAACGCCGCGCGACGTGACGCCGCACGTCAGCGCGAAACGCCGCAGCGGCGATGGCGCCGTCGCATTGCAACCGTGGGAGATGCGCGTGTTCGCTCGCGAAGAGCCGGCCGCGCGAGAACCGGCCTGCGATATGGCGCCGCAAGACCGGGTACGCCCGGTCGTTATCGAACGCGTTACGCCGCAACTCGACGGCGGGCGCTTTCCGATCAAACGGGTCTTAGGCGAGACGGTCGTCGTCGAGGCCGACGTCTTCCGCGAAGGTCACGACGCGCTCGCGGCTCGGCTGCTCTTTCGCGAAGCCGGTGCCCCCGAATGGCACGAAAGCGAGCTCTCCTATCTTACGGACGATCGCTACCGCGGATCGTTCGAGGTCGCGCAGATCGGACGCTATACGTATACGATCGAAGCGTGGCCCGATGCGTTCGCGACGTGGCGCCACGATGTCGCGTTGAAACGCGCCGCAGGTCAGACGCTTCAAACCGAACTCGCGGAAGGTCGAACGCTCGTCGCCGCAGCCGCACGGCGGGCCGTGCCGAGCGACGCGGCGACGCTGCGGACCTTCGACCGCGACCTAGATGCGCTCGCAAGCGACGGAGCTCGCGCCGACGTGCTCTGCAGCGACGCGCTCGCCGCGCTCGTCGCGCGCGCCCCCGACCGGTCGCTCGCGACGCGCCACGTTCCCGCATTCGACGTGGATGTCGACCGTACGGCGGCGCGCTTTTCCGCGTGGTACGAGCTTTTCCCGCGGTCGCAGAGCACCACGCCGGGGCGGCACGGCACCTTTGCGGATGCGGCGCGGCGACTGCCCGCCATCGCGGCGATGGGCTTCGATATCGTGTATCTACCGCCGATTCACCCGATCGGGCACGCCTTTCGTAAGGGACCGAATAATACGCTCGCGGTCGGGCCGGACGACCCCGGCAGTCCCTGGGCGATCGGCAACGCCGACGGCGGACATACCGCGATCGAACCCAAACTCGGCACGCTTGCGGATTTCCGGCGCTTCGTCGCCGCGGCGCGCGCGAACGGTCTCGACGTGGCACTCGACTATGCCCTGCAATGCTCGCCCGACCATCCCTACGTACGCGAGCATCCCGAGTGGTTCGCGTTCCGCAGCGACGGCACGATCAAATACGCTGAGAATCCCCCGAAAAAGTATCAGGACATCGTCAACTTCGATTGGTACGGGCCTGCGGTTCCGGCCCTCTTCGCCGAACTTCGCGACGTCGTCGAATTCTGGATTGCGAGCGGCGTGCGCGTCTTCCGCGTCGACAACCCGCACACCAAGCCGTTCGCATTCTGGGAATGGATGATCGCCGACGTGCGCTCGCGTCATCCCGAAACGCTCTTTCTCGCCGAAGCGTTCACCCGACCCAAAGTCATGACGCGTCTCGCCAAAGCCGGTTTTTCGCAATCCTACACCTATTTTACGTGGCGCAACACGAAGGACGAACTGACCGCTTATACGACCGAACTCGCCGGAAGCGAAATGGCCGACCATTTCCGGCCAAACTTCTGGCCGAACACGCCCGATATTCTGCCACCGTTCCTGCAGACGGGCGGCCGGGCTGCATTCCGCATCCGCCTGGCGCTCGCAGCGACCCTCTCGAGTTCGTACGGGATCTACAGCGGTTTCGAACTTTGTGAAAATGCGGCGCTGCCCGAGCGCGAAGAATACGCCGATTCCGAAAAATACGAGATCCGTCAGCGCGCGTACGACGCACCCGGCAATCTTTCAGCGGAAATCGCACGCATTAATGCGATCCGGCGCGAGAACCCGGCCCTCCAGGATTGGCGCAACGTCACGTTCTACCGCGCGGACGACGATGCGGTGCTATTCTACGGAAAACGAACCGGCCGCAACGTCATTCTCGTTGCGATCAACCTCGATCCGTTTGCGGCGCGCGACGCGGTACTCTGGCTTCCGACGGGCGAACTCGGCATCGCGGACGACGAGCCGTACGCGGTCGGCGAGCTCCTCGCGCAGACCCGGCACGTGTGGCGCGGCTCGGCGCACCGCTGGCGGCTCGACCCGCAAACCAACCCCGCGGCGATCTTCCGCATCGACGTGACGCCCAAATGAACGACGCGAACGATCCGCTGTGGTTTAAGGACGCCGTGATCTATCAAGTCCACGTCAAGGCGTTCTTCGATGCGAGCGGCGACGGCATCGGCGACTTCCGCGGGCTGACGGAGAAACTGGACTACATCAAAGATCTCGGCGCGACGTGCGTTTGGCTCTTGCCGTTCTTTCCGTCACCCATGCGCGACGACGGCTACGACATCGCGGATTACCGCAACGTCAATCCGGCCTTCGGCACGATGCACGATTTCCGGGCCTTCGTCAAAGCCGCGCACGAACGGGATATCCGCGTGCTCATCGAGCTCGTCGTCAATCATACGTCGGATCAGCATGCGTGGTTTCAACGCGCGCGCCGCGCCAAACCCGGGTCCGTTTGGCGCGATTTCTACGTCTGGAGCGACACGGACCAAAAATACGCGGGCACGCGCATCATCTTCACCGATACCGAGACGTCGAATTGGACGTGGGATCCGATTGCCGGCCAGTACTATTGGCATCGCTTCTTCTCCCATCAGCCCGATCTCAATTTCGACAATCCGCGCGTAATCGAAGCGCTTTTGAACGTGATGCGCTTTTGGCTCGATACCGGCGTCGACGGCTTGCGGCTCGACGCCGTTCCGTATCTCTGCGAACGCGAAGGCACCAATAACGAAAACCTTCCCGAGACGCACGGCGTGATCAAGATCCTGCGCGCGGTACTCGATAACGAATACGCAGACAAAGTCTTCCTCGCCGAAGCGAACCAGTGGCCCGAAGACGTACGTCCCTATTTCGGCGACGGCGACGAATGCCACATGGCGTTTCACTTCCCATTGATGCCGCGCATGTTTATGGCGATCGCGGAAGAAGACCGCTACCCGATCATCGACATCATGCGTCAAACGCCGGAAATTCCGGCGACGTGCCAGTGGGCGATCTTCCTGCGCAACCACGACGAGATGACGCTCGAAATGGTCACCGAGCGCGAACGCGATAAGATGTATGCGATCTACGCGACCGAAGCACGCGCGCGCATCAACGTCGGCATTCGCCGGCGCCTCGCGCCGCTTATGGAAAACGATCGACGCCGTATCGAACTCCTACTGGGATTGCTGCTTTCGATGCCGGGGACGCCGATCGTGTATTACGGCGACGAACTGGGCATGGGGGACAACATCTTTTTAAGCGATCGCGACGGCGTGCGCACGCCGATGCAATGGTCGATCGACCGCAACGGCGGCTTCTCGCGGGCCGATCCCGCGCGGCTCTTCTTGCCGCCGATCATGGATCCGGTGTACGGATTCCAGAGCGTCAACGTCGAGTCGCAAGGACGCAGCCCGTCGTCGCTCATCAATTGGCTGCGCAAGCTGATCGCCGTGCGCCAAGGCTACAAAGTCTTTGGGCGCGGCACCCTCGATTTCCTGACACCGACCAATCGCAAAGTGATCGCCTACGTACGCGCCCACGGAAACGAACGCGTCCTCTGCGTCGCCAACCTCTCACGCACGGCGCAGCAAGTCGCGCTCGACCTCAGCGCGTACGCCGGCCTCGTTCCGGTCGAAATGATCGGGTGGAGCCCCTTTGCGGCCATCGGCGACGAGCGATACGTGCTGACGTTGCCGGGCCATGGATTCTTTTGGTTCTTCCTCTCGGAAACGGCGCTCGCGCCGGCCTGGGCGGCCGAATTGCCGGGGCAATTGCCGGAGTTACATACGCTGGTTCTGCCCCGCGAGGTCGATGCGTCGCATCTCGGCGGCAAAGCGCTAGCGCTCTTCGAACGCGATATTTTGCCCGCCTATTTGCCCAAACAGCGCTGGTTTGCAGATAAGGACGCGACCGTTACGGACGCGGAGCTGATCGACGTCGTACGGCTCGAGGGTAAGGACGTCGCCGCGTATTTTGCGATCGTCGACGCGCATCAGCGCTATTTCGTTCCGATGGTGATCGACGACGAAAGCGATGACGACGAACGCACGGCCGCGCTCGCGCGCGCGACGCTCGCGCGAACGCGGCGCGGAGCGCAGAGCGGTTATCTCTACGACGCCTTCGCGATCGATGCGTTCGTCGTCGCGCTGTTGGACGACGTCCGTGCGGGACGCGAAACCGTATCCACGCGCGGCGGCACCTTCGTCGCGACTCCCTCGCGCGCCCTCGCCGGCGTGGAACGTAGCGAGCGGCCGCGCGTGCGCCGCATGGACGTAGAACAGAGCAATACCTCCGTCGTCGTCGACGAGCGGCTCGTCATCAAGGGGTACCGGCGCGTGCATGCGGGCGCGCAACCCGAACTCGAGATCGCGCGTTTCCTCGATGTCGTCGGCTACGACAACACGCCGGCACTCTACGGCTACGTCGAATATCGCGACGCCGCCGGCGCTTCGACTGCCGTCGCAATCGTGCAGCAGTACGTCGAGAGTCAAGGCGACGGCTGGGCGGCGACGACCGCCTATCTCGAACGCTTCTTCGACCGGCAACGCGAAACGATGGGGACGCCCGCGGCGCCCGCTCCCGACGATTACCATGCGATCTTCATGCAGCGCGCGCACCGTCTGGGCGTGCGGACCGCGGAAGTTCATCGCGCGTTCGCAACGTCGACCGGCGATCCGGCCTTCGAACCCGAGCCCGCTACGCAAGCCGATCTCGATACCTGGAGCGCCCAAGCCCGCACGAGCGCACAACGAGCGCTCGATACGCTCGCGCTTGCGCTCGACCGCGTCCCGGCCGATCTGCGCGAATTCGCCCATGGGTTGCTCCCACGTCGCGGCGAAATAGCCGAGCGGCTGACGTTGCCGCCGCTGGGCGATACGTCCGTCATGAAAACGCGATTCCACGGCGATTATCATCTCGGTCAAGTCCTCGTACTCGCCGACGACTTCATGATCGTCGATTTCGAAGGCGAACCCGGTCGCCCGCTCGACGAACGGCGCCGCAAATCATCGCCCCTGCGCGACGTCGCGGGCATGTTGCGTTCGATCGATTACGCGGCCGTGAGCGGCATGCGCGGTGCCGCGAGCGGGCGCGCCGAGGATACGAGCGCGCTCGAACCGCTCGCGCACGATTGGGAACGCCGCACCGTCGAAGCGTTTCTCGCCGGCTACCGCGAGACGATCGTCGGCTCGCCGTCCTATCCGGCAGACGCCGCGCTTGCGGAGCGGCTACTCGAACTCTTCGTGCTCGAAAAGGCGTTCTACGAAATGTCGTACGAACTCGCGAATCGTCCCGGGTGGGTACGCATCCCGCTCGAAGGCATTCGCGGGCTGCTCGATGGCCGCGACGCGGCGGAACTCGCACATGTACGCTGACCTCGACACCGCAGCGGTCGCCTCGATCGTTCGCGGCACGCACGGCGATCCGTTTGCGGTGCTCGGCATGCACGCGACGCGCGGCGGCGCCGTGACGGTGCGCGCGTTTCTCCCCGACGCGACGCGCGTCGCCGTCGTCGCCCTCGCTTCGAATACCGTCGCGTTCGACTTGACGCGCATCGACGGCGCGGGCTTCTTTGCAGGCGATGGTGCGGCGCTCGCACCGTTCGCCTATCGGCTGCGCGTAACGTCAGGCACGACGACGAGCGACATCGAAGATCCGTATCGCTTCGCGCCCGTGCTCGGCGAACTCGATCTGCATCTCATCGGCGAGGGCCGCCATGCCAGGCTCTGGGAAAAGTTCGGCGCCCATCCGATGCGTCTCGACGGCGTCGAGGGCGTGGCGTTCGCGCTCTGGGCGCCCAACGCTCGCCGCGCGAGCGTCGTCGGCGATTGGAACGCATGGGACGGGCGCCGCAATCCGATGCGCTTCCATCCCGGCGCCGGCGTGTGGGAACTTTTCGTCCCCGCCGCGCGCTTGGGTAGCGTCTACAAATACGAACTACTGGCCCGCGACGGGGCGCTGCTGCCGCTACGCTCGGATCCGTACGGGTTCGCGGCGGAACGGCTGCCCGGAACGGCGTCGATCGTCGCGCGGCCGGGAGCGCCGGCCTGGCACGACGCGGAGTGGCTCGCGCTGCGCGCCGGTGCGCAGCGTCGCGACGCGCCGATGAGTATCTACGAAGTGCATCTCGGATCGTGGAAGCGCGCGGACGGCAATCGCTATCTGACGTATCGCGAATTAGCCGACGACCTCGTGCCGTATGCGTCGTCGCTGGGATTCACCCATATCGAACTGTTACCGATCGCCGAACATCCCTTCGACGGCTCGTGGGGCTATCAGGTGATCGGAATGTTCGCACCGACGAGCCGCTTCGGCACGCCCGAAGACTTCGCGTATTTCGTGGACCGCGCGCATCGGGCCGGGCTCGGCGTCTTACTCGATTGGGTGCCCGGGCATTTCCCGACCGACACGTTCGGCCTCGGTAGTTTCGACGGCACGCACCTCTACGAGCACGCCGACCCGCGGCAAGGCTTCCAGCCCGACTGGAACACGCTCATCTACAATTTCGATCGCAACGAAGTCGTGAATTACCTCGTCGCGAACGCCCTTTTTTGGCTCGATTGCTATCACGTCGACGGTCTCCGCGTCGATGCCGTCGCGTCGATGCTCTATCTCGACTACAGCCGCAACGCCGGAGAGTGGATTCCCAATACGCACGGTGGACGCGAGAATCTCGGCGCGGTCGAATTTCTCCGGCGTACCAACACGGCGGTCTACGGCGCGGAACCGGGCGCCATTACGGTGGCGGAAGAATCGACGTCGTGGCCGCAGGTTTCCCAACCGGTCTACGCCGGCGGCCTCGGCTTCGGCTACAAGTGGAACATGGGTTGGATGCACGATACGCTCGCGTACATGCACGCCGATCCCCTCTACCGGCGCCATCACGCGAGCGAGTTGACGTTCGGTTTCGTGTACGCCTTCAGCGAAAATTTCGTCTTGCCGCTCTCGCACGACGAAGTCGTTCACGGCAAGGGATCGCTGCTCGGGAAGATGCCGGGCGACGCCTGGCAGCGCTTCGCGAATCTGCGCGCTTACTACGGCTACATGTTCGCACATCCGGGAAAAAAATTGCTCTTCATGGGCTGCGAGTTCGCGCAAGTCGCCGAATGGAACCACGACGCGAGCCTCGATTGGCACCTGACGCAATGGGCCGAACATGCGGGGGTACTACGGCTGGTCGGCGATCTCAATCGGACGTATCGCGGCCTAACCGCGTTGCACCGCGATGCCGATCCTGCCGGCTTCGAATGGATTCTCTCCGACGCCGATGCGAGCGTCATCGCGTTCGTTCGGCGCGGCACGGATTCCGACGATTTCGTCGTCGCGATCAGCAACTTCACGCCCGTCGTTCGCGAGCGCTACCGCATCGGCGTTCCGGCAGGCGGCCGTTACGTCGAAGCGCTCAACACGGATTCCGGCGACTACGGCGGCAGCGGTGTGCGCAACGCGCCACTCGAGGCCGAGCCCTTCGGCGCTCACGATAAGCCGTTTTCGCTCTCGCTGACGTTGCCGCCGCTCGCGACGCTGATCCTCAAACGCGAACGCCGACCGCGCCGGGCTTAACGCAGAGCCGCGACTCCCGCCACGAGGCGGGCGGTTTCGGCCGCGGTCGTATACATCGCGATGCCCGCGCGTACGACGCCTTCGCCTGCCGCCAGTGCCGGGGCGACGGTCGCGACGGCCGTCGCTGCATAAAAGTTACCGTGCGACACGAAAACGCCGCGCTCGTCGCTCAAACGCCGCGCCACGACGTCGGCGGCGATGCCATCGACTGCGAAGGCGACCGTCGGATGGCACGGGACACCCTCGGGCGGCCCGAACACGGTCACGCCGTCGCTCGCACGCAAGCCGCCGACGAGCGAACCAAAGAGTGCCGCTTCTTCCGTCGCGAGGGCCTGCAGCGCCGTGACGATTCGCTCGCGAAACGATCCGGCAGCATTCGGTGCGAGGCTCGCGATGAAATCGAGTGCCGCACCGACACCGGCGATGCCTTCGAAGTTCTGCGTCCCGCTCTCGGCACGTTTGGCACCGTACGATGCCTGCGGGGCGAGTTTTGGAACGTCGAGCCGTGCGAGCACGGCATCGCGCACGTACGCGATCCCGACGTGCGGACCGTAGAATTTGTACGCCGAGCAGGCCAGGAAATCCGCATCGAGCCCGCGGACGTCGAGCGGCGCGTGGGCCGCCGCGTGCACCGCGTCGACGTAGACCAGCGCGCCGACGGCGTGCGCGTCCGCGATCATCTCCCCCACGGGATTGATCGTACCGAACGCGTTGGAAGACATACCGACGGCGACGAGCTTCGTGCGCGACGAGAGCGCGGCGCGATACGCTCGGAGGTCGAGCAGGGGCTGCGCCCCGCGTAGCGGTACGCGCACGATCGTCGCCCCATAGTCGCGCGCGAGCGCGACCCACGGATCGACGTTCGCGTGGTGGTCTAAATCGGTAACGACGATTTCGTCGCCCGGCGCGAGCGACCGTCCGACCGCACGCGCGAGCGCGAACGTCAACGTCGTCATGTTCGCACCGAACACGATTTCGTCGGGGCTCGACGCGTTGAGAAACGCGGCAACCTTGGTGCGCGCGCCCGCAACGACGATGTCGGTCTCGCGACTCGTCGCGTACGCCCACCCGTCGTTCGCATTGGTTCCGGTCAAGTATGCCGCGATCGCAGCGACAACCGCTTGCGGCACCTGCGTGCCGCCGGGTCCGTCGAAATAGGCGACCGGGGCGCCCGCGATCTCGCGAGCCAAAGCGGGAAATGCGGCCCGGATGCGGACGATGTTGCTCGTAGCGAAGGCAGTCGACATGCGGCTAGCTTTCGGATGCACTCGCTCGAAGCTTTCCGAGCCGGAGGCAACGAGCCAGGCCGCACGAACGCCCCGGCGATGATCGCCAGCGCAACGAACCGCCAAATCAAACTCGCCGCGCGTCCCGTCGGGATGCCTAAGCGCAGCGATTGGGAGATCGCGGACGCTCCCGTCGGCGAACCGGGCCCGGGCGAGGTGCTCGTTAAAGTCGCGTATATCTCGCTCGATCCCGCGATGCGCGGTTGGATGAACGAGGGCAAATCGTATATCGCCCCGGTGAAGATCGGCGACGTCATGCGCGCCGGCGGCGTGGGCGGGGTGATCGCGAGCAACGATCCGGGTTTTTCGATCGGCGATAGCGTCGTCGGCATGACGGGCGTTCAGCGTTACGCCGTCGGGCGAGCTGCCGGATTTGCGAAAATCGATCCGAAGGTCGCAGCGCTGCCCGTGTATTTGAGTACGCTCGGCATGCCGGGCATGACCGCCTACTTCGGTCTGCTCGATATCGCGAAACCCGAGCCGGGACAGACGGTCGTCGTCTCGGGCGCCTCGGGTGCCGTCGGCTCCGTCGTCGGTCAGATCGCGAAGCTCAAAGGCTGTCGCGTCGTCGGCATCGCGGGCGGCTCGGAGAAGTGCGCGTATCTCACGAAGGAGCTCGGCTTCGACGCGGCCATCGACTACAAATCCGAAGCGCTCGATGCGGCGCTGCGGGCCCACTGCCCCAGCGGCATCGACGTGTATTTCGACAACGTCGGCGGCGAAACGCTCGACGCGTGTCTCGCCCGACTCTCGCTGCACGCGCGCGTGGTCGTCTGCGGCGCGATCTCGCAATACAACAACACGACGCCGGTCAAGGGCCCGAGCAACTATCTCTCGCTGCTCGTGAACCGCGCTTCGATGACGGGCATGGTCGTCTTCGACTACGCGCAGCGCTATGCCGATGGCGTGCGCGAACTCGGCGGCTGGCTCGCGAGCGGCAAACTGAAAACCCGGGAAGATATCGTTGCCGGTCTCGACACGTTTCCCGAGACGCTGCTCATGCTCTTCAAGGGCGAGAATTTTGGCAAGCTCGTCCTCAAAGTGGAAGACTAGCCGCAGCCCGGCCGATGCGTTCGCTCGGCGTTCTGATCTGGCACGTGCACGGCTCGTATCTTGAAACGTTCGTCCGCGGCAAGCACCGCTATCTCTTGCCGGTGCGCGACGGCAGCCCGGCGGGCCGGCGCCGCGCGCACTGGCCGCGCAACGTCGTCGAAATCACGCCGGAGGCCGCCCGCGAAGAAACGATCGACGTCGTCGTTTTGCAGCGCCGGGAAGAAGTCGCTGACGTCGTCGCCTATTTGGGCGGCCGCATTCCCGGCCGCGACGTGCCGACGATCTTCCTGGAACACAATGCGCCGCAAGGCCGCATCAACGAGATGGTTCATCCGTTCGCAGATCGCGACGACGTCACGATCGTGCACGTGACGCATTTCAACGCTCTCTTTTGGGCGACGGGCTCGACGCGCACGGTCGTCGTCGAGCACGGCGTCGCCGATCCCGGAACCCTCTATACGGGCGAACTCGCGCGCTGCGCCATCGTGATCAACGAAGCGAAGCGGCGCGGACGCGTGACGGGGACCGATCTCCTCCCGGCCATCGACGCCGTCGCACCGGTCGATCTCTACGGCATCGGCACCGAACGCGACCTACCGCAACGCGAGCTTTACGCCGACATGTCGCGGCGACGCGTGTACGTGCATCCGTTTCGCTGGACGTCGCTCGGCCTGGCGCTATTGGAAGCGATGGCGTGCGGGATGCCGGTCGTCGCGCTCGCGACGACGGAAGTGCCCGCCGCCGTGCCGCCGGACTGCGGTGTCGTGAGCAACCGGCTCGACGCGATCGCAAGCGGTATCCGGCGCTTCATGAGCGACCCCGCCGACGCACGTGCGGTGGGCGCGCGCGCGCGCTCCCACGTGCTCGCCCACTACGGTCTCCCAAAGTTTCTTGCGGCGTGGGACGACGTGCTGCACGCCGTTACGCGGACCCCGCCGGATTCGTAACGGGCGAGAGCATCGGCGGTCCCGCGAGTTCGATTTCGCGCGCGTGCAGCGACGCGACGAGCGCGAGGTTGACCGCGTGCTGCACGTCCATGTAGAGATTGTATTCCGGCGAAAGCACGAAGTACACGTTCTCGAACACGAAGCCGGCTTCGGTAAACGATAGCCAGTGCGACCGGTCGAAACGCACGAGCGCCTGCGCTTCGATCGCCGCGCGCACCAATCCGGGAAGTTCGCGGAGGTGCTCCGCCGGCGTCGTGTGCGAAACGGTAAACGTGAAGACGATACGCCGTTCCTGCATGCGCGTATAGTTACGCAACCGTGCGTTCGCGACGTCGGTATTGGGGATCGTCACTTCTTCACCCGAGAGACTGCGCATCCGAATCGAACGCATGCCGATCGCGTGGACCGTGCCGGTGTACTCCGGGCCGACTTGCACGAAGTGACCGATTTCAAACGGCCGGTCCGAGACCAGGGCGATATAGCCGAACCAATCGCGTAAGATGGATTGAGCCGCGAGCGCGACGGCCACGCCGCCGATTCCCAAGCCCGCGACGATGGTGGACACGTGGAAGCCCCACTGGTCGAGTACGAACACGACGGCGACGCCCCAGCCGAGGATCGTGACGAACGGCACGAACGAACGCAGATTCGCACCCGACAGCCCACGTTCGGCGCTGCGTGCGATCGACGCTTCGACCCAGAAGCGAAAGAGTCCGATGCCGATGCGCACGAGCGCCCACGCCCCGACGCCGATGCCGACTTGGCGCAGCACGTGCCGCGCCGCGTTATCGAGATGCAGCGTCGAAAACGCAACGAAGACCGCCACCACGTAAGCGAGCGGCACGAACGTCGTTTCGATCTGTCCGAGCAGATACGTATCGAAGGGGCGCGCGCTTCCGCGCTCGCGGCGGCGGCGTAGGGACTGCGCGAGCGGGCCATACCGCGCGAGCAGCGCGATCGCGATGGAGAGCGCGAGAAACGTCCCGAGCGCGATCGCATAGTTTTCCGGCTCGTTGCCGTAAAAAAGGCCATCGGCCGGGGCGGCAATCACGGCGTCGCCGAGGCGGGCGCCGGCGCTGCCGCAGTAGGCGTCGGCGATACGGCCGCGGGCGCCGCCTGCGAAGCAGAGGGCACGGGGGCCGCCGTCGCAGCCGGCGGTGTCTTCGGCGTACAGGCGTCGGGCGAATACGGCCCCGGCGGCGGCGACGGCGGCGTCGCGGTCAGCCCGAACAGCAACGGAAAATACGACGTGCCGTCGGTCATGTATTCGCCCGTGACCGTACGCATCTCGCCCGCCGCGAGTTCGAACTCTTTAATAGCGTAGCGACTGGTCGGAACGCGCACGCACGCGATCTCCGTCGGCGCGGGGTCGCCCGTGAACCACATGGTCGTCGTCGCGTTCCCACCGGCGGGCGCTTCGTAAAAGTACACGTTCGCCACGTTCGCGGTCGGATTGCGTAATTGCAATGCGACCTCGCGCAAAACGCCGTAATCGCCGCCGAGAGCGCGACCGCCGGGCCGCAGATTCGCGAGCGTCGGCGCGCCGATCGAAAATATCGATTGAGCCGCAGGTGGTGCGGTTTCCGGCGCGCCTGCAGTATAGCTCAGTGCGAGCGGCGGCACGTCGACGAGCGAGAACTCGCCTCGCCGCCCGTGTCCGTCACCCGTCAATTCCGGGCCCGCGACGACTTCGAGCGGATCGCGATCGCCGGTCACAGCGACGACGCTGACGGTGAGCGCGGCGCCGTCGAGCGCGCGCAAATCGAAGATGGAGGCAACGAGATCGCCCGCGCGCATGGCGCGCCGGGAAAGCGGCACGAGGATGGGTGCATCCCCGCCCGGCACGTCGAGCACGTAGCTCTCCTGCGCGCCGCGTTCCAGCAAGTACTGCAGCGTGGAGCGATGTCCGACGAAACTAAACGCGTTTTCCGGTCCCGCACTATACCCGAGCACCTGTACGCGTTCCGGCGCGCCGGCGCTTTGCAGCACGAGAAAGAGCCGCCGATCCGGGGCGTCGGAGACGTGATACACGTAGGCGCGCGCGGAGCGGCCCGCCTCGACGGTCGCGCGATAGAGCACGCCGTCCGCCGCGGCATCCAGCCGCTCGGGATCGTCGCTGTAGAGCAGTACCTGCGGATCGAGTTTCGAGTACGCGTCGACGCGCAGGTGGACGTTCGTGGTTCCGGTCGTATCGACGAACGTACCGCCGCCGTCGATCTTTACGCGGGCCAACGCATCGAGCCGGTCGCCGGCGCGCAGGCCGTTCGGGACCGTTACGCCATGCACGTCGATCGTCGCGCCCGGCTTCAGCTGCGCGTCGCGCACGACGAGCGCGTTCGCGCGCGCGAGCGCGAACGCCGCGGAGACGTTGCCCCCGAGCTGCACGGTTACGTCGCCGGGTATGACTCCCGCTGGGGGCGCGACGAGCACCGCGATATCGGCCCGCTGGCCGGTGGCATCGAAAACGGTTACGATCGCGGTACCGGGCATGCGCGCAAAAAGCCGCACGCGATGTGAGGGGCCGTCGTAGGTCGCATCCACGCTCGCGCTGGACGAGCGAACGCCGAGCGTTCCCGCTCCGCCCGAAATCGCGATCGCAAGCGACGTCCCCGGCACGATACCCGCATGCGAGCGATCAAGGTGCAGGGGTCGCGCCGGAACGCGCGGTGCCTGCGTCGGCCCGGAACTCGGCGTCGCGGGCGTCGCGGGCGTCACACTTGCCGTCGCTAGCGCCGTCGGGCTCGCGCTGGGCGAAGGCGCGGACGTTACGTCCGGCGAGGGCGGCGGATCGAGGGCGACGGCCCCGGCGGTACCGGATGAAAGCGCGAGCGCAGCACACGCGAAGAGCACCGCAGTAAACGGTGCGGTCGCGCGTTCGAAGAAACGTTCGGTCATCGTCGCTACGCGTTCGCGGACCACCCGAGCATTCTTCGTCGCGCGGCGCCGGCTAAGCGAGGGCGTACGCGTAAGGCGTCGCATCGGCATCGCGGGCGACGAGCCCGCGTGCGCGCGCCGCTTCGAGGTGCGCGAGCGTTTCGGCGACCGCAAACTGCTGGTGCGCCGGCGCGAGCTCGTCGAAAGGACGCTCGCGGCGCGTCCACGGAATTGCGCGTGCGACCGTCGTCGCATCGCCGGCTCCGCGCGTCAGGGCCGCGAGCACCTGCGCCTGCCGGCCCGCCTCGTGCGCGAGCAGTTCGTCCACGCGGCGTTGCAGATCCGCAAAGGGCTCGCCGTGGGCCGGGAGCACGCCGCTCGCGCCGAGCGCGGCGACTTTGTGCAACGACGCGACGTAGGCGTCGAGCGGGTTTTCGCCGCGCTCGCCCCAGACGCCGACGTGCGGCGTGATCGGATCGAGGATATGGTCGCCCGTGAGCATCTTACCGCTGCGCGTATCTAGGAAACACAGATGGCCCGGCGTATGCCCGGGCGTCCACACCGCGCGTAAACGGCCGATGCGATCGCCATCTTCGAGCAGCTGCGTCGGTTCGGTCAATTCGCTCAGGCGACCGTGGACGTCGTCGAAAGGTTCGTCGATGCGCAGGCCGTTGCGCGCGATCCACTCGTCGGCCGCCCGATCGGTCGCGGCCGGATCGGTCAAAAGCAAACGCGCGAATGCCCAATCCAAGCGGTGCAACAGCAGCTCGCGCAACCCCGAGCGGCGCAGTGTTCCGGCCAAACCGTAATGATCGTAGTGGGCGTGCGTGACGAGCACGCGCGTCACGTCTTTGAGCGCGATGCCGCAACGTGCGAGACCTTCATGCAACGCCGCGAGGACGTCGCCGCAGTTCCAGCCGCAATCGACGAGCGTGTAGGCACCGTCGTCCTCGAGCAGGTAGGAATTGACGTACCGCAGCGGGCTACCGGCCATCGGAAGCCGGAGCTGCACGATTGCGTCCCCAAGCTGCGTTGTAAGGTCGAACGTATGGTCCACGCCCGCTGGTTCGGCGACGTGCGGGAATACTTTGCGAGTATCGAACGTTAGCCAGAGCATGCGAGCGTTACATCTTCTCGTCGTCTTGGCGCTCGTCGCCTTACCCGTCGCGGGTTCCGCGGCCGGACGTCCGCAAGCGGTGAGCTTGGAAGTCACCCGCCTCGCCGGGGCCTGGGAGTGCTTCGGCTCGACGCCCGGGAGTAGCGCGATTGAAACGTACTCGCGCGCCGCCGACGGGTCGCTGCTGCTCGACAACGACGTGCACACATCGACCGGCGCCGTGGGAATCGTCCAAGAAAGCTTCGTCTACGATCGCGGGAGTCAGGCCTGGCGCCTTAGCGCGCCCGCGAACCGCTTTTTCGACGGCATGCAGCTTACGGCTCCGTCGTGGACGGGCGCGCAGTGGATCTTCACTGGCAGCGAGGTCGTTCGCCGTGCGTCGCGCCCGGTGCGCATCGTCTACACGCTCGTCAGCGGCGACCAGTTCCGGCGCGAGCACCAGCGTCAACAAGACGGCAGCTGGGTCGACGACGGCGAGTACATCTGCCATCGCACGAGCGCCGTCGCCCAAGCGCACCCGGCGTTCCCATCCCCGAGCCCGGTAGCTTCCGCGAAGACCGTGGCACCCCGGCGCATCGCCGTAGCAGCGACCCCTGTTCCTACGCCGCGTCCGACGCCGCTCCCGACGCCGGTCCCCACGCCGCGGCCAACTCCCACGCCCCTTCCGACACCCGTCCCGACGCCGCGGCCGACAGCGACGCCGCGCCCGACGCCAGTGCCAACCCCCATCCCGACGCCGCGGCCAACCGCGACGCCGCGCCCGACGCCAATCCCGACGCCACGCCCGACTGCGACCCCGCGCCCGACGCCCCTGCCAACGCCAATCCCGACGCCACGCCCGACCGCGACGCCGCGCCCGACGCCCCTGCCGACCCCCATCCCGACGCCACGGCCGACTGCGACGCCCCGCCCGACCCCGGAACCCACGCCCGTTCCGACGCCGCGCCCGACGCCGACCCCGCACCCGGTCTTCACGCCGCTGCCCACGTTGCCGCCTCCGCCGACGCCGGCCCCCACGCTCGCCGCGACCGTGGTGCCGACCGCGACGCCCGCGCGCTCTACCGACGTGACCCTCGCCGGCCCGCCGGCAAGCGTTTCGACACCGCGCCGGGCGCGCAGGGGCCGAGTCAGCGCGACGCCCACGCCGGCGCCGACCGTCGCTCCAACGCCCCTGCCGACCGAGGTGCCGACACCACTGCCCACCGTCGCGCCGCGCGACACGCCGGTCCCGCTAACGATCGTCACGGAAGCCCCCACCCATAGGCCGCCCATGATCACGCCGATGACCGCGCCAACCGTCGCTTCTCGAGCACCCAAGCGCGTCGCGCTCAAGGAACGCCCGTCCAGATCTGCGGCACCCGCGCGCGATCGGGCGCTCTCGCTCGTCGGCGGCTCGTGGTCGTGTTCGACGGGATCCGGCCAGCCGGCGAAGCACGTTTACTCGCGCGCCGCCGACGGCACGATCAAATTGCACAGCGAACTCGTAATCGCCAAAAAAGTATTTGGTATCGACGAAGTGTACCGCTTCGATAAGAGCAAAGGGCAGTGGGATACCCTGACGCAGGGCAACGCCTATGCGGGCGTCGCGCCTCCCTGGCAGGGGACCGATTGGGTATTTGTGGGCACCGTGCCGCACGGAAACTCGCGAGTTCCCGTGCGCATGGTCTACGGCTCCCTCGGATCGAACGCATTCGAGCGTGAATTCCAACGCAGCGAGAACGGCGATTGGAAGACGTTCACGTCGGAGACATGCCGGAGGCACTGAGACCCGTGCGCTTTCCGGCGCAGCGGATGACATCGCGGATGGAAGCCGGCGGTACGCGTGTCTTCCGTTCCCCGCTGTCGCTCGAGCCGCTCCCGCGCAATGCGAACGTCGCTCTCGAGCGCGGCGCAGCCGCTCATCCGCATCGGGCGTTTCTCGTCGCACGGGACGCGGCGGATGGGTGGACGGCGCTACGCTACGGCGACGCGTTGCGGCGCGTTCGAGCGATCGCAGCGGGGCTGCTCGAACTCGGCGCGACGCCGGAGCGGCCGCTCCTGGTCGTTGCGCCCAACGGCATTGCAAGCGGCCTCGTGACGCTGGCCGCACTGCACGTCGGTATTCCCATCGCACCCATTCCACCGGAGTACGCGCGTGCCGGCGTCGACCCCGCGCGGCTCGCGCGGCTCGCCGCCGCGGTGAATCCGGCGCTCGCCTACGTCGATGCATCGCTCGCGGAGTCTGATTTCCGGCTTACGGTCGCCGGCCTCACGCGCGTGGCCGATATCGCGACGCTCGAACGCGGTGCGACGGGGGCGGTCGAAACGGCGGCGCGAAGCGTTACGCTCGACACCGTCGCGAAGATCCTCTTCACGAGCGGGTCGACCGGCGAGCCCAAAGGCGTGATCACGACGCATCGCATGATCGTGGCCAATCAAGTCGCCTTCGCGCAGATCTGGCCGCCGCGCGACGAGCCGCCCGTGATCGTCGATTGGCTTCCGTGGTCGCACTCGTTCGGCGGCAGCAAAGTCTTCAATCTCGCGCTGCATCGTGGCGGAACGCTGTATGTCGACGAGGGCCGTCCGACCGCCGCTGAATTCGCGCGCACGTTGCGCAATTTGCGCGAGATCGCACCGTCGATGTATTTCGGCGTACCGCGTTCCTTCGCGCTTCTCGTCCCGGCGCTCGCGAACGATAAAGCTCTACGCGAGCGCTTCTTCTCGAACCTCGATTTCGCGTTCAGCGCGGCCGCGGCGCTGCCGCAGCCGCTCGTCGCGGCGTTCGCGTCCGTGGCGCGCGCGGCGACGCCGCGGATCGTTCCACTCTTCGGCGGCTGGGGTGCGACGGAAACGGCGCCCGGTGCGACGTGCGAGCACGAGTTCGCGGCGCGCGGAGCGTCGCTCGGCGTCCCCTTGCCCGGCGTCGAGATCGCGCTCGTACCCGTTGCCGGCGGTCGGGAGTTGCGCGTGCGCGGCCCCAACGTCACGCCCGGATATTGGCGCGATGCCGGCGCGACCGGCGCTGCCTTCGATGCGAGCGGCTTCTATCGCTCGGGCGATGCGGGAACGCTCGTCGACGAAGCCGTCCCGGACGCGGGATTCGCCTTTGCCGGCCGCTTGGCGGAACATTTCAAATTATCGTCGGGTTCGTGGGTCGTCGCGTCGGCGTTGCGTTCGGCGTTTCTCGAAGCGGCGTCGCCGCTGGCGTTCGATGCCGTCATTACCGGCGCCGACCGCGACGACGTCGGAGCGCTCGTCTATCTCGATCTCGCAGCCACGCGAGCGTTCGCCGGATCGCCGTCGCTCGATTGCGCCGTACTCGCGGCCGATCCGAGCGTCCGACGGCACATCGCTCGGGCCCTCCGATCGGTCAACGCGGGACGGCGCGACCGCGCGGAACGCCTGGCCCGCGCCGCGATCGTCGGCGAGGCGCCACTTTCGACGACGGGTGAATTGACAGCGAAGGGCACGATCGCGCGCGCGGCAGCGCTGCGTTTGCGGGCGAACGCGATCGCGGCTCTGCACGATGACGCCGTCGCCGGCGAGCGCATCACGCCGGACCTTTAGCGAACGCTCAGCGCAGCCAAGGTCCCGGATCGTCCGTGGCGATGCCGTAACGTGCGATCGCTTCGGCGACCGTCGTCCGCGTGACCTCGCCACGACGTTCGAGCGCCGCGAGCGAGGCGAGAACGATGTGATGGCGATCGACCTCGAAGAACGCGCGCAGCGCGGCACGCGTATCGCTACGCCCGAACCCGTCGGTTCCGAGCGCGACGAAGGCCGCATCGCAATACGTCGCGATCGACTGCACGTGCGAACGCACGTAATCGCTCGCGGCGACGATCGGCGCATCTCCCGGCATCAACGCGGCGATGTGAGAGGTGCGCCGCTCCGCGAGCGGCTGCAGGACGTTCGAGCGCTCGCACGCGCGCGCATCGCGCGCGAGTTCGGAATAACTCGTCACGCTGAAAACTTCACTCGCGACGTTCCAATCGCGCGCGAGCAGTTCGGCCGCGGCGATCGTCTCCCGCAGGATCGCTCCGGAACCCAGGAGCCGGACGCGACCGGCCGCCCGGCGCAGGTCGTGCGCGGCGAAGCGGTACATGCCGCGAACGACGTCCCCTTCCGCGCCGCTCGGCAGCGCCGGCTGCGCGTAGTTTTCATTCATGACCGTAATATAGTAAAAGACGTCTTCTTGCCGTTCGAGCATCGCGCGCGCGCCCGCATCGACGATGACCGCGAGTTCGCTTGCGAATGCGGGATCGTACGCACGACAGTTCGGTACCGTGGCCGCAACGACGTGGCTCGAGCCGTCTTGGTGCTGCAAGCCCTCGCCGCCGAGGGTCGTGCGCCCGGCCGTCGCGCCGATGAGAAAACCGCGCGAACGTTGGTCGGCCGCGGCCCAGATCAGATCGCCGACGCGTTGGAAACCGAACATCGAATAGTAGATGTAGAACGGCAGCATCGACGTACCGTGGACGCTGTACGAGGTCGCGGCGGCGACCCACGACGAAAGCGCACCGGCTTCGGTAATGCCTTCTTCGAGCAACTGGCCGTCTTTCGCTTCGCGGTAGAACAACATCGAGCCGGCATCTTGCGGCTCGTACAGTTGGCCCAGCGGCGAATAGATGCCGACTTGGCGGAACAGATTATCCATGCCGAACGTCCGCGCTTCGTCGGCCACGATCGGCACGACGCGCGGGCCGAACTCCGGGGCGCGCATGAGACCGGAGAGCAGGCGCACGAGCGCCATCGTCGTCGAGGATTCTTTGTCGCTTCCGGCAACGGCGAAAGCCGCGTACGATTTGAGCGCGGGAACGGCGAGCGTGGGAGCGATGGCGCTGCGCGCCGGCAGATACCCGCCGAGCGCGGCACGGCGCTCGTGCAAGTAACGCGCTTCGGCGCTCCCGGGCTCGGGCCGATAGAACTGCATCCCCGCGAGATCTTCGTCGCCGAGCGGTAAAGCGAATCGATCGCGCATGTCGCGCAAGGCGTCGAGATCGAGCTTCTTGTGCGAGTGCGCCGTCATACGCGACTCCGCGCGCGCGATACCGTAGCCTTTCTTCGTCTTCACGAGAACCACGGTCGGCCGCCCGACGTGCGCCTTCGCCGCAGTGAAGGCGGCGTATAGCTTGCGGAAATCGTGCCCCCCGCGCTTGAGCCCGTCGATGTCGGCAGGCGTCATCGTCTCTGCGAGCGTTTGCAATTCGGGATCGACGTCGAAGAAGTGCTCCTTATTATATTCGCCATCGTTGGCACCGAGGGTCTGATACGCGCCATCGACCGTCGCAGCGAAGCGGCGCAGCAGTGCGTGTTGCGTATCGCGCGCGAATAACGCATCCCACTCCGAGCCCCAGAGCACTTTGATCACGTTCCAACCCGCGCCCGCGAATAACGCCTCGAGCTCCGCAACGATCTGACCGTTGCCGCGCACCGGGCCATCGAGCCGTTGCAGGTTGCAGTTGATCACGAAGGTGAGATTGTCGAGCCGCTCGCGCGACGCGAGGGTGAGGGCGCCGATCGATTCCGGTTCATCCATCTCGCCATCGCCGAAGACGCCCCAGACGTGACGTCCCGCCGTCTGCGCGATGCCGCGATGCTCGAGGTAACGCATGAAACGCGCGTGGTAGATCGCGCTGATCGGCCCGATTCCCATGGAGCCGGTCGGAAACTGCCAAAAGCCGGGCATCAGCCAAGGATGCGGATACGAGCAGAGCCCGCTTCCATCGATCTCGCGCCGAAAATTGGCGAGCGCAGGTGCCTCGAGCCGGCCCTCGAGAAAGGCGCGCGCGTAGACGCCCGGGGCCGAATGCGGTTGAAAGAACACGAGATCGCCGCGGCGATCTCCCGTGGATCCCCGGAAGAAATGATTGAATCCAATTTCGAAGATTTCGGCGGCCGACGCGTAGCTCGCGATATGGCCGCCGAGCTCTCCGTAGGCTTCGTTCGCACGGACGACCATCGCGAGCGCGTTCCAACGCACGATCGCCGTGATCTTCTCTTCGAGCGCGAGATCGCCGGGATAGGCGCCTTGCCGATCGAGAGCGATCGTGTTGCGATAGGCCGAAAACGGTGCGCCGTGCGTTTCCAAGCCGAGATCGCGAGCGTCGGCGTTGAGCCGTTCCAATAGAAAACGCGCGCGCTCGGAGCCTTCGCTCTCGATCACTGCCCGAAGTGCGTCGAGCCACTCTCGCGTCTCGGCGGGGTCGGAATCGGTGGCGAGGCCGCCTTGAGAGATCATCGCCCGCGAAGAGTGCGCTTCGTCGAACGTTCGTTCCCCCGGGGCGACCGTGCGACGACGGTCACTCAAAGCGAAGGTGTGCCGGCCAATCGCGATGGTTGAAAACTTGACCTTCCAACGACGTCGTCCGTCACGAGCGCCACGAACGCCTCGATTTCGCCCGCGTTGGAGGCTGCGTAATCACGCCGCGCGCGGCATCGCTCATCGCGTCGTTCAGGTATGAGATTGCATCGGCGTCGTGCTTTCCCGGCCGCGGGCGGCGTGCCTACGAATCGGCGCCTAGAGCTGCACCCGCAGGCCGAGCGCGACGGCACTCGGGTCGATGCCCGCAACGCGGGGCAGCTTTTTGTAGTCGGCTTGCAGCGAAACGCTGGTGCCGCCGGGCAGACCGATGATGCGCTCGCCCACGAAAAAATCCGTCGCGATGCCGGTCGCGTTCGTCGTAAACGCGGCCGCCGCAGCGGGCCGCACGTTGATCGTAACGAGCGACAGGCCGGCGCCCGCATAGATCGGCGTGGTCAACCGTACCGCGCCGCCGGCGGCGAAGACGTTGATGCGGCCGTTGCCGCGCGAGCCGTTGGCATCGTCGAGGTGCAACGAAGCGCGGAGCGGGACGATCGTCTGCGGACCGAGATCGTAGTCGAGGCCGAAGGCGGTTTGCGCCGACCCGCCGGCGTTACGCCCGCTGTCGGCGAGCGGAAACTGCGCGGCAGCTTCGACGGAAACCGGCGTCGCCGCAGACGCGCGCGTCGCGACGGAGACGAACGTCGCGACGCAGGCGGCACATGCGGCAGCGGCGAGGACGAGCGAAGGTTGACGAAATGGCATCGCGTTCGATACCGACGGCGATATGCTCGGGCCTGCCGAGACGGCGTGCGATGAGATCCGCAGCCGGAAGTGAAATGCCAGCTTCACATGTTGCACCGCGCTCCGGACTATATGCGACTTCGTGCCGGATTTTCGTGGCGCATTCCAGAGTATTACAACATCGCGGACGACATCTGCGACCGGCATGCCGCCTACTCGGGGAGTCCGGCACTGATCGTCGTCGAGCGCGGCGGGCAGGTCGCGGTTCACACCTTCGACGACGTCCGGCGCCAGTCGAATCGGCTCGCGAACGTCTTACTCGCGCACGGCGCGCGACGCACCGACCGCCTCGCCATCCTGCTGCCGCAGGCCCCGGAGACGCTGTTCGCGCACGTCGCGGCGTTCAAAGCCGGGCTGGTGTCGGTTCCGCTCTTTTCGTTGTTCGGCGCAGATGCGCTCGAATATCGCCTCGCCAATAGCGGCGCACGTTTCCTCGTAACCGACGAAGCGGGCCTCCTCAAGATCGAGCCGCTGCGCGGACGTCTCCCCGAGCTGCGCTTGGTACTCGTCATCGGCGACCCTCGCAGCTACGGCGCTGGGACCGAAAGTTTTACCGAGACGCTCGCTCGCGCATCCGACCGCTTCGTTAACGTGCGCACGCGAGCCGAAGATCCGGCTCTCATCATCTACACCTCGGGAACGACCGGAAATCCGCGCGGCGCGCTGCACGCGCATCGCGTGCTACTCGGTCATCTTCCCGGCGTCGAGCTATCGCACGACTTTTTTCCGCAGGCCGGTGACGTAGCGTGGACCCCGGCCGATTGGGCCTGGATCGGCGGGCTGCTCGATATTCTATTACCGTCGCTGCACCACGGCATACCGGTCGTGGCGTACCGAGCGCGCAAGTTCGATCCCGAAGAGGCGTATTGGCTCATGGCGAGCCGGCGCATTAGAAACGTGTTCTTGCCGCCGACGGCGCTTAAGCTGATGCGGCAAGCCGACGCGCGGGCGCTCGGCGCCCATCGGATCCGCTCGGTGGCTAGCGGCGGCGAACCCCTCGGCGACGATTTGCTCGAATGGGGCCGGCGGACGTTCGGCGTGACGATCAACGAATTCTACGGACAGACCGAATGCAACATGGTCGTCTGCAACGACGCCGAGCTGTTCGCGGTAAAGCCGGGCTCGATGGGACGGGCCGTTCCCGGCCACGACGTCCGCGTCGTCGACGAGACCGGGAACCCGGTCGCTACGGGCGCGACCGGCATGCTCGGGATCCGCCGGCCCGATCCCGTCATGTTTTTGGGATACTGGCGCGACGACGCCGCGACGACCGCGAAGTACGCGGGCGACTTCTTGCTGACTGGAGACCACGGCCGCGAGGACGAGGACGGCTACCTCTGGTTCGAGGGACGATCCGACGATCTGATCACGAGCGCCGGGTACCGCATCGGACCCGTCGAAATCGAAGAGTGTCTTCTCAAGCATCCTGCGGTCGCAATCGCCGCCGTCGTCGGCGTTCCGGATCCGGTGCGGACGCAGCTCGTCAAAGCCGTCATCGTGCTCGGCGCAGGCGCCGTCGCGTCGCCCGAGCTCGCGCGCGAAATCCAAGAATTCGTGAAGCTCCGTTTGGCTGCGCACGAGTATCCGCGCATCGTGGAATTCGTCGCGGAGCTGCCGTTGACGATCAGCGGCAAGATCATGCGACGGGAGCTCCGTGCCAAGCATGCCGCGCCGAGCGACGCGACGGCGCGGTAGGTAAAGCTCGCGCGGCGTCGCTACGACGATGCGATGCGGCGTTTACTGCTCCGCCGGTGCCGACGCGTACGTCGTGGCGCTAGAGCCGTTGCGCGATCCTCCGAGCGCGGCGCGGTCGGCTCGAGCTTTTTGGCAAGGTATGCGACGACTGCGGCCTTGTCGCTTTTCGGTATGGTCCAAAAAACGGGCACATCGAGCCCGAACTTCGCCGTCGCTCTCACGCCCGCTTTTTTCAAACTATCGGCGACGCGCACGCCGCCCAACGCGCGTTCCCGACGCCGCCGTATTTCCACTGAGTGCCCGCCGGATGCGACACCTTCGCGAAGGCCACGGCCGGCACTTCGATTTTTTCCATTTTCTGCAGATCCGCCATCGTCAGATGCAGCGGCCATTCGACCAAGCCGCCGACGCTCAAACGGGGACTTTTCGGATCGATGCCGCGCATACCGGATAATGGCTGCTTCCGAGGGTGCGTATACACCTTCGGGCAACGGATCGTCGCCGAGATGGGAGAGCTGCTCTTCGGTTATCCCCCGTTTCACCATGATTCGAACTCACCCCGCTTGGTCTCATGGCTTACTTCAACGGGTCCTCGATCGCATCGATTGCGAAACCTACTCATTAACACGAAATAAGAAGTCTCATGCCTGGCCCTAACTGGCAGCCGCGACGTTGATTTCGATTCCTACGCCGTCATCGGCACGCGAACGACTCGCGGCACCGAGCTCGTGTTCTTACGGAGATTGACGATGTGTAGCAATCCGGCTGCGTCGAGCAACTGGATTGATGGCAGAACGCGGGCGCTGACATGCTCCGCTTGCCGCGCCCATTCCTCATAGATCTCGGCCTCCGCATCGCTGTTGCTCTCGGCGTTGACGTAACGTCGGGAAAGCGCCGCTAAGATCGTCAGGTCGGCGACCGTTTCGACGGCACCGAGATTCCAGGTCTTCATCGCGTCGCTGATTCCAGCGTAAGGAACGAGATGCGCCGGCAGCTCGATCAGGACGGTCTCTTCGACAAACCCCGTATCCGCTTCAGTCGAAGCACGCGAGATACGGCTAGGTGTGATGAGCTCGTACGAATCCGGCGTCTCGAAGCGAAGAACATTATGCATGGCAAGATGATGGAGTAGCTCCACCGCCCCATGCACGAGCTTATTCGTCAAAATCGAGGTTTCGCCGACATCCAAAGGCGACGGCCCGTCGTGGCCGTTTTCAAGCAGCGCATCGAGCTGCTCTAGCGTTTCATAGACGTTGAAGTCGTGAGAAAGCACGGCTTACTTACCCCCCTTCGGCTTCGGATAGGCGACTTTGAAGCCGCGAGGCATTGGCTCGTATCCACCTCTAAGTTTTGAATCCATAAGATCCTGCAGGCCGTCGCGCGCTTCCGCATCTGAGGCGAAATCGTGCGCTTGTTCTTGAAGCCAAAGAACAGAAGCCTTATAGCCGACAACATCGATCGGCCCGAATCCCCTGTAAAGCGTCCGGCCGCTAACGCTAAGGACGTAGATTTTGCTGCTGAACTTATGTTTGAGCGTCTCGTTGAGACCAACGTAGAGCAGAACTTTCCGATTGACACGTTTAGGTGTGGCCATACTAAGAACTCCGAACGAAGCGAGCGTTAACATTGGAACCGCAAAATGAGCAACGAATTGGGGTGATTCTCGATGATGCACGATGTTTGGAATGGAGCGCGCGAGTCTTGCTATACTGTGCGGCTACATGGCCGCACGGCAGAAGTTCCTCGCGATAGAACGCAACGAATTTCTTATGCATAGGTACCTTTATGTTTTAAAGAGCGGAATGCAAAAAAGCGGCGCGCATAAATGCGAACCGCTTTGATCTTTCTATACTTGCTTACGCAGTGAATAGAAAACGGGGCATGATTCCCCGTGCGACTATTATCTTAAATCCGGGAATCGATGTCAAGGCCCAGCACGTGAGGGGCCTCGATCGTTACGTTCGATCGCTGCTGCCGTTAAGAAATGGCTCAATACCAATTCCGAGCGACCGTACCCGAAGGGCCGCTCGATGTGCGACCAGCTTTCGCCCTCCGCAAGCAATTTTGCGCCGCTGCCGCTCACCAGTTCTGCTGCCGCTCGTACATCCGTGCCACCCGCTCAGGGGATATCCGACCTATACAATTGTTTAAGGCTGCCGTCACAATGACCCGATGGACCGATACAGCGTCGATCGACCGCATCCGAAAAGACGGGCCACGTGCGCCGGCGACTCGCCATCCGCGAGCATCTTTCGCGCAGCCTTCGTTTGTGCTGGCGTTAGAGCGGGCCGCCCGCCGATCCGTTCGCCGCGTTCGGCTTTCGCCCGGATCCCGGCCTTGATCCGTTCAGTAATGACGTCGCGTTCGAATTGGGCCACGGCCCCGAGCACGCTATAGATGAGCCGGCCGCTAGCCGTCGCCGTGTCGATATGATCTGATAGCGATCGAAGCGCAACGTCGCTCGCCCGTAACACATCGGCAATATCTAACAGATCACGAAGCGACCGTTCCAGGCGATCGAGGCGCCATATCACAAGCGTGTCGCCGGCGCGGAGCTCGGCGAGCGCGCGATCGAGGTCTGGCCGCGCACGTATCGATCCGGGAGATCGAGTCCTCGTGGATGACGGCGCAGCCGGCTCGATGCAGGGCGTCGAGCTGAAGCGCCGTCGTTTGTTCGTCCGTGCTGACGCGGGCGTACCCGACGAGCCTCGCCGGGCCCATTTCTTTTGGACATCTTTTCGGGACTCACGCACCCTTACGGCGGTAGACGATCGGATTGTAGCCGGGTCTGTCCAGTCTGTCCTTCTCGATCTTGGCTCCTGGACTGGTCGGCGGAGTAGGCCAGTTCGGCGCGGGGAGTACCATTTTGATTTTCCCTAGGGTTCCGGCACCATGCACGATGAGAACCGCAGGCCGGATCTGGAACAGCAGGAAATTAAAAATCTCGGCACCGTGTTGGACACCACCTTGATGTTCTGGTTCCAATAAATGACGGCTGATCGGCGTCGAATAGCAAATGACGTTCGTTACAAGAGTCTGACGCACTCCAACACCAACGAGTTTCCCGATAAGCCGATCGATATTTATTCGCGTGTCCGAAGGTTTGTTTGCAGTTATCTTGTCGTACATACCGCGGCAAGTAAGACCGTTCCGGTTGAAAAGAGCGTCGATGTGCTGACTGTGGTCAATGTCGTCCGTTGAATAGCCGATATTCTGATTCATTCCGACGACAAAAACATGGGCTGTCGAAGGATCACTTAGGGCAGTCATCCATGGGCGCGGGTACTGATCGTTATGGGATTGTGTTACTTTCCAAATGTCCGCCTCGAACTTATCAGTCATTTTTTGGCTCAACGCCGAACTTGGCCAAAGTGATACATATGGTGAGCAATGGGACTTCGATGCTGCATTTGAGTTCGGCCTTAGGTAGTTTTTGGGACGGCTCATGGCGCCATCGCACCACGTCGTTGTGCCACTCGGGGTGGCATTCCGGAACTTGTCAAGCCGTGTGGTACCGGACGTTGGTTTAGTATAGCGTGTACTCAGGCTGCTGCGCCGTCGTCGATAGGTCGGTTGATCCACACGCTTTGCGGTAGCGCGCTTCTGCGTGGCTGG